>Ga0116185_1000902_pt1 | contig 31723 bp, 23 predicted proteins | sample AD_JPNNA7_MetaG_FD_89754 | JGI IMG/M metagenome (GOLD analysis project Ga0116185, IMG submission 89754) | Active sludge microbial communities of municipal wastewater-treating anaerobic digesters from Japan - AD_JPNNA7_MetaG | ecosystem: Engineered > Bioreactor > Anaerobic > Digestate | place...
GACTTCAAAATCTTATATAAACAATCCCATTTAGCTCAATAAAGACAGTCATAAGGAAGAATTTTTAAGAAATAATTATTTGTCCGTTAAATTATCTTTGTTTTTATGTCCTATATCGGATTTGAGAAAAGATATACAAGTTAGAAAAATCGCATTATTACCGATTACTTCAAATGATGTTGATTTTGCTTCAATGCAAACTTCAGAATCAATTCTGCGAATGGAACTGAGTGATAAGGAAAACATCAGCTTGGTATCGAGAAACAAAACCATTTCTGTAATGAGTGACGAAATCTGTGACGAAGCAGAATGTGCGCAAGAAATAGGTGAAAAATTAGAAGTCTCTGAAGTATTGATTTGCAAACTTAATCGGCTTGGTGAAAAAATTATTGTGCAATATCAGCTTATTGATGTTAAAACAGGGAAAACCATTTTGTCTGACAGAGCAACATCTTTAAGTCTTGAAGATCTTGATACAGTGATGAAAAGAATTGCAATCAGTGTTTCGAGATTAACACCGTTTGATGCGAATCAAGAAGTTGGAAATATTGTTCAACAAGAATCAATGGAATCTTTAAGAAGAAAAGCACGATATAATTTTGGTGTTGGATTTGGGTATTTATTTCCTACCGAAGGTTATAATGTAAATCTTGAAAAATCTTTTACAATCAATGCTTATTTTGATTATGACTTGCAGGATTATTCATCTGGATTGATGCTCGGTGCAAGACAAGGATTTGCAATAAATATTTATGGTAATTATTTATTTACCAAGACAGATGTTTGTCCGTATGTTGGTGCCTCATTGGGCTTTCATTGGGTTACACACGAAGGAATATTTTATGCAAACGATAAAGATGAAGATGGGATAGAGCTTGGATTAAAAGGCGGAGTAAGATTATTCCATACATATAACTTTCAGATTTTTCTCCAGGGCGAGTATATAATGACTTTTAATGATTACAACGATAAGGCAATTGTATTTACAATAGGTATTTTATGATAAAACATATTGTTTGCTGGCGTCTGAATGATAGCGCTTACGGAAATGATAAACAGACCAATGCAAGAATCTTAGAAGAGAAAGCGCTTGCTTTGCAAGGTAAAATAGATGGATTGATAAAGATTGAAGTTGGATTTGATTTCAGTAATGAAAAAGATTCAAGTGATGTAGTTTTATATTCCGAGTTTACAAACAAAGAGGCGCTTCATCAGTATCAAATCCATCCTGATCATCAGGAAATAAAAAAATGGCTTAGCGAAGTAAGATACGAGCGCAGAGTAATTGATTATGAGATTTAATTATCAAGGGCTTTTATAAAGAGCATCGATATTTTAACTTTTAAGAAAGAGGTTCCGGCGGCGGGACCTCGCTGCTTGCCGGTTTAAAACGATTTTCAGGAAGAGGTACAAATTCCTTGTTGTCATTTGGCGGCAGAGTTATCTTTCCGGTTTTCCAATCATTTTTAGCCTGTTCAATTCGCTCTTTATTTGAAGATACAAAATTCCACCAGATAAATCGTTCTCCCAACGGCTCGCCACCCAAAAGCATCAGTTCTGTATTCTCTTTTGCAGTCATTAAAGGATCTTCGTTTTTAGAGAAAACAATCATCTGTCCTTGAGTGAATGATTGTCCGGATAATTCCAAACTTCCCTTTGCAATGTATATCGCTCTTTCAGTATGTTCTGATGGCAAATTTAGTTTAGCATCTTTTTCCAATTTAACATGTAAATAAAACAAAGGTGAATGTGTCTTAACTTCACTTTTTAATCCATAAGCATTTCCTGCAATCAGTCTCATCCAGATACCTTTATCAGTAAACACAGCTAATTGTTCCGGTTTATAATTAAAAAAAGTCGGATCAGTTTCTTCAACTTCTTTCGGCAGGGCAACCCAGGTTTGCAGCATTTCCAGACTTTCTCTTTTTAACAATTCAGGATCTTCAAATCGTTCAGAATGTGCAATCCCCTTTCCAGCAGTCATCCAGTTTACTTCTCCGGGTTTTATTATCTGTTCAACACCAAGTCCATCGCGGTGAGTAACATTGCCGCTGAATAAATAAGTTACTGTAGAAAGTCCGATATGAGGATGCGGTAAAACATCCAACGAAGTAATCTCTGAAGGAAATTTATTTATTGGTCCGGCATGATCCATAAAGATAAAAGGACCAACCATCCTTCTTTGCTGGAAAGGAAGTATTCTCCGAACACTTAAATGTTCGCTTATTAATGCTTCCCGCGCCTGGATAATTATTTCGGGCATAAAGTTACTTTCTTACTTATAAAGAAAAAGAAACTCCTGAAAAAAAGTTATTAAAGTCATTCAGTCTGCCGGAAACGGATCGTTTTGAAATTAAACGGTGAGATTCTGAAATAATCAGCCTTCAGTGAACAGAATGATATTTTTCTTTTTTAATCTTTCAGAAGTTTCAAATACTTAATTGTTAAATTAATTTTCTTGCAATTATTTCAAATCAATTTTCTTTATATCAATACCTAAAGCTGCTGCTACACCTTTGCCGTAATCAGGATCTGCCTTATAACAATTTTTAATATGTCTTTCCTGAATAAATTTCTCTGCACCGCCAACTTCTGCAGCAGTATTTTTGAACAAAGCTTCCTTTTGCTTTTTATTCATTATACGGAATAAATTTCCCGGCTGAGTGTAATAATCATCATCATCTTCTCTAAAATTAAAATGATCTGCATCGCCATCTAAACTTAAAGAAGGTTCTGTATATTTTTTTTGTTCTTCCCATTGACCGTAACTATTAGGGAAGTAATGCAATGTTCCGCCTTCATTTCCATCCACACGCATTGCTCCATCACGCGAAGGATTATGAAACGGGCATTTAGGTTTGTTAACAGGAATTTGATAATGATTGACTCCTAATCTGTATCGTTGTGCATCTCCGTATGAAAATAATCTTGCTTGTAACATTTTATCAGGTGAAAATCCAATACCGGGCACAACATTAGCAGGGTTAAAAGCAGCTTGTTCAACATCAGCAAAATAATTTTCAGGATTCCTGTTCAATTCCAGAACTCCAACATCAATAAGCGGATAATCAGAATGAGGCCAAACTTTTGTTAAATCAAAAGGATTAAATGGACACTTCCTTGCTTGTTCTTCGGTCATTATTTGTATTTTCATTTTCCAGCGAGGAAAATCTCCCTTTTCAATTGCGTTAAACAAATCTCTTTGATGACTTTCCCTGTCCTTTCCAATTATTGCGGCAGCTTCTTCATTTGTCAGGTTTTGTATTCCTTGTTCGGTTTTAAAATGAAATTTTACCCACACTCTTTGATTTTTAGAATTCATTAAACTGAAAGTATGGCTTCCATATCCATTCATATGCCGATAAGATTTTGGAATTCCTCTTTCACTCATTGTTATTGTGATTTGATGTAAAGCTTCGGGCAGCAAAGTCCAAAAATCCCAATTATGATTAGCACTTCTTAAATTTGTTTTAGGATCGCGCTTTACTGCTTTATTTAAATCTGGAAAGCGATAAGGATCTCTTAAAAAGAATACAGGAGTGTTATTACCTGCCAAATCCCAATTTCCTTCTTCAGTATAAAATTTAATTGCAAAACCTCTTATATCTCTTTCAGCATCAGCAGCGCCTCTTTCTCCGGCAACAGTTGAAAATCTTACGAACACTTCTGTTTCTTTTCCGATTTTTGAAAAGATTTTTGTTTTTGTGTATTTGGTTATATCGTGAGTTACAGTAAATTTTCCAAATGCACCTGAGCCTTTGGCGTGCATTCTTCTTTCAGGAATTACTTCTCTATCGAAGTGAGCAAGTTTTTCCAGGAACCAAAAATCCTCTAATAACATTGGTCCTCTTTTACCCGCCGTTTTTACATTTTGATTTTCAGCGATTGGTCTGCCTGAAACAGAAAACAATTTTTTCTTTTTATTTTGGTCAGCCATAATACTTTACCTTTCTATTTTTATTTTCAAAATACCAAAATTATCCGATATAAATCTATTTAAATTAGAAGATAGGAATTAGATCACACAAGAGATTTTTGTTCAGGTGATTAATTAAAATTTAATAGAGAAATATTTTATAAATCAGAGTTAAGTAAATTCTTGACTATAATGTTTAACCTGAAGTTAATAATTTAATTCATACATCTTCTGGCTTTAACAGTTACATCAAATTTTTTTGTGATTTTATTTTCTTTTATTTGTAAATCAGCTTTAACGCCTGATTTAGAAAGTTGAAAATCATTTATTGATACAGTATCAACAGCAAAACCTTTTGAAACAGATTCACTGATAAAATCATCTGTAGCTTTTCTTGCCTTGCTTTCCGAATCATAATAGACGGAAGCTTCTGCCTGATATACTGCTTCTTTATCCGAAACAAAGATCATTCTGTATGTCTTTGTTTCATAGAACATACAAATCATATCAGGGTTGCTGTTATCCTGATGAACAGGATTTCCATATTTTTTAACTATCTCTGATTTTGGTTTACCGATAAAGTTATGGACTCTGATATCTTGTCCAAACACTAATTCTGAAATTAAGATTATCAGGAGAATCGCGATGAAAAAAACATTTTTAGTTTTCATAACTACTCCTTGAAATAAAATTGGATTTATTAAAACTGAAAAGATTGTAGTATTGGTATTTCCTTAAGAAGGAATAAAAGGAAAGAATTATGATTTTAGGCTGAGGTTTCATTTTCACACCATTCAGCTAAAATTACACTGGAAAGCTAACTCAAATAAAATCTATTATCAATCCAATTAAGCTGCCTCTTCTACATCAGCCTTAAGCTTAACTTCGTTGCCGAAAAGTTTAGATACTTTGCTGCAGAAAGTAATCAGGTAAGTAAGAATATCTTCAGGTTTTTCAAAACGGTTTTCTACAACAAGCTTCATTACTTCTTTTTGCTGACTGAACTTTATCTTGTCTTTGTAAGCTGAATCATCCATTATAAATCGCATCAGTTCAACAAAACGGACTTTATAATAATCTTCTTTTTCTCCGCGCGGAAGAATAATATGAATAACTTTTCTTTGGATGGCAATTCGCTCAAACAAAGCATAAGAAGCATAAAACTTTAGTGTTGCAGTTAAAACCAACCGTTTTACAATTTCCGGAATAGCGCTGAATCTATCGAGCATTTCTTCTCTAAGCTCTTCAATTTCAGATAAACTCTTAACGGAATATAATGCTGTGTAAAAATTTAATCGGTCCATTTGCTCGGGCATGTAAGTAACCGGAATTCCTATATCAAAATAAGTATCAATTGTCGGATCAGTTCGTTCTTCTATTTTGGGTAAAGATTTAAAAACTTCTTTAAAGTCCTGATATTTCAATTCTTCAACAGCTTCGTTTATTAACTTAACATAAAGATCAAAACCAACCTCGTTTATAAATCCTGTTTGTTCTGTTCCAAGTAAATTTCCAGCGCCACGGATTTCAAGATCACGCATAGCTACATTAAAACCCGAACCGATTTCTGTATATTCTTCAATTGCCTGAAGCCGTCTTAAAGCAACCTTACTGATACCGCTTAAAGAAGGAACAAGGAAAAATGCATAAGCTTGTCTGTCGCTTCTACCGACTCTTCCGCGTAATTGATGAAGTTCTGCAAGTCCAAATCTATCAGCTCTATTAATAATTATTGTATTAACATTTGGGATGTCAATTCCCGATTCAATAATCTTTGTTGATAAAAGAACATCAAACTTTCTGTTTAGAAAACCGTGAATTACCTCCTCAAGTTTTGCCGGTTTCATTTGTCCGTGTGCAACCGCTATTTTAGCTTCCGGAACATATCTTCTGATATAATCAGCTAATTTATCAATTGAATGAACACGGTCGTGAACAAAATAAACCTGACCGTTTCGTTTTAGTTCATTGATAATCCATTCACGGATTTTTACGGCATCAAATGTAGAAACACTTGTGTAAATGGGCTGTCTGTTTGGCGGCGGTGTGGCGATTATCGAAAGATCACGGGCACCAAGTAATGAAAGATTTAATGTTCTTGGAATTGGAGTAGCTGTTAAAGCAAGAGTATCAATATTAACCTTTATTTGTCTTAATTTTTCTTTTGCCGAAACTCCAAAACGATGTTCCTCATCAATTATAAGCAAACCAAGATCTTTAAACTTAACATCTTTAGAAAGCAAGCGATGCGTTCCGATTAAAATATCAAGCTGACCTTGTTCAAGATTCTTTAGTATTTCTTTCTGTTCTTTTTTTGTCTGGAATCTTGAAAGCGCTGCAACCCTAACAGGATATTGTGAAAGTCTGTCTTTAAAAGTATTGTAATGCTGCTCAGCTAAAATTGTTGTTGGAACAAGAACGCAGGCTTGTTTTCCATCCTGTACAGCTTTAAATGCCGCACGCACCGCAACTTCAGTTTTACCAAAACCAACATCACCGCAAACCAGGCGATCCATCGGATTCTGTGCTTCCATATCATTCTTAACATCTTCGCTTGCTTTTGCCTGATCGGGCGTATCTTCATAAAAGAATGATGCTTCAAGTTCCTTTTGCCAAATTGTATCGGGAGAGAATCTAAAACCTTCAGCTGATTTTCGTTTTGCGTATAGTTCGATTAAATCCCGGGCAGCCTCTTTTATCTTCTTTTTTGTTTTTGCTTTAGTGTTTTGCCATTCACCGCTGCCGAGAGTAGCAAGTGTTGGTTTTAAATTTTCATTTGAAGAATATCTTTTAACCAGCGCCAGATAATTAAGATTGACATAAACAATTCCACCTTCCGCATAAAGAATTTTCATTGATTCCTGATTTGCATCGCCGATTTTAATCGTTTCGAGTCCGGAATACTGCCCTATTCCATAGTCTTCGTGAACAACATAATCTCCTCGCTTTATAGAAGCAAAACTTTTCGCCTTGGATTTTTTAAACTTTTTTGATGATGAAATTTTCGTGCGATAAGGTTTATTAAAAATCTGATAATCGGTAAGAACTAAAAGTTTTTCGTTGCGATTTATAAATCCTTCTTTAATTGCCAGAGTTTCAACTTTTATTTTTTGCGATTCGATAAGTTCGTCAAGTTCAGGACTTATTTCTGCGAGTAAATCTTTTAATCTGTTTGTTTGAAGTTCATTTTCAGAGGTGATAAAAACATCATAATTTTTATCTGAAAAATCTTTTATTGTGCTGAATAATATCTGATAGTTTGAATTAATTGATGGCGAAGGTGAAATACCAATATCAACTCTGAACTCAGAATTAATCTCCTCTTCAATTATCCATTTAGCATTTGTGTTTTTGTAATTAAACGACTGGACTGATTGAACATCATTTTTCTGTTGATCGTCTGAATTTTCTGTTATCAGATCAGCAGTAATTTCCGGAAAATCATCTTCATCATCAGTATCTTTTGTATTGATTTGTGAGTCGAAATTTTTATTTTCTTCTGAAGTTAAATTCTCATCATTAATAACTTTTAAGTTGTTCAACTCGTACGATGATGCAATAAATATCGGATTATCTAAATAGCTAAAGATATCTGAATTATATGCAACCGTTTGGTTTTCGAACGCTGCTGCTAAAGTTACTTCTTCAATTTTCTCAAAAGAGCGCTGACTTTCAGGATCAAAATATCTGATTGAATCAATAAAATCTCCATCAAACTCTAATCGCGCCGGACTTTTTTCTGAGTATGACCAAAAATCAATTATTGCTCCTCGTTGGGAATAGTAACCCTGTGCTTCAACAAATTTATCTTTTGTATAAACGAGTAAATTTAAGTATTCAATAAGGTCATCATATTTTACTTCTCCGCCAACAGAAACTTTTGTAGTAAGATGATTTATTTTTTCTTTATCAGGAAGTTTTAATGTTAAAATCTGATATGTTGAAATCAGAATAAATTTTTTCCTTTTGGAAATTTCGGTAAGCTTCTCCTGAATTGATTCGATATTAAAATCGTCAATAACAATCAAATCGTCTGATAACCCTAAAATACTAAGTTCAACTTTAAATTCATTAACTAATTTTGTTTCAGTTAAAAGAAGGACTAAGAGATTATTTTGAGCAAACAATTCCTTAATCGCGAAGCTTTTTGCAGAGCCATATAGCGGACTAATATGAATAGAATTGAAATTATCAAATTCATTATTTTTTATTATCTCAAAATTATTTTTTAATAAATCATTCTTTGTCATAACCAGGTCAAAAAGGAATAGTAAGATGTAAAATAGGCTGTGGCGGAGATACCGGCTCAGTTGGTAAATTTAATCTTTGGTTTGTTTTATGATTATTAACAAACTCTCCAACAAACAAACCGATTGCCGAACCAAGCACAATATCAGAGAACCAGTGTTTGTTATTATAAACTCTTGCATAAGCAGTCATAACTGCTAAACCATACCATCCGAATTTCCAGAAAAAATTATTGTATTCTTTTGCTATTACAGTTGAATATGCAAAAGCTAAAGTAGAATGACCTGATGGAAATGAAGTTTGGTCAAAGTTCGTATTAAATGGATCATATTCAAAAGCTGATTCAGTAAAATACGGGCGGCTTCTTCCGCTGGTGAATTTTATTCCTAAATTAATTAATTCTCCGTATACAGTTGCTTCTGTCAGCCGCAACGAAAGATTTCTAACATCATTGTTTTTATCTATTAACGCATATAAATAAAGTAAAGCAATACTTGATGCCATAAATTCAATATGATAATAGTCATCAACTTCTAAAATACTATTCAGGAATTCTGTTTTGTTTGATTGTGAAAATTCTTTTATATCTTCATCAACTAACATCGCCAAACCAGTTATTCCAATAGTTGCTGTTAGCTTTATCCAATCATCTGATTGAAAATCTTTTGGAGAAGACAACACATCTCCCCCGACTTCAAAAAATTTCCGGAAGTCTTTTTCTGCACCTTCTTCAATCTGTGGATATAAGATCGGAGAAATGAGAACGAATAATAAAATGACGAGATGAAATCTCATTAATGAGGTAAGAAAATCGTTAATTTAGTTTTATAATTATTTCTGTAATTCTATTACTACTAATTTCTTTCCTTTTTTGTTTCTGGTATTAGTTGGTTTATAAGCTAATTCATAAACAGTGGATTTTTTGATAAAGGATTTATACTTCAATTCGGCTTTTTGAAACTCGCTATCAACATCGCCGCCTTTCATAGCAACGATAAATGCTTTATCTTTTACAAGCGGCAAAGCATATCTGAAAAGAATTATTATTGGAACTACTGCCCTGCTTACAATTAAATCAAAACTTTCCTTATACTTTTCAATAAACTCAGGACTTTCAACACGGGCATTTTCTGCAGTAACATTGCTTAACTTGAGTTTATCAATAAACTCTTTTACAGCATCTATTTTTTTGCTGGTAGAATCAGCTAAAACACCTCTTAAATCGGGTCTCATAATTGCAAGAGGAATTCCCGGAAAGCCGCCACCGGTTCCGACATCTAAAAATCTTGTAACTTTTTCAGGCAGAAATTGTGTTATGTATGCTGAAATGAAAATATGATTTTCAATAATATTTGCTTCGTCTTTTCTGGAGATCAAATTTACATTTTTATTTTTTTCGACGACCAAATTAGCATAAAATGCAAGTCTTTCATTTCGCATTGGTTCCGGATTGAAACCATTATCCCAGCAAAAGTTTTGAAGTTCTTTAAGATAAATTTCTTGTTTGGTAGGCGACATTAGTAAAAACCTTAAAAATTAGTTTTTCAAATATACTAACAAAATGGAAATATCTGAAGGCGTTACTCCTGAAATACGTGAAGCTTGCCCGATTGACCGGGGCTTAACTTTATTCAATTTCGATTTTCCTTCTGTTGATAAGTGCTTAATTTTATTGAAATCAAAATTCAATGGAATTGCTGTTGTTTCATACCGTTCTAACTTTGCAATAGTCTCGTATTGCCTCTGAATATATCCTTCATATTTTAATTCAATCTCTGCTTGATTAAGTGCAATTTTATCGTTTAAAAGATCAATTGCTGCTTGTTCGTTCATAGATCCGTTAAATTCTAAAAGCTGCTTTAGATTTATTTCAGGTCTTTTACACAACTTTGAAATTGTTTCGGTTGAATCTATTTCATGGGAATTTGTATTATTTAAAAATTTATTGATTTCTTTAGCGTGATATTTTTTAGTGCGACAATAATCAATACCACTAATAATTGCTTTTTCTCTATAATTAATTTTTGCAAACAACTCTTCAGGGATTAGACCAAATTCAAATCCATATTTCATAAGTCTTCTATCAGCATTATCCTGTCGTAAAAGTAATCTATGCTCAGCTCTTGAAGTAAACATTCTGTAAGGTTCATCAGTTGATTTTGTTACAAGATCATCAATTAAAACTCCGATATAAGCCTGACTTCTTTTCAAAACAAATTCTGGTTTACCCTGGATTTTTAAAGCTGCATTTATTCCTGCAACCAATCCTTGTGCTGCAGCTTCTTCATATCCTGATGTTCCATTGATCTGTCCGGCAAAATATAATCCTTTAATTAGTTTTGTCTCTAAAGTTAAATCAACCTGGTATGGTGGAAAGAAATCATATTCAACTGCATAACCGGGGCGAACCATTTCTGCGTTTTCTAATCCTTTAATTTTCCTCAACGCCTCATATTGAATTTCTGCAGGAAGCGATGAAGAGAATCCATTTAGATAAATTAAATCACTATCAAGTCCTTCCGGTTCCAGAAATAACTGATGTTTTTCTTTATCAGAAAAGCGAACTATTTTATCTTCAATGGATGGACAGTAACGAGGTCCAACTCCTTGTATTCTTCCTGTAAACATTGGCGAAAACTCAAATCCTTTTTCCAATGTTTTATGGACTTCTTTACCTGTGTAAGTAATATGACAGCTTACTTGTGGAAGAAACGGAAATTTAGAAAGATCAGTTTGATATGAAAATGGCTCCGGATTTTCATCGCCAGGTTGTTCTTCTAACACATCCCAATTGATTGTATCTTTTCTCAATCGTGGCGGAGTGCCGGTTTTTAGCCTTCCATATTCAAAGCCTAAGCTTACAAGAGATTCTGTTATTCCTATTGAAGGTTGTTCGCCAAATCTTCCGCCGACTGTTTTTGTTAATCCTGTGTGCATTAAACCATTTAGAAATGTTCCGGAAGAAAGAATCAGTGCTTTACAAAGTATGTCTTCCCCGCTCTGAGTTTTTACACCAACAACTTTTCCTTTTTCTGCTATAACTCCGATTGCAGAGTCTTCAACTATTTCTAGATCTTCTGTTGAGTTAACCACACGATAAGCTTCTTCAGAATATAATTTTCTGTCGGATTGGCATCTCAAAGACCAAACTGCAGGACCTTTCGATCTGTTTAACATTCTGAATTGAATTCCAGTTGGATCAGCAATTTTTCCCATAATGCCACCAAGAGCATCTATTTCCCGAACAAGATGTCCTTTTGCAGTTCCACCAATAGCTGGATTACAAGAAAGCCTTGCCATAGCAAATCTATCCATAGTAATTAATCCAACCGAACACCCCATTCTTGCACCGGCAGATGCCGCCTCAATTCCAGCGTGTCCGCCGCCGACCACAACAATGTCAAATTTCTTCATTTTCTAATCTTTTCCTTTTTTCACGTGAAACAAATTATTTGCCAAATATTAACAATTTAGATTTCACGTGAAACATTTATTTACTTTCCTATGCAAAATTTCATAAAAATATTGTTTAAAATATCATCAGTTGTAACTTCGCCGATGATTTCAGCGAGGTTCATTTCAGCATTTCGTAAATCAACTGATATAAACTCTCCGCTCATTTTTTTTAAAATCGATTCTCTAGCATTAATTAAATTTTCTCTCGATCTCTTTAGGCAGTTATGATGTCTAAGGTTTGTTACGATTGCCGTTTTTTCAGTGTAGCTGCTTGAGCCTATTGTTTTTTCTTTTAGCTTTTCAAAAAGTCTGTCAATCCCCTGCCCTGTTTTAGCTGAGATTTTAACATCAGAACTTATAGTAGACGAAGGGTCAAGATCGATTTTATTTAGAACTTTAATTACTTTGTCAGAACTAGTTAAATTAAGAAGTTCAACATAAAGGTCCTTTGATTCTCCTTGCTGAATATCTTCCAGGAAAATTATTAAATCGGAATTCCTAATCGTTTCCTGACTTCTTAAAATCCCCTCTTTCTCGATTGTATCTTCCGAAATTCTTATTCCGGCAGTATCAAACAATCTGAATAAAATTCCATCGATTGAAACTTCTTCACGAATTACATCTCTGGTTGTTCCCGGAATTTCACTTACAATTGCTCTGGATTCTTTAAGAATGTAATTTAATAATGATGACTTCCCTACATTTGGCTTTCCAACTATTGCTACATTTACACCATCGCGAATAACTTTACCAAATTCATAGCTTTCTAACAAAGTATCAATCTCAATAATTATTGCTTCTATTCTTCTGAGCAACTCATCCTGATTAACAAATTCAATATCCTCTTCAGCAAAATCAAGTTCCAATTCAATAAATGATGATGAATTTAGTAACTGAGATCTTAAATCGTTTACCTTTGTAGAAAGAAATCCGTCTAATTGATTTCTTGCACCACGAAATGCTGCCTCAGTTCTTGAGTTGATTATATCTGCAACAGCTTCTGCCTCAGCAAGATCGATTCTGTTGTTTAGAAAAGCTCTTTTTGTAAACTCACCCGGTTCTGCTAATCTGACATCATCTAGAGTAATTAAAAGTTCAATTACTTTTTGAGTTATAAGCGGATTACCGTGAGTGCTTATTTCAACGCTGTCTTCACCTGTATATGAATTTGGAGCCTTGAAAACCGATACCAAAACATCATCGATATGTTCCCCATCCTGATTTTTTATATCTCCGTAATGTATGGTGTGTGAAGCAGAATCTTTGATTTTAACTTTGCCTGAAAAGAATTTATCTGTTGCATCAAACGCTTTATTGCCGCTAATTCTTATAATCGAAATGGCACCAACTCCAGCAGGAGTAGCTAAAGCAACGATTGTATCTTCTTTCACTTTATAAATGCTCAAAAATTAAGATTGCAAAAATAGATAATACTGAAAGAAAATTCAATTTATTAGCAAATAGACAAACTATACTCATATTTGCCAATATGACGCATTATTATGACGTATAATTTATTAAATCGAAGTAGTTGTCAAATAATCCGACATAATGGCAAAGAGGTTATAAAAGTTAAATGCTTCTGTAACCCATTATAATATAAGAAGTTATGTGAATTTTAACGAATGGCACATTCATTGTTTATTAAGAAGCGAGTTTGAAAATTAAACAATAATCAAAATAATTAAAAGAATAGGAGATGTTAAAATGACATTAGTAAAATTTAACCCGGTTAGAGATCTTTTTGATTTCGAAAGAGAGTTCAACAGAATGTTCAACTCACTTGAAAACAGATTTGGCATTTCTAAAAGCAAAGATTTAGATGCTGAATACGAGAATGCGGTATGGATGCCGTTAACTGATATTTATGAGAACAAAGATAATTATACCTTAAAGGTAGATTTACCAGGAATCAAAAAGGAAGATGTTAAAATATCTTTTACAAATGGTAAATTAAATATCAGTGGCGAAAGAACTCAGGAAGAGGAAACCAGAGATGCAAAGTGCCATAGAATAGAGAAATCTTATGGTAAGTATTTCAGATCATTTAATCTTCCTGAATTGATTCAGGCTGAAAAGATAAACGCTGAGTTTGCAAACGGACAGTTAACAATAACTATCCCTAAAGCAGAAGAAGCTAAGCCAAAAGAAATTGATATCAAAGTGAAATAAGTAAAGAGTAGATGATGATAAAAAGGGTAACTATTTAGTTACCCTTTTTTTATTAAAAAAGAATTGTTAGATAAATCAAAAGAGAATAATGCGAACTAATGTTGAAGAAACAATTTTAGTAAATTTAGAAAGTGAGATAAATAAAATCTTTTATGGAATACAAAGATTATTATAAAATACTTGGTGTAGAAAAATCTGCAACGCAGGATGAAATTAAAAAAGCTTATAGAAAGCTTGCAATGAAATATCATCCTGACCGTAATCCCGGAAATAAATCTGCTGAAGAAAAGTTTAAAGAGATTACTGAAGCAAACGAGGTTTTGAGTGATCCTGAAAAACGGAAAAAGTATGATACACTCGGTGCAAACTGGAAACAATATCAGCATACAGGCGGACAGGGCTTCGATGATTTCTTTACTCATTTTGGCGGCAGCAGAAGCGGTGGAAGAACAGGTGCTACTTATGAGTTCAGCGGAGACTTTGGTGATATCTTTGGCGGAATGGGTGGGGGATTTTCGGATTTCTTCGAATCATTTTTTGGCGGCGGCAGAGGATTTAGCGGGAGAACTCAGCAACAGAAAACTGCTGTTGATGTTGAAGTTGTTTTGAATGTTTCGCTTGAAGATGCATTTAACGGAAGCGAAAAGACAATTAATGTTGATGGTAAAAAGCTTAAAGTTAAAATAAATCCCGGAACAAAGGACGGACAAAAACTTAGATTAAAAGGATTGGGAAGGTCCAAAACTGCTGGCGGAACAAAAGGCGATTTGTTTTTAAACATACACATTCTTCAACATCCATTTTATGAAATTAAAGATAACCAGCTTTATTATAATCTTGATATTGATTTGTATACCGCTGTGCTCGGTGGAAAAGAAAACATCAGAACACTTGATGGCAAAACAGTAAGTGTTAATATTCCTGAAGGAACAGAATCTGAAAAAGTTTTAAGGCTTAAAGGATTGGGATTGATTGAAAATGGTGTGCGAGGCGATTTGTTTATCGATATTCATGTTACTGTTCCAAAAAATCTTAGCAGGGAAGAGAAAGAATTATTTAACAAGTTAAAATCATTAAGACCAGAATAAAGTAAGTTGAATGAAGGAGAAATAATGACAGAAACAACTAAAACAAAATTTGAATTTAAAGCTGAAACTAAAAAACTACTTGATATACTTGTGCACTCGTTATACACAAGTCGTGAGATTTTTTTACGAGAGTTAATTTCAAACTCTTCTGATGCTTTGGATAAATTACGATTTGAATCAAACAAGGGAACAGACATTGCAGATAAAGAACTTCCGCTTGAAATAAGAATTGATTTTGACGATAAGAAAAACCTCGTGACAATAACTGACACAGGAATCGGAATGACTCGTGATGAAATGATTGCAAATATCGGAACGATTGCAAAATCCGGGTCGGAAGAATTTCTAAAGCAACTTGCGGAAAACAAAGAAGCAGTTAACAATATAATTGGAAGATTTGGAATCGGTTTTTACTCAGTGTTTATGGTTGCAAAAGAAGTTGTTATCAAAACAAAATCATTTAAGAAAGATCAGAATGCCGTTGAGTGGAAATCCGATGGAACAGGGGACTATGAAATTTCTGATTTAACTGAAGAGATAAAACGCGGAACTACAATTGAAGTTTATCTAAAAGATGACGCTAAAGAATTTGCAGAAAAATACAGACTTGAAGGAGTAATTAAGAAACACTCCAACTTTATTTCTTTCCCAATTTATTTGAAGGATGAAAAAGTAAACACAATTGCTGCAATCTGGCGTGAACCGAAGTCATCAATTAAAAAAGAGCAATACGATGAGTTCTATAAATTCTTAACTTATGACAATGAAGAGCCGCTTGAAACAATCCATTCATCGGTTGATGCTCCGATACAATTTAATGCGCTGCTTTTCATCCCGAAGAAAAGCTATGAATTCTGGCGCTTTAATCGTGATGACTATGGTTTGGATTTGTATGTAAGAAGAGTTCTAATTCAACATCAGAATAAAGAACTGCTTCCTGAGTATTTAAGTTTTGTTAAAGGTGTTGTTGATTCAGAAGATTTGCCGTTGAACATATCAAGAGAGACTTTACAGGAAAATATAATTTTCACAAAAATATCTCAGAGTATTACGAGCAATGTTCTTTCTCACTTAACAAAAGTTGCAAAAGATAATCCCGAACGCTATGCTGATTTTTGGAAAGAGCACGGTAAAATATTCAAGCTTGGTTATATGGATTTTTCAAACATGGAAAAGTATCAATCCTTGCTAAGATTTAATTCATCAGAAAGTAAAGATGAAAAAGAACTTGTTTCTCTCGAAGATTATGCTGGTAGGATGAAAAAAGATCAGAAGGAAATTTTTTACGCACTTGGCGCAAGCAGGGAAGCAATTGATATGAATCCGCATCTTGAAATATTTAAATCAAAAGGATTAGAAGTTCTTTATTTGTATGATCCTGTTGATGAGTTTGTAGTAACATCAATTCGTAAATACAAAGACTTTGATTTTAAATCTGTTGATGCTGCAAACTTAAAGGATATTGAGAAACTTGAGGATGTTGTTAAAGATGAAGAGCCGAAAGAAAAATTAAGCAAAGAAGATGACAAAGCATTTGGCAGATTGATGTTAAAGATGAAGGAAATTCTTGGTGACAGAGTTACAGAAGTTCACGAATCAAAAAGATTAAAGGGAAGTCCGGCAACTTTAATAAACCCCGATGATTCAATGTCATCAACGATGCAGAAAATATTGAAGATGTCAAATCAGGGATTGGCAATGCCGGCTCAAAAAAGACTGATGGAAATAAATAAAGATCATAAGCTTATAATAAATCTGGTAAGTGTATTTAAGAAAAACGAAAACGATCAGTTTATTGTTGATACGACGGAACAGCTTTATGAATCAGCATTATTGCTTGAAGGAAGTCTGGATGATCCACACAAACTTGTGAACAGATTAAATAAGATGTTAACAGAGGCGAGTGATTTGTATAGGAAAAACAACGAATAGTAATTTTTGTCATTCCCGACTTGATCGGGAATCCGAATAATCATTTTGTAAGATGAAAAATTATTATGTTTATATCTTGACAAACAAACCCAATGGGACGTTGTATATTGGAGTAACAAACGATCTTGCCAGAAGAATATATGAACATAGAAATAAATTAATTAACGGCTTTACCCAAAAATACAATATAAAAAAGCTTATATACTTTGAAGTATTTGATAGGATTGAAGACGCGATCCTTAGAGAAAAAAGATTGAAAAAATGGAACCGTCAATGGAAAATTGAATTAATAGAGAAAACCAATCCTAACTGGATTGATTTATATGAAAGATTGGTGGACAATTAAAAAGAGATTCCCACTTACGTGGGAATGACAATTTCACTTAGTCATTATCATCCTGGATGGGAATCTAAAGGCAATAGAGGAAAATATTATGGCATTTAATTTTAATAGACTAACAGTAAAAGCACAGGAAGTTGTGCAAACTGCGATTGAGATCGCACAAAATTACACAAACCAAATTGTTGAACCAGAACATATTTTGGCTGCAATTGTGCAGGAAAGCGGAAATGTTGCAGAGACAATTATCAAGAAGACCGGAGGCAATTTTAATGCAGTTAAACTAAAAGTAAATCAACTGCTTGAATCATTGCCAAAAGTAAGCGGAACAGGTTTAGGCAATCAGCAAATGTCTCAATCGCTAGCAAAACTTTTTGACGAAGCTGCTGAAGAAGCAAAAAATCTTAAAGATGATTATGTATCAACCGAACATATTTTGCTTTCTCTATCCAACGATAAAGGAAAAGCAGGACAGCTTTTAAGAGATAACGGAATAACATATAAGGATATTCTTTCAGCGTTAAAAGATATTCGTGGAAATCAGCGGGTTACATCGCAGAATCCCGAGGATACATATCAATCTCTTGAAAAGTATGGAAGAGATTTGAATGAACTTGCAAAACAAGGAAAGCTCGATCCTGTTATCGGCAGGGATGATGAGATACGAAGAGTGCTGCAGGTGCTTTCGAGAAGAACGAAAAATAATCCTGTGTTAATTGGTGAACCTGGAGTAGGGAAGACAGCTATCGCTGAAGGCATTGCACACAGAATTATTGCAGGAGATGTTCCTGAAAATCTTAAAACAAAAAGAATTGTTGCACTTGATATGGGAGCGCTTATTGCAGGAACACAATTCCGTGGACAATTTGAGGAAAGATTAAAAGCTGTTATCAAAGAAGTTCAGGAATCAAACGGAGAGATAATTCTTTTTATCGATGAGCTTCATACGCTTGTTGGTGCAGGTGCAACTCAAGGTGCGATGGATGCGGCAAACATTCTTAAACCGGCACTTGCGCGAGGCGAGCTCCACGCAATTGGTGCTACAACTCTTGATGAATACAAAAAGCATATCGAAAAAGATGCTGCTCTTGAAAGGCGTTTTCAACCTGTGTTAGTGGAAGAACCATCTGAAGAAGATACAATTTCAATTTTGCGTGGACTTAAAGAACGATACGAAGTTCATCATGGTGTTCGAATAACAGATGGAGCTATTGTTGCAGCAACTCAGCTTTCGGAAAGATATATAACAGATAGATTTCTCCCTGATAAAGCAATTGATCTGATTGATGAAGCGGCATCAAAACTTAGAATTGAAATTGATTCTATGCCCGAAGAACTTGATACGCTTGAACGAAAAGTAAAACAGCTTGAGATTGAGCGCGAAGCATTAAAAAGAGAACAAGATGACGCATCCGCGAAAAGACTTGAAGAACTTGAAAAGGAATTGAGCGAACTTAACGAAGAACGGACGAAACTTAAATTACATTGGGATCTTGAAAAAGAAAACATTCAGAAGATCAGAACAATGAAAAGTGAAATTGAAAATCTGAAAGTTGAAGCTGAAAGATACGAGCGGGATGGAAATCTTGGTAAAGTTGCTGAAATCCGTTACGGAAGAATAGCTGATCTTGAAAAGAAATTGAAAGAAGAAACAAAAAACCTTGCAGATGCTCAGCAAGATAAAAGGATGCTTAAAGAAGAAGTTGATTCCGAAGACATTGCGGAAATAGTTTCAAAGTGGACAGGAATTCCTGTAACTAAAATGTTAGAGAGCGAAAGGACGAAATTATTACGACTTGAAGATGAGCTTCATAAACGTGTTGTTGGGCAGGATGAAGCGGTTTCAGCAGTTGCAAATGCGATTCGTCGTTCACGATCCGGACTGCAGGATGTAAATCGTCCGATAGGATCATTTATATTTCTTGGAACTACCGGCGTTGGAAAAACAGAACTTGCACGCGCACTGGCAGAAGTATTATTCGACGATGAACACGCAATGATCAGAATTGATATGAGCGAGTATATGGAAAAGTTTTCTGTTTCAAGATTGATTGGTGCACCTCCGGGATATGTTGGTTATGAAGAAGGCGGACAGTTGACAGAAGCTGTTAGAAGAAGACCATATTCGGTTGTGTTACTTGATGAAATAGAAAAAGCACACTCGGATGTTTTCAACGTTCTTTTACAAGTGCTTGATGACGGAAGATTAACAGATAATCAGGGAAGAACGGTTAACTTTAAGCATACAATAATCATTATGACATCAAATCTTGGTTCGCATATTATTCAGGATAAACTTGAATCATACAACGAAAAAAACGCAGATGAGATTTTAGGTCAGTTGCGTGAACAAATGCACGATTTACTTAGAAGAACAATCCGTCCGGAATTCTTAAACAGAATTGATGAGATAGTTCTTTTCAAACCGCTGCTGAAATCTGAGATAAGACAGATTGTTGATATACAACTTGCACGGGTTCAGAAGATGCTGCAAGAGAAAGAAATAACTCTTGATGTTTCAGACGATGCAAAAGACTGGTTAGCACAGCTTGGTTACGATGTTACTTTTGGTGCACGTCCATTAAAAAGAGTAATACAGAAATATCTTATCAATCCACTTTCACAGGAATTACTTGCTGGTAATTTTGTTGATGGCGACACGATAAAAGTAAATGTATCTGAAAGAGTTGGTTTGGTGTTTAGTAAGTAATCAGAGTTTGATGCTTACGACTGAAATTACCGTAGCGGAGGGGGTTAGAGATATTGCTTTAGATGAATGAATTATAACCCACGGATTTATCCGTGGGTTTAGAAAGAATATATGTCACACTCATTAAATAAAATATGGATACATCTGATTTTTGGAACAAAGGAAAGATTTCCGCTAATAGACAAGTCATTTGAGCTACAACTCTACAATCATATTAAAAACTTAATTGAGAAAGATTTTGATTGTGCTGTAGATATTATTAACGGAACAGCAGATCATATTCATATTTTATTTTTACTAAACCAGAATTACTCGCTTGCTGATGTTGTAAAAAACATTAAAGGAAATTCTTCTCACTGGATAAATCAAAATAAATTTCTAAAAGTAAAGTTTGCCTGGCAAACTGGATACGGTGCTTTTTCTGTAAGTGAATCAATGGTTAAAGAAGTAAGAAAATATATTACAAATCAGAAAGAACATCATAGAAAAATAAGTTTTGCAGAAGAGTATAAGCGGTTCGCTGAGAAATACGGACTGACGTACAAGCTGTAACTCACGGATTTATCCGTGGGTAATAGAAAAAGAAGAAATCCGGCATTAACGGTTTCTCCAAAGGAGTCCTATGGATAACCGTTTACTCTCTTTGCCAATAAGCTAGCTGTGAGTGAGTATAGGAAACCGATGAATCGGTTTCTTCTATTATTCCTTCTGTTCTTTTTCCCCCACGACTGAAGTCGTGGGTTAATAAAACGGTAGCAAATCCTTAATGTAAAAATTATAACCCACGGATTTATCCGTGGGTAAAAGATGGGAACACTCAATAATTGCCCGCTGTCAATTCAAATATTTTTTCAAAGACTTGTAAGTGAACTTAAAAATCCTATCATTGTGATGCAGATAATATGAAACTTAGAATCTGTAATTAACTTATTACATCATACATTTATCAAATCAAAAAATTAAAGTGGAGATATACCAATGGAACAAACAACTCAAACCGTAACTTCAATGCCAAGAATCGGCGATAAAGCACCATCTTTCAAAGCAATTACAACTCAGGGCGAAATAAATTTTCCGGCAGATTATTCCGGCAAGTGGGTAATTTTATTCAGCCATTCGGCTGACTTTACTCCTGTTTGCACATCAGAGTTTATGACTTTTGCAACAATGGAAAAACAATTCAACGAAGCTAATTGTCAGCTTGTAGGACTTTCTGTTGATGGTCTTTACAGTCATATTGCCTGGCTGAGAACCATAAAAGAAAAAATTGAATACAAAGGAATGAAAAATGTTGAGGTAACTTTCCCATTGATTGAAGATATAACAATGGAAGTTGCAAAAAAATACGGAATGCTTCAGCCCGGCGAAAGCTCAACAAAAGCAGTTCGTGCTGTTTTTTTTGTTGATCCGAAAGGAATAATAAGAACAATCATTTATTATCCTTTAAGTCTCGGAAGAAACTTTGACGAACTTTACAGAGTGTTAATTGCTCTTCAGACAGCAGATGAGTTTAGTATTGCAACTCCTGCAGACTGGAGACCGGGAGATGATGTTATTGTTCCAACTGCAGGTTCCTGCGGCACTGCAAAAGACAGAATGGAAGGCAAGGAGAAAGATGTTAAATGTCACGATTGGTTCTTCTGCACAAAGCCGATTTCAAAAGATGAAGTGTTAAAGAAAGTATTAAAGAAAAAATAGTTCTTTTATAAGATTATTTTAAGCCCCGTGGTATAACGGGGCTTTTTTATTTTGTTAAAATCAAAAAGAGTCTATTTGTTTTTACTCTTATTATAGACAAATCAGCCATTAGTAAAAATCATTAATTAAAAACAATTTGTTTTCATCGATTTATTAAGCAGGAATATTCATATAATTGATTTTTTATCATAAATCAGGTATTACTTTTTATCTAAGAAATTTTATTGCAGTGTTTTTATATAAACATTGTTATTTTTTATCAGTTATTTTCTCAGCTTTTAATTACAAGTGTCTTTTTAATATTTTTTTTAATAGTTCAGGAGGTTATATGAAGTATTTTTATTTTATGCTCGTGCTTAGTTTGTGGATGCCATTTGCTTTGTTAGCACAAGAAGAATCCGAATTCACTCGCCAGATTACTGTTGAAGAATCATCTCAATATTTACCTGATTATCTCGATGGTATTTATATTGGGATGCCTCTCGCTGATTTTGAAAATGTTAAAGATACACTTATGCTGGATATTAGCAATAATGCATCTGATATGTGGTTTGGTGCTACGGAAGAAGTGAATCAGGATGGTATTGATGAGGTGGTTTATAAATTTGATAAGGAAGAAGAGGGTGTAAACACTGAAAGACCATTGTATCAGATTAATATAAAATTTTTAGAAGGGGATTATGAAGAAGAATATATCAGTGAAAAGTTTAGAAATTACAATTGGGATAGTTACACTAAAGATTTTGATAACACAGATAATGAAGAGTGGATATTAAAGACAAATAAAGATTATCTCTTAATAGTAAAGAAAACTGCTGACACTGTTCAGATTATTGCAACTATGGCAGGCACTGAATGGGATCCCGGAAGATAATCTTAAATGTATCAATAATCTGAATACAGTTTAAATAAATATTAATTGTGTTAAGTAAGACTTTCGAATAAATTGAACCGCTGCCATCTTGATTGATTTGAAAAATTTTTCAGCAGTTTTTACTTATTATTTTTTCCTTTCGCTTCGTTGATTTCTTACGCTTTGCTGCTTATGAAACTCATCACGAGGGACTAAGACTTCTTTCATAACTCGTGGTGAGTTTTGTTCAACGCGCGAGGCTTCTTCTTTTGGTAAATTCATTCTTTCAATATTTCTTACATTTATTTTTACAGGTTCCCGTTTAATATTAACCTCTTGAACAGTTTTACCGATATTTTTTTCAACAAATTGTCTGTCAGGCTGCTGGTTAATTACATTCCTTCCGTTTTCATTTCTAACGGGATTAAGAATTGTGTAATTCCTGATATTATCTTTTGTGAAATCTGAAGCCCTTACGACATGCCAGATTCTTGTTTGATTATTTTCCCAGGGATTTTCATAATGAACACCTCTAGGTCCTAAGGGAGCCCAACAAATATAATCGCCATAACTTAACCAGGTTACATTTGCAGGCGACCAAACATTGTCAGTCGGAATCCATACCCATCCATAAAACGGATCATCATACCATTCTCCATAATGATATACAATCCAGCCAAATGGTTCATACGAGACCCATGTCCAGTTCAAGTTTGAAAATACCCAATGACCATTATCAAAAGGCATCCAGCCATCAACAGCATAAGGACGCCATACATGCCCGTAAGTGTTTATTGTGATCCACTCACCATATCCATTAAGATCCTGAATGTTATATTCAGACGGTCTGTTATCTTGAAAGCTATTTTGTCCTTCCAATGCAGAACAGCCGGTAACTATTATGAACAAAAACATCAGTAATAAAACAGCTGATAATCTTATTAATACATTTATCTTTTTCATTATTTTATCTCTCTTCCTCTTTAATTAAAGCGCCTGAAGAGTTAAAGTATTAACAACCTCTTTTACTCCGAGTAGATTTTGTATTTCTTCCTGTATATGATCTTTTGCATACAGGCTGCTAACACTTCCGCCAATGGATACAATACCATTGCTTACAGTGTAATTGACTTTATTTTCCAGTGAGAAATGTTTTTGAAGAATATCGGCTATTAACTGTTTTAAATTATCGTCGCTTTTAGCTTTGGAAGACGGCAATACTTTTATGCTACTTGTAATATCAACCACACCATCCTGCCACGAAGCTATTGATTGAGCCATTAATTTTTCCCGGAAATAACTTACTGTTCCTGAAAGATTAACAACACCGTTAGAAACATCAACAATTATATTTTTTGGTTCCAGAATTATATTATTTAATTCCAGTTCATTTTCAATATTATATTTAATAATGTTGTCCGGAGTAGGCTCAGTCTGAACTTCAATTTTGTTATTTATGCTCCTCACTCCTTCAACATTAGAAATCAGTTCTCCGATTTTAAGCTTATCAAATAATGTATTTGTAGTGCCTTTGATTGTAATTACTCCTTCGTTACTTGCCGAGATATCAAAGTGATCCGAATAATAGCCGCCAATTGTCTTTTCAACCTTACTTTCCAATAGCTTTGTGTTTACTTGTGCAAAATTGATTGCAGAAAAAGATAAGAATAGAAGCGGTAAAAGAATTACTAAATATATTTTGCTTAATGTTTTCATTTTAAATTACCTTCTTTTTTTTATCACTTATACATTACTTCGATATTATTAAATGATTCTTAAAATCAGATTAATTTTTATTAATTAAAAGATTGATGAAGATTCGGCAGGCATATATCTTTTATTTTATCGCGAAACTTAATATTCATTTAATACATTTGATTGTGAAGTTCAGATATGTATTTAATTAGAAGTATTTCTTATGCATTTGGAAAATCTTGTCTAAGGATCACTTTTATTCTTTTTGCTTTTTCAACAGCAGCGTGTTAGCAAATGATTCAACCGCAAAGATCAGTGAAAAAAATAAAGGCAGGCTTAATAGCCCGCCTTTATCTGCTTTTCATTTTTCATGTTATTTAAATTCAAAATGGATTTATTTCATATAAATCATTTTCTTAACATCACTGAAATCGTTTGCCTGGAGTGAATATATATATACTCCGTTACTTAAATTGCCGGCATCAAAGGAAACATTGTATTTACCTGCAGACTGCTGCTGATTAACAAGTGTTGTAATTTCATTGCCAAGCACATCATAAATTTTAAGAGTAACGAATGCACTATTTGGAATATTATAACTTATTGTTGTTGATGGATTAAACGGATTTGGATAGTTCTGCATTAATTCAAAAGCAACAGGTGAAGTAAGATCAGCATTAACAACCTTTGAATATTCAAATGAACCGTTGAAATCAATTTGTTTTAATCTGTAGTTATAAATATCCGGTGAAAGATTTTCATCCGTAAAATAGTATTCAGTAGAATTGGTTGTTGTACCGTTACCGTTTACTGTTCCGATTTTCTGCCAGACTTCGGATTGCGAAGTTTTTCTTTCAATTTCAAATCGATGATTATTAAGTTCGCTTGAAGTAATCCAATGAAGCGTAACATCAGAATTATTCACTGAACAGGAGAATGATGCAAGTTCAACCGGAACGATATCATCTAAATAAACTTTTACTATTTGTGACATAGCTCCGGCAACGATAGCTTCGTTTGGTCCGCTAAACTCAACAGCGAGCGTCTGAGCTCCGTAGGGAAAATTAGCTAAACCAAGATTAAATTGTGTCCAGTTAACGCCATTATCTGAAGTGTGATAAACTGAACCGGCATTTCCTACAACTACCATATCATCAGCAGTTCGGAAAGCTACATCATATAATTTATCGGTTGTAAGTAATGAGAAATTCATATCTGTCCAGGTATTTCCACCATCAGTGGTTTTAAATACAAATGGGAATGAACCAAAGAAACCTGTTGGTCCAACAATAACACCTACAGATTCATTAAACATTCTTAATCTTGCGGGGGGTGAATCAGGAAATACCGGTGAAATAGTAGTCCAGGTAGCACCACCGTCAGTAGTTTTATAAACATTATCACCTAAAACAAGTGCTGTAGTAGGACTGATCATATCTACAGCATTAAAATAATCATAGGGAATTGAACTGGTTATACTAGTCCAGGTTATTCCTGCATTGGTTGTTTTCCAGGCTTGACCATCATTTCCTACAACCATTCCGTTTTGTGCGTCATAAAAATCTACAGCATTAAATGCCTGAATTGTTGTTGCGCCAGAATAACGGCTCCAATTGAAACCGCCATCAGTGGTTTTCCAGATACTTCCGTTACTGCCAACCGCATATCCGGTATTCTGATCTGTCATTTTAATTGATCTTAAATCATCTTCAGGATCGTTAAGTGAAAATGAAGTCCAGGTATTTCCACCGTTGCTGGAAACAATGATCTGTTCTCCGATTTCATAAGTTGATGAACTTCCCACAGCGATAATCTTTCCTGTCTGATCTGCATAAAGCCCCTGAATAAAATCATACTTTGCATTAACTGATAATTTCTGCCAGTTCAATCCATTGTTAGTTGATTTATAAAGAGCACCCATATCTCCAGCAATGAAAACGGTTGAACCGGTAACGGCAGCAGATCTCATAATTACAGCTGGTCTACCGCTTGGCAAATATTGTGATGAAGTAAATGTTGTACCGCCATTTGTTGAGAAATAAAATGTAGAGTCATAAGATAGAAAATATACATTTGAGCCTTGTACAACAGTACTGAAGAAAGCGTCATCTGGTAAAGCATTTAAAGTAGTTAGCGGAGTCCAGTTTAATCCTCCATCAGTAGTTTTAAATGCAGTTCCAAAATCAGAACCAGCAAAGCCGTTTAGTGAATCAGAAAATCCTAAAGAGAAAACAGAATTTGTTCCTGCAGTAGAAGTAGTCCACGAAGCACCGCCATTTGTTGTAACATAAACATTGCTTGTGCCGGAATAATCGCCGGCTAAAACAATTCTTTGTTCGCTGAATACTTTCATATCATAATAAAATTCTGATGGAAGATTCGTGAACTTAGTCCAGGTATTACCGCCATCAGTAGTTTTCGCAAAAGCATCATCATAGCTGCCGAGTACAAAGCCAGTATTTTCATTAATAAAATGGATAGCTCTTAGTTCTGTATAAGGAAAATTGCCGGGACCAACCTCTGTAAATGTTTGACCGCCATCAGTAGTTTTTGTTACGCCTTCATAACCACAAAGATATCCTAAATTTTGATTAAGGAAGTATGCAGCTCTTAAATCTTGTGTTGTTGGATTTGGTGAAAGATTAGGAACGCCCGCGTTTGGATTAACCGTAAAAGTCAGACCGCCGTCAGTAGATTTCATAAAATTTCCAGAACTTCCAACTGCATAAATATTATTTGCATCCCAGACTTTTATCCAGCCAACCGAAGCACCAAATGGTTTTGGATGTAACCATTCAAAATTTGGGTTTGAACCTTGCGCAAATAATAGTTGTCCCATCAAAAATGTTGCAAGTAAAAATAATCTTTGCATATCTTAAGTTTCCTTTCTTATTTAGTATTGAAATACAATTAATTACTTTTTAATACAGTCATTCTCTTTATTTTACTAAATTTTTCTGTGTGTAACAGATATAGATAAACTCCATCGGGATAATTTTCTGTTGAAATGGTGATTTCATAGGTTCCAGGGTTTTTTACTTCATTAAGCATTACTTCTAATTCATCGCCATTTTCCTTAAAAATCTTCAATTGAACTAAGGATTTATAAGGGATGCAATATTTTATTACAGTATTGCCTTTTGCAGGATCAGGATAGTTTTGGCTGAGGAAAAATTCCAAAGGATGTAAATCTTCACTTAATACTGTTTTTATTAAATCGTTCATTCTTTTTTAAGTTAAAAACAAATAAAAATTCTCTTATACTATTTATAAATAATAAAAAGTGTTATCTACCAGATTTGTGTTGAAATCTTACAGATTTGTCTTATAGTCTGAAAAGCTTAAATATTGTTTAGAAAATTCAAGTTTTGGGAGGATATTGAGAAGGGGAAACTCCAAATTGTTTTTTGAAACATTCTGAGAAATAAGCAGGATTATTAAATCCAACTTCTAAAGAAATTTCGGATAAGTTTCCAAATTTTTTGATTATTAATTCAGCACTTTTATTGAGTCTTATTCTTCTGATAAGTTCAACAGGGGATTCGCCGATAAGCGATACTAATTTTTTATGTAAAACCGAACGGCTTATACCTAATTTTGAAGAAAGTACCTCAACACCAAAACCAGAATCAGACAGATTTTCATTAATAGATTTATAAACATTTTGCAGAAATTTTTTATCCGTAGATGTAATTGAAGATTCTTCCAGTTCAATTATTCCGGTAGATTTAAAGTGTTCGTGAATTCTTTTGCGCTGTTCAATCAAATTTTTTATGCGGGCTTTTAATTCATTCATTTCAAACGGTTTGACTATGTAATCATCAGCACCGGTTTCTAGTCCGGAAATTTTATCTTTACTTTCTGCTTTTGCAGTAAGTAAGATAACAGGAATATGACTTGTTCTTGTATCGGTTTTTAATTTTGCACAAAGCTGATAACCATCCATTTTGGGCATCATTACATCACTTATAATCAGATCGGGCATAAACTCAACTGCAGAATTTAATCCTGCAATTCCATCAGAAGCTTCATTTATTATATATTCAGAAACCATATTTTCTTTAATGAAAAACCTTACATCAAAATTATCTTCTACAATAAGTAAACGAGGTTTGGATGATGGTTCCTTAAAACTGTCTTCTAATAAATCCGTTTTGTTTTCTGTTGCTTTTGATTCAGGATAATAAGTTTCATCATTTATTTCCGGTTCTGTTATTTCCTCGGTTATTTCTTCGGAAGATAAATGAGTTTTTCCGGTTTTAAGTGCAATCTTAAAGGTAGTTCCTCGTCCTTCTTCACTTTCAACTTCAATTTTACCTTTGTGCAAAGTCACTAATTCTTTAACTAATGATAAACCAATACCTGAGCCTTCCTGCTGATTTATCGAATCAGTGCTTGCCTGATAAAAGCGATCGAATATTCTTGCAGCTTTTTCCTTTGGAATTCCGATTCCGGTATCGGCAATACTTATAATAATTGAATCTTTGGCATCAGTAATATCCACATCTATCTTTCCGAATTCCGGAGTAAATTTAAATGCATTTGAAAATATGTTGGTAAGAATTTTTTCAATTTTATCTTTATCTATATATAGCATTATCTCGTCTGAAAAAGTATGGAGGTTAAAGGATATATTTTTCTTATCAGCAAAAGGTGAAAATGCCAGCATAGTTGATCTGATTATTTTTATTATGTTTTGAGGCGCTGCTTTTAATTTCATTTCACCTGAACTTAATTTAGAAAAATCAAGTAACTGATTTATTAACCACAATAATTTTTTCGAATTTCTTCTTACAATATCTAAATCATCATTTAAATTTTCATCTTTATTCTTTTCCGATATTTGCTGAATGTAGCCTACAATCAATGTAAGAGGTGTTCTGAATTCGTGAGAAACATTTGTAAAGAATTTTGTTTTTATTTCATCAAGCTGCTCAAGTTTTTCGGATTGTTCTCTGATAAGCTTTGTGCGTTCTGATATTATTGATTCTAATTTTAAATTTCGTTTTGTCAGTTGATCAAATCTGAACTTAAGAATTAAGTAAACGAGTGTAACTATTATTATTCCATATAATAAAAAAGAATACCATTTTAAATACCACGGAGATAAAACATAAAACTTAAATAGTGCTTCGTTGCTTATGTTGTTATCGATATCTCTAGCCCTTACTTTGAAAACATAATCACCGGGCGGCAGTTTTGTATAATCTTTAATATTTTCGTTTGTCCAGGCAGACCATTGATCGCTTAATCCTTCAAGTTTGTATTGATATTCAGATAAGCCGGGATCGTATTTAAGCGATGAAAATTTTATTCTTAATGAGTTGAAATCCGGAGAAAGCGAAGTAATATTTTCGTTTCCTGTGTATAAAGTGGAATCACCGTTTAATGTAATACTTGAAATAAGCACAGAAAAATTTTTCCCATCATCAACGAAATATTTATTATTACTATCGTAACAAAAAATTCCATCGGCACCGGAAAACCATATAATTCCGGTTTGATCATCTTTTGTAATTGATACTACAGCATTTTTATTTGAGAAATCTATTATGTTTTTAAGAAATAAAAGTTCTTCCCATTTGTAAGTTCCATCAGGCTCTTTTACACCTTTTGAAAGAAGTAATTGAGAGTTCTTTTTAATGGCGGAAATCCAGATAGTTTCGTTTTTGTCTTCCAATAAATAATTTATCTCAGCGTTTTGAAGATATTCATTTATCCCGAGTTTGTTTTCTAAAGACAACGAATCACTTTTTTGATTATAAGTAAACACTCCTTTTTTAGTTGTAAACAGCACATTGTCTTGAACAGTAAATATTTTTATTTCATCATTAGAAATATTACCGGGAGTATCATAGTGTTCTATTATTGGTTGATAATTATAATCGTTCTTAAAATTTTTAAGTTTGTATAAACCATTGTAAGAAGTGCCAAGCCAAACATTACCAAATTTGTCTTCATAAATATTTCTTATTGCTCCATTTAGTTTTATTACATTAATTCGTTTTGCCGAGCTCTTGTCATTGAATTCGATAACTTCTAATCCATCCTCAGTTCCTACAAAAAGCAGGTTTTTATATTTCAAAGAAGCAGCGATTGAATAGCATCCACGGAATTTTATATTTAGTTTTTCAACTTTATCATTATTTATTGTATAAACTCCGTCAGTTAACACAACAAATATTTGTCCGTTCAAATCTGTAAACTGCCACGCTTCCTGATTTGCTTCGGGCAGTTGAACAAATTGATAAGGTTTTTGATAGTTGTGTTGCTGGTTCAGTTTAAATATTCCGGTAGTTGTAGCAGCGTAAAGATTTTTGTTAGATAAATATGTTTCGACTACAGCTCCTTTTAAACCCGAATCATAATCAAATGAGCCTACAGCCGAAGGTAAATCGATAACTGAAATTCCATTTTGTAAAGCAAGCCATAGTTTACCATCAGTGTAATAAATATATAATACACCATCGTCCAGAATACCTGCTCTTTTATCTATAACTCTGGCAACCGTTCCATTGTGATAAATTATTATAGCTCCGCCCTGAGCAGTGCCAAAAGCGAATGTTTGATCAGGTAATTTTGCTCCCGGTAAATAGACCTCATTCTTTAACAGATATTTATTTGCTTCAGATTTGAATGGTTCTGTTTTTCCGTCATTGTATAAATATAATCCCTTTTCTTTTGTAGCAAGGAGAATCGAATTGTTATCGTATGGAAGCATTGAATACAATGATTGATCTTTAATAACATCAAATCCGGGCTGATGAATAAATTCATCGTTATCATATTTCAGCACTCCTTCTGATGTTTCCTGCACAAATAAATTATTCTCAACTTTGAATGCGGCTCTATATTTAACCTTACAATGCCAGTATTTGATCTCAGGATTTGAGTAATCGTTGTTATTAAATGAAAGCCTGAAAATAAAACTATTGGTTATAAAGAAAATGAAATTATCTATATTATATGTATACCAGACATGTCCGATTGATTCTTTAACTGGAAGAAGATTTAATAATGATTTAAACTGTTTTGCACCACTAGCTTTGTTATTAGACAAATACCCAAGGTCATCAGCAGAACCAATAAATATTGTTCCGTTACTATCAACCGCGAGCGATCTGACTACTCCATTTGGGATATCAATCAGATTCCAATCATATCCGTCAAATTCCAATAATCCGGCAGAGTTACCAAAATATATTACGCCTCGTTTATCTTTTACAATTGCCCAATTCTGATTGTGTGCCTTATATTTTTTAGGTATAAAATTTTGTATAACAGGATAACCAATAACAGTCTGACTGACAACTTCAATATTATCAGATTGCGGATAGCTGACTGATGAAAACAGGAAAAGTATACAAATTAAAAACTTGAAATAATTATATCTCATCTTTTCTTAATTCATAATTAAAGTTTTATCCGGAAATTGAGTAATTGATTAGATAACGCAATGTTAAAAATTTTATTTACTATTTCATAGCAAAATTAAGTATGCATTTAATAATCTTAAATCCGAAATAGAAATACAGAAAGGACTATTTAAATATCAAAAAAAGGGATAAATTAGAGAAAAAAATATTCACCAATTGGGTGAAATAAATTTTCAACA
>Ga0116185_1000911_pt1 | contig 31461 bp, 29 predicted proteins | sample AD_JPNNA7_MetaG_FD_89754 | JGI IMG/M metagenome (GOLD analysis project Ga0116185, IMG submission 89754) | Active sludge microbial communities of municipal wastewater-treating anaerobic digesters from Japan - AD_JPNNA7_MetaG | ecosystem: Engineered > Bioreactor > Anaerobic > Digestate | place...
ATAAGGTGTTTCATTTGCATTTGATGGAGTCAGAGTTCAGATGGAATTTGAGAAATGAAAATATTTATGATATACTTCTTTCAGACTTTAGAAAAAATCCTCTCTAAACTAGTCTAGACCCTAATATAAGAATTGGCGTTTTCAGTAAATTAAATGTAAAATAATAAAATTAAGTAACTTAGTAGTGTCGGGTAATATGGAACAAATAGTTGTATCAAAATTGACTAAAGTCTTTGAAACAAAAATTAAATCAAAAGATGCAAAAGGATTTTTTGGAAATTTAAAGACAGAGAAAAGAGAAATCGTTGCCGTAGATAACATATCCTTTACCGTAAACAAAGGAGAAACACTCGCTTTCATTGGTCCAAATGGTGCAGGAAAATCAACAACCATTAAAATGCTAACAGGTATTCTGTATCCTACTTCTGGGTCAGCATCAATTATTGGAATTAACCCTTGGCAAGAAAGACAAAAATTAGCCTTTAGAATTGGGACTGTATTTGGACAAAAGTCACAGCTATCTTTTCACTTACCTGCCGAAGATTCTTTCAGATTATTTGCTCGAATTTATGAGCTTGAAGATACCGAATACAAGAAGAGATTGGGCGAACTCATTGAAATATTTAATATAGAAGAATACTTAAAACAACCTTTAAGAAAATTATCATTAGGTCAAAGAATGAGGTGTGAAATTGTCGCTTCATTACTACACAACCCAGAAATAATATTTTTAGACGAGCCGACAATTGGCTTAGACGTTGTGGCAAAAAGAGATTTAAGAGACGTCTTACGGAATATAAACAAAGAATGGAATACAACGATTTTCCTTACTTCTCATGATACAGGAGATATTGAAGCGTTATGTAAACGAACAATCATTATCAATCACGGTAAAATGATTTATGATGATAAAACCTTAAATCTAAAGAGAAAATACATTACTGTAAAGCGACTATATATTAGGTTTGAAGAAAAAATTGATGATTTCAAAATGGACGATGTAACAGTATTGGTGCAAGGAAGATATGGAGTATCTCTTGAGGTCAATACCACAAAAAGAAACATTAGAAGTGTTCTAGAGGAGATAATTAAAAAATATTCTATAGTTGATATTAATGTTGAAGACCCTTCTTTGGAAGAAATAATAAGCAATATTTACGAGCAAGATTAGTATGAATTTAAAAAAGAAACTCAAAAAATATACAGAAGTTATAAGTATTGCTCAGAATGAATTATTTGCTAGTCCTTCAAATTATATTGCTCGGTTATTTATCCATGCATTAAGAATTTCGGTATTCGGAATTATTTATTCTTTTGTGTTTAATGAATCCGGTAAAACAACTATTGATGGATTTACGGCTGTAAATGCTGTCTGGTCTTTAGCATTAGTCCAAATAATTTATCAATGTTCAAGAAACACATTTACTCAAATAAAAGATGAAATTTTGAGCGGGCAAATTGAAACGAAATTAAACAAGCCTTATTCATTTATCGTTTTCAGTTTCTTAGATGCAATAGGACAAGCACCCGCAAAGTTTCTAGGATTTGCAGCAGTAACAATAGCTGTTCTAATTACTTTTTTTGGAGTCCCTGATTTTTCGATAATTCAATTAGTAGGTTTTCTCCCATTATTTATTCTTGGTTTAATACTTCAAACACTCAATCTACAGTTAATAGCATTAAGCGCTTTTTGGATAGAAAATCCAGATCCAGTATTTTGGATTACGAGTAAGCTTACATGGATAGTAAACGGTACATTTGTTCCGCTTGCAATATTACCGATCGCTTTTCGTACTGTTTCTGACTCCTTCCCATTAAGTGCCCCATTTTTTATGGGAAGAATTTTTGAGATTAATTCAATAAGTGACTTAGGAAAGTTTTTATTAATCCAGTTAGTTTGGATTATGATAATAATGTTTTTTATTCGCATTGCGTATCGTAAAGGGATAACAAAAGTTTCAATTAACGGAGGATAATTATGAGAATTAAAAAACAAATATTATGGCTATACGAATTGATGAATTTCAACTTAAAATCAGTTTTTGAGTATAAATCAGCTTTTCTTATGCAAGTTATCGGAATGATGATTAATAACTGTGCTTTTATTTTTGTTTGGTATTTATTTTTTCAAATATTTACTTCTGTAAATGGGTGGGGTTTTAAAGAAATGATAGGAATTAACGGATTTGTAGCTTTAGTTTACGGTATTGTCTTTACAATGGGTAACGGTATTAGAAAGATCTCTCGTAACGTTACATATGGGCAGCTTGATAAATACCTCGTAATTCCTAAAAATCCGCTATTAAGCATAATATTCTCAGATGCTCATATTTCTGCAATTGGTGATTTATTCTTTGGCATAATATCTCTTGTAATTTATTATGCCATGAGTAATTTTAATTTTATGCAAATATTGGTTCTTCCAATTCTAATTGTATTTGCTGTAATGATATTTGCAGGATTCATAATATTTGCTCAATCTGTAGTCTTTTGGATTCCTAATAGCGATGAGCTGTCAGATACGTTATTTGAGTTTATGCTTGGTCCATCTCTATATCCAAACTCAACCTTTACAGGAATAATAAGGATATTCTTTTCATTCTTTATACCGGCATTATTTATCAGTGGAATCCCGATAAATATTATTCTCAATTTGGATATTATTGAAATTCTTACAATGGTTGTCGTTGCAATTGCTTGGTTATTCTTTGCAGTAAAAATGTTTAATTGGGGTTTAAGAAGGTATGAAAGTGGTAACCTTGTAGGGATAAGATAACCATAAAAATCTCTTTAATCAAAGTGAAGAACTATTTTTTATTTTGATTCAAGCATTCCCCAAACATGGGAAAAAGCCTGACCGCCAAATATAATTAGGTTGCGAACAACCGAACAAAGCTTCCGTTTATACAATCATTTTCTTATACTTTTCCGCATGTGTTCTTTGTATTTTGCAATTGGTTCAAGTTGCATTTTTGCCCTACGCTTATCTATCGTTTTTGAGTACTTTATTGGGTATGGCGAATATTCACCAGATAAAGTATTCGGATCAAATTGAGTTCCATAAAGTTGTTTCTTACCTTGTAATATTGCAATTCTATCCGTAAGATATGCAATATCGCGAAGTAGTACATCATTACTCAATATCATAAGGGATAAGCATTGCTTTTGGAGAGCAATGTTATGATTCGCGTGTTGTACCAACAACCAAGCATAGTGACTGATTTTTTCACCAAAACGCGATATCGTAATGCATCCATATTCATCAATAATGTTTTTAATTTTTATTGTATTCGCAAGGATTAATTCTTCATTCGTAATGGTTGTATTCCATGAAGACTGATCGGCCACGTACATTTTTTCAATCTCTTGTTTAACTTGAATAATGGTTATAACTGATTATACTACTTTCCACTTCGTCCCAGAAGCTACTCCAGTTATTCGTTATTCGGACTCGAGTAATATCTAAAAGTTGAGAAATTGCAGGTCAGTATATCACATCAACAATTTTTCCGTCATAAACTATTATTTTCTCAAAAAAGATTTGCAGATATCTTTTTTTAGCTTGTTATCTGCTTATTTATACGTTTTTGTATATCATCAGTAAAAGCAAGGCGAACCAGAACCTGGTTTAGCTTATACTGCTATTCAACGAACAATATGATTCTTAGATATCTCCTTTTATTGTATTCTTTTTCTCAAAAAACAATATCCATTGGTATCTTTGAGAACAATCTGCTAAAATTAATTTGCGGTAAAACAAATTTTCGATGTTTTTCCAATACTTTTAATTAACTTAATCTTTATCCATACAAAATGAAGCCCAAAATATCCTTAGTAATGATAATTGTTTTACTAATATCCACGGTGATTTTCTTTATAACAACATTTTATTTTATATTTGCATTTGGTGCGGCAATAGATAAAGTTGACCAATTGCACGAAGAAAATGAGTGGTTAAATACATATATGGAAAGATGTACAACGAAAACAAATCAGGAAACATCCAACGATTCAATTATTGACACAGACTACGCTCAAAATACCAGTGACGATTTAACAACAATGCAAGATCAGAATTTAACTTTTATTAACGTATCTAGTGATTTCAATTCGTACATTGAAAAGATTAAAAATACGACCGACTTACCTTTTTATTATCTACCAACAGGCGACCTTAACTCCGATATAATTTTTACATCTTTTGTCGAATTAGATGAAACCAATCAAAGTGTAATTACACAGAACCTAAGCAACTATGATGGAGCGACGATCAGCTTTACTCAGAATTATGAAGGAAATAATGTCGCTATCTCGAGTAGCTTATTTGGAGTAGGCGGTACATGTCAGGAGAGCTATGATTTAGATACCAAGGTTGAAGGCAAGGCTCCCTCTGTATGCTCAAATGAGAATTCAACATCAGTTAACTTTCAAATTGATCTTTCCGGAAAGAATCCAAATTTCACATATTCAACTTTTACAGCATATTTTGACAAAAAGATAGATAAGTCGGATTTAGAAGAATTGGTTGGGTCTTTAGAAAGAGTAAACTAATTATACTTAATTAAAAAATAAATTATTTACAGATATTTAATAAAAAAACGCTATTAATTATTGTCGGAATTATTATTTTAATTGTAGCCGTCTTAGCAATTGCGATACCAATGATAAATAAAAATTCAATCATCAAAACTGCTCTTTCGTGGACAGATATGGCACCATTACCAAAATCAGCCAGCAATATTATCGCAGAAACTAAAGGAAATCCGGCTACTCGTGAATTTACTGTTAGCTTTGATGCTTCACAGGAAGACATCGAAAAATGGTTAAGTGAATCTAGTGGAACAAGCGATTTATCACCTGAAATAGACTCCACTACATCAACTAATAACCAAGAGATTCTAACTTACAATATTAAAAGTACATCAGGAGCGCAATTTGCTCAGATTGTCTATAATAAAACTTTGGGACAGATTACCATTCGTACTTATTGGAGCTAACTATCTCTTTCCTCTAATGTAATTACTTGAAATAAATACAAGTAAAGAGTACTGTATTTATATGAAACTAATCGATTTCTTTAAATCCCCCAGTAATAAGAAGTTTATAATTTTCATGTGCATCGGAGTATTGATAGTAGGCGCGATTTTAATTGCTATAATTGTTCTCGTTTCTAACCAATCCAAGAAGTCTTTCACTGAAGAAGCTAAACAGCTTGAATTTGCAGATGATTCAGCAGCATCCCTCACTATTGCGACTCAACCTTATAATTTAGACGATAGTACTCCAACTTTTGATTTATACGGAGAAACCGGATATGTTGAAGATGGAGTTGGTGCACCTTCTGTGATGCTTCGATCAGATTACAGTCCAGATGCCGAGCCTTGCAACTCATCAGATATCCTTTCTTATAATAAGGATCCAGAAATTAAAGAAAAATGCACTGGGCTTTCAAAAGAAAAACTAATAATACCTAATCACGCAACATTACAAACATACAGTGGAGCATATAAGAAATATCACAATGAAGACAAAAGTGATTGGGATTGGGTAGATGAATATGCATATGCATTTCTTCCTGACGGTTCTATGATAAGTATGGCAAATACCAAAATTCAATTTAATTTCTACGATAACGAAACAAGAATAGTCCAAATGAGTGGAACTGCATACTACAGAGTAAAGATGCAACCTGATAATTATAAGTTTACCGTTCAAGTTGGGGATAGAATCATCGAATTATCAGATGCCGAAATCCAAATAACCTTAAGTGAAGATAAAACAGCAAAAGATATAGAGCGTGAAAGAATAAATGATTTATATCTTGAACAGAAGGAAAATGAAGACATTAGCTATGAAAGTATAAAAGATCTAGAAGCTCAGTATTATAATGAAAAGTCATACATAGTTGACATTACACAATTTGCAGGTACAGGTAAAATGTATAAAAGAGGCGGAACTCCCGAGACTGCTACATACCTCGATATAGAAGATAATTCGTACAAAAAATTTGCTTTTAGTGATTCTAATACTCGAGAAAGCACTGATGTAGATCAAAAGACATATGAAAAATCAAAGGAAACATTACTTTCCTCATATTCTTATACGGTTTCAGCGATGTTCTCAGAAAATAATTATGGTTTGGGAAATTTCAATTTTGTCGATGTTGAGGATTTATATAACATGCTAATGGTTTATATCGATAATGCAAGTATTGATGCATATACCTCAGCAATGCAGTATCAGAATGATATGGATGAATTCACAGTTCAATGGAACAATTTCATGCAGCAAATCGGTACATGTGAAGAAGGTTGGTACAAGACCGCCACAGGAACATGTTGCCCCGATGGTACAATTCACGATCCAGACAGAGGCACTTGTACAAAAACTACATACTATTATTACTGCGAGGAAGGTTGGACTCTCGAAGCTGACAATATGTGTCACAAACAGGGAAGTTCAAGTCAAGAGACATATACTCCGACATATAACCCTGGAAGTGGTTCGAGTTCAGATCAATGTGTCGACAACAGTAAGCCAGCTTCGTTCCAATTATGCAAAATGGGTGTATCCACTGGATCAAGCCACATGCAAGGATCAAAATGTTGCTTTGATCAGGATGTCCCAAGTCCCCAGTTGGAACTCGTAAACTAGCCATTAAACAAAGAAAATTCAGACTCCTCGCTCTTACATGATAATAATTCGTCAACTGAATACTCTTCATACAAATATTGACCTGCAGAAATATTCAACTGTGTAACTTCTGTGCAGAGAATTCAGTAAGTGGTACTTATATCTCCTATCCTTTTATACACTTGCAAATTTTACAGATTCAAGCACTTGATTAAACTGACTTTGATTAAGCTTCTGACTGCTTATACCAAAGAAAATATTTGTAAAGTCAACTCCAAACGCCTCTAAATCATTATCTCTGACTATCCCATGAGCATCTAAGCAACCTTGATTTGGATCTTCCAATGCTCGACGATAATCAATATTATTCTTTGTTACATCATAATATGTAATGAAGTCTGTACATTGATTTGTTATCATATCTGCCAAGAAATTATCAATATTGTCACCATATTCTACTCGTACAATAAATACGACTGTATCTCCACTTTTGAAAACAGTTTGGTCACTATTCGGAGTGTTGGTTTCAACATAAGTTAGATCCTTAGGATATTGCAAACTATATTTATGCTCCGCATTTGTATATGTTGACCAACCAACAATTTGCTCTATCACACCTGGGTCAAATTCAACCTCCAAATGTCCTATTAGTCCCGGATCAACTTGTAAACCTCCATCATCTTGTGAGTTCTGACCATTATCTTGAGATGCGTTGTCATTTGAAGTATCTTCAGAATTATCAACATCTTCTGTTCCATCTTCATCTATATCAGTATTCTCATTCTCCTCATCAGACTTTTCCTCATCTTGAATTATTTGATCTTCTCTTCCATCGAGCAAAGAATTCCTATTACCACGAACTACTAAAAGTGCAATCATTATAATACTTGCAATAAGCATTACTGAGAGAACCACTATTGCAGCCCACAAAATGATGGGTTTTTTGTTTGTATTCGTTACCGGATTTTCTGCGACTTTTGTTGCAGATTTGTCTGTGACTGATTCTAATTTATCCTGCTTAACCTTCTTCTCCTCAACACTTTTAACTGACTTAAACATAAATTCTAAATAATAGTTTATTGCTCTCAGTATAGCACAAAGTGACTAAGGTATAAATGCCTAGAAATCAAACAATACCAGAACTCTTCAACTTAATTACAGCTACCTGAAGCTGTTGATGCAGCGCTATCCAACACTGTTGCACAAGACTCAGGAGAGTTGTTGAAAGCAGAACATACAAACTGTTTAAAGCTTTCAGCATCGCGGTTTCCAGAATATTCTGCATCGTTAACAACTATATGTGGTGAGCCTGCAACATTATATTGCGTATTCAACTCAACTTCTTTTGCAAGCAAAGAATCTTTCTCTTCCGTCTGGCACTTGTTAATTTGATCAGTATCTATTCCATATTTCTTTGCGACATCTGTCCAACAACTATCAACATTAGTATAATCACACGCGGTATTAACATCTAAGACAAAATCCCAATATTTATCCTTGTCATACTTCCATATACAAAGCTCTCTCACATCTTGATTTAATTCTTGGATTCCATGCATTGAACAATAATTCTCATCTTCTGCGGTACAATAACCTGACCAATCAGCTCCCATCTGCGAAGCGTATCCAGAATAAATTACATAGTGAGGTTCAAAATTTACTCTATCCTTTAACAAATTGTAAACTGGAGCGGTAAATTCATCAGCGATATTTCCGTAAGGACAATATGACATAGTGAACAAGTAAACTGAAGGCGTATCTGTTTTCTGAACTTCTGTACTTTGTGTTCCCAAGACTTCTGTAGATTCTGGGATTTCGATTAAAGACTCCGAAGTCATTACATATTTCTTATCTGTAGTCACATAAAGAAGACCTGTTTGACCGTTCGATTCAAGATCAACATTGTAATAACCGGATTTTCGATCAAATTTTGCACTTACTGCAATGTTTTCGCCACCAAAAAAGCCGTCATTGATTTTTGTAAGTATCTTATTTGCACTTGCCTTTGATACAAATAATGGTTGAGTGAATCCTTGTGTAATTAATGCAAAGACCATTGTTATTAAAAGAAGAAGGATAACAATCCATTCAATACGAATACTTACGTCGGAAATACCATGAGCTTGTTTCTTAGAAACATTCTGCTCTGATTTCTCTTTAACTATTTCTGCTTTCTTGTAAGACTTAACACTCGTTTTCTTTGCATCTGATGGTAAGTCGAGAGTACTTGCTTTCTTTGATTTCGCATCCAAATTCTTTGGAGCGATCGTTTGCTTTTTTTCAACATTTTTAGCTTTAGCCATTAATATATAAATCACAAATTAATTATTGGGGCAATATTTCGGTAAATTACCTAGGTTATCTTATATTCAGGATATTATACAGTAATAGTACTATCCCGAGATTATGAAACAAATAGTTCATTACTAAATGCTCATTTAAGTAACGCATTAGGTTTTATTATACATATTTTTCAGAAAAAATACAGTACTCACCTTTTACGAGTAATCGAAGCATCATTTTTGTTTTGTAAAGATAAATTATTGCAAAAAACATAACTTATTTTAATTAGTATAATAAACAATATATACATAAGAAAAGGCAAAGGAATAATACATAACCTCTATTTGTAGTATAATATCAAATTATGCAAAACCAAGTTGATGAGTTATTTCAATTTCCTGAGAAAAAAGAAGGATTATTAAAAGAGTTTTTTTCATTTTTTAAAAATCTTGAGCCAAACCAACTAAGAAAAAAGCCTTTTTACATAAAGTTGTTAAATGTTTTACGTATTGTCTTAATAGTAATACCTCTTGCATCCATAATTGGGATTTTACAAAATCTTTTTTATACTTCCGTCGGTTTACAGGTTGCAGAAAACAGTGTATTAACAGAATATCTAGCTAAAGATATGGTCCTCTTTCTATTAATTTTTTCTTCGATATGGGCTCCTATATCTGAAGAATTAGCTTTTAGACTATGGCTGAAGCCCTCTCCATATCGCATTTCAATAGGCTTATCTATGTTTATATATTTCTTATCAAGCACAAGCATAAATAATGAACAGTTCACATTGCTAGACCCGATTATCGAGCAAATGGGTTCTGACTATCAAATCTTTTCGTTCATTTTACTTCCATTGATCTTTTTATTGTGCGGTGTTGTGATAGGTTCGCTCGTAAAGATTATCTCGATTATTGTATCAAACAATAAAAATAGTAAAATCCAAATTAATATACACGATAATGACAACAGTGAAATAGTTGAAAATTCCACTGATAATATTGAAAATTCTAAGGATAAGTTAAAAAAGCAAAAGTCCTATTATCTCATTAGTATAATTGTTAGTTCTCTATTCTTTGGATTTATACATATTGCAAATTTTAACCAACTTGAAACATTGCTTCCTTTCATACTAATTATTACATTACCTCAGATAATATTAGGTTTTGTTTTAGCCTTCATTAGGCTAAATTATGGTTTTATATATTCTGTTGTTACTCACCTACTCTATAACTTTATATTAGTGTTTCCTGTTTTCATTTTATATACCTTTTTTTCAGAAGAATACATCAACGCAATTAATACTGGGGATTACACAAATTACGAAGAATTAATTCTTTCAGATAGCTTGGTTCTGCTATTTATCGCTTTAGTATCAATCATTCTTATTATTTTTTACATCATCTCAATTGTTCAGATGCTTATTGAATATTTTCACTACAAAAAAGTGAACAAAAATGATTACAAGTCTACTAAATAACAAAATCGATAATTAAAAAACGCAAATAAAAATCAAAAGCATCCATACTCTTTCCACATTCAAAATGATATAATGAACAATGCAAGTAATTACAGGTAACAAAGCCGTAATATTGGGGGCATTAAGAGCAGGTGCAAACTATTATGCTGGCTACCCAATCACTCCATCCAGCGAAATAATGGAATACTGGAGTAATGAAATCATCACAGCTAAATCCCCTTACAAATTAAACTTTCTGCAGACTGAAGATGAAATCAGTGCAATTCACTCAATTATTGGAGCTTCACTTGCAGGAGCAACAAGTTTTACCGCGACTTCTGGTCCTGGCTTTTCACTTATGCAAGAAGGGATTGGACTAGCATTTACTTATCAAACGCCAATTGTAATTATTGATTCGCAAAGAGTTGGACCCTCAACTGGCATGCCGACACTAACAGCTCAAGGAGACATAATGCAAACACAGTATGGTTCACATGGTGATTATAAATCGGTAGTCTTTTACCCCAACAGTGTTAAAGAAGCTTATGAATTAACAATAAAAGCTTTTGATACTGCGCAAAAAGTATCTGGTCCGGTAATAATACTTTTGGATGCGTTCGTTTCTCACATTGTAGAGAATGTAGATTTACCAACTGTTGAGGATATTTTCTCAGACATCAAAAATGAAATTGATTCAAACACGCAAGAAAAAGATAAAAGAAAATATTTACCACTAGCTCAAGACAATCACTCAAGATATTTCTCAGGATTAACAACAAAGGATAATCTGCCAGAAACTAAAGATCCTGAAGCTTACAAAAAATGGATTACCGAAAGATTAGACCTTTACAAACAAAATGAAAAAGATCTTGTTGACTTTGAATTATATAGTAGAGGTAACGCTGAGAATCTGATAATTGCTTTTGGTGGTCTTTCAAGATTACTCTATGAGATAATTGACAGCGAACCGACAATGTATGACCTATTCAGACCAAAAGTGCTTTTTCCAACTCCATCAGAACAATTGAAATCAATTGCCAACAGGTACAAAAACATATTTGTTCTCGAGCAGAATCAAGGCCAATATGCAAATGCTTTGCGTGCAGAAACATTGTTAGAAATAAAATCAATTCCTTGTAACCTTGGAGGATATTTAGACATTCAAGAAATAGGAGATTTACTTAATAAGAATACCATTTCAAAATAATGAAAATCGAACCAATACTAAAACAAAATGTAAAACCGATTTGGTGTGATGGATGTGGATTATATATTCTAGAATCAGCCTTAGCACAAGTATTTACGGAGCAAGGATATAATCAGAAAAATACTGTAATTGTATCTGGCATTGGTTGTTCGGCAAGGATATCAGGATACTTTGGATGCGATGGAATACATACAACGCATGGACGAGCAATACCAGTTGCAGAAGCAATAAAAATAGTGCGCCCAGAACTTAATATTATTGTGATTTCAGGAGACGGAGATCTTTTAGGCATAGGACTTAATCATCTTTTACACTCATCTCGTCGCGATAGTAACATTACTGTAATATGCAATCGTAATGAAATTTATGGCATGACTGGCGGACAAACAGCATCAACTACTCCGAAAGGAGCAAAAACATCTACCGCGCCTATTGGAACTTATGATAATCCAGTTGACACAAAGCCGTACATTGTCGGGAATGAAAAACATTATTACGCAAGAACTTCAATTACTGATTTGAACCATCTTAAAAATGCTGTAACAGGAGGATTAAATTGGAATGGTTTTTCATACATTGAAGTGATTTCAATTTGTCCAACAAATAGAGGAAAAATGATGGGCTTTGCAAATCCTGCACAGATGCTTATGGCAACAAAAAATCTTACACAAGAAGGCAATAAACTTTACCAACTTGAAATTGATTATAACGACAACATCAAAACCCAATAAAATATTTGTACAATTATTTACTTAAAAATAAGTCTAATTACATATGATACAAACTGAACAAAACCAAGATAAGAAAACGATATTACACAACGAGAACTGTATATTTTGTAAAATCATCAAAGGAGATTTGCCTTGTTATAAAATATATGAAGATGATGATTTTCTTGCTTTCCTCGACATTTTTCCACTAACTGAGGGTCATACACTTGTAATTCCAAAACAACATTATGCAACCGTGATAGAACATCCAAAAGTCGGAGAGTATTTTGAGGTTGCATCAAAAGTAGCAAAAGGAATAAAAAAGGCATTCGGCTTAGACTATGTTGATATATGTGTTTTTGGAAGAGAAGTTAACCATGCACATATAAGATTGCACCCATACAATGGAAATTGGAAAGATGCCTTAGATCTTATTGGGACAGAATACGGACCAAAAGTATCAAAAATAAATGACAAAGAAGCAATCAAGATTGCTGCGAAAATCCGAGAATCTATTTAATTGGCAGTTAGTTTGTTAAATAGTTATGCAAAACGACATAAAGATAAAAATATATGGAAAAGGAGGTCAAGGAGTTAAATTTCTTGCAACAACTCTAGGTAAGATATTTGCATCTTCAAAGTATGAACATATCACAGTAAGCGCCGATTACGATACGGTCGTAAGGGGTGGAAAAATTAGTGCGGATTTAGTTGCATCTCACGAACCAAATAAAAGCCCAATTGTTGAATATTCTGACATAACGATATTACTTTCTCCTATCAAGCCCGACAAAAGATCAGACTATTTATTGAGTTTTACCGACAGTTCAGATATTGAAAACCTCGAGACTTATGCAAATACAATATTCACTTTAGAGATTAATCCTTCTGCAAACGAAAGGAATCTGTTTGTACTTGGAGCCACAATTAAGCTTTTAAACAATATTAACAAATTTACTATCGATCAAACTGAGCTCGTCGATACATTACAGAAGGTTCTTCCAACTAACAGGAAAGAAGAAAATATTAAATCGGCTATTCTTGGATACGAACAAAAATATTAGTTCATATCTATTTGATTCCTCAAACGATAATAATATAGAACTACTATTGAGAAGTAACAATATTTTTCTTCTTAGAATAATGCTGATTAAGTTTTGATTTCCGAATAATACTTAAAACTTTCTCTTCTTTTTCTGAACCTGTAATCCAGATTTTGGGCATTTTCGTTTTGATTATTCTGTCTATGTGAGCTTTTATATCTTCAATAGTCGCATTTAAATATACTGATCGCAAAAGTTTATAATCCGATTTATAAACATAATCTAGCAGAAATGAATCAGCTGCCTTTTCTGCAAGCATTGGATCAAATTCAATATTCATAGGATAAATAAATCTTTGAGATTGTGCGCTAAACCATGTTTTACCTTCGGGGCTGTCCAGATATTTTTTACTCTCGTTTATAATTATTTCATACAATTGATCAACAACTTCAGGTAAGTTTGCATATGAACAGTTGATTGTTAGCCCACTTGTTAGCCAATGCCAATTTATCATCAAATTAAATACAATAGAGCTATAGATCAAACTGCTTTCGGTGCGCATTCTCTGCATCGTAAGGTGGTTAAATAAGAGAAAAGTTAAATAATCTTTATGAGCATCTGCATATCTCTCTTTGAGATTCTTATATACTGAAATTGGATATTTTTTTGTTTTATCTAAAAATACAAGCTGTAAACCACGTTCATCTGGTTTATTAAAATATCTTACCGAATAAGTATTATTCAACTTTTCTTCACGAACTTTCTGCCATATTTCAGCTTTCTGGGATGGAAAGTAATTTGCAAGATCATCAAAATAAGCTAAGTCCTTTTTTGTCGGTACACTAGCGCTTTGTACAGCAAAGCACAAGTTCTGTTGATTAAAAGCGAGCTTGTAATACTTTTGCAGGTCATCTACTGTTATTGCATTAATTGTTTTACTTGTTCCGACAACTTCTTTCGTACAACCGTTATATTTGTCGTCATCATTCATATATTTAATCAGATTATACTTTTCATCAAGACTTTTCTTTAGGTCAGTTTTTCGTTCAGCTAATATGATCTTTCGTTCCTTTTCTATGTTTTCACCGAATTTCTCGATTGGATATTTCACTGTATTGTAAAAAAAATCATGAATACGTTTCTTACCCTTTATATGCCCTTCTGCAAAAAACTTTATTCTCAAATAACTAGTATAAGCGTTAGTGTAAATAGCAGGCTTGCGCATACTACCTAAACAATAAAGCTTAATTGCTTCTTCAGTAGCAAACTTATTATTTGGACCACATAATAAATGCTCAAGAAAATGTGCCGTACCATCTGGGACATTAGCATTTTTTTCAAAATATGAACCTGCCCTAATAATATAACTTATTCGATACTCGTGTGATTTTCTGTCTATTGCATAAATAAGATGAGATTTAGAACCTACTTTGTATAAACGAAACTCTACCTCATTAAAATAATCTTTCCATTTTTCTAATAACTTTGCCATAATTCAAATTACTAATATGTTACTTTAGTTACAAATTCTATGACTAATATTCAAGAGATAGCAATTATTTACTAGATACAGCAATTCTTTGAGCAAACTTTATAATCTTGATTTTGAACCCGATCGTTGATTACCTCCGAAACTTGGCCTTCTTACGTTACGATATTTGTTTCGGTAATCGTCTCGACACGATCGAGAATAAGATTGATTACTCTCTTCATTCTGAGATTGGAAACCCGATTTCCCTTTACTGTACCAACAAAAAACTACTAACTTATCATCCAAATAGTTTGCGTCAATTAGTTTGTCCCAATTTTCTACATCGCTTACAATAATTTGCTCATCTGGTAATGAAATATTTATACCTAAACAAAGTTTAGAACCTGCCGGTAATGAATTAATAATATCTCTATAAAGAAATTTAGTTCTATATGGCGTCTCAATACTCAAAAAAGTCATGTGCAATTTAACAGATAAATTTGAATATTCGTTGATTTTATTTATTCTTTCTTCACGGTCAACTGGTAAATAGCCTACAAAAGCAAAGTTTTGCCCATTAAAACCTGACGCCATCAAAGTTTGATAAATAGCTGAAGGACCTGGCAAAGGGATTACTCTGATACCAAATTTGTGGGCTTGTTGAACAATAATATTTCCGGGGTCAGCAACACAGGGTAAGCCAGACTCACTCATCACTCCAACCTTGTCATACTTTTGTAATACTTCAGAAATGAAATCAATGCTCCTTGCAGTAAAACGATTCTCATATTCAATCAAGTTTAATTCTTGAATAGGTTTCTCAATACCAATATTCTTAATATGCTGCCTTGCTGTTTTTGCGTTTTCTACAAAAATTGCATCACAATCTGATATATATTGTTTTATAATTGGAGCAACATAATCTGGATTTCCATTGTTAGCGTTAATTGTTGGGATTAACACGAGTATTTTCTTCGAGGCGATTTCTGGGTCTATTTTAACAAATTTTACAAAGCTAGTACTGCTTTTCTTTGATTTTTCATATCTTCCTTCTTTAGTAAATCCAGTTTTTCTATCCCGTTTATTTGTTCTTTTTATAGCTTTATACATTTTTCAATTGAGTTAACTAATTCTGTTATTATAACATTATTTATCCTTAATTACTAAACTGTTTTCTTTCTTCATTCAGAGATTTTTGAGATAATATTGTTAGCCACAAGAATATCCATAATATTATTATTCCCTGAGGCAAAGTCAGAAGATAATGATCAACAAATGATATTAAAATTACTGAGATCGTAGCGATAATTATCCAATATTGTGATACCGTTATCTTTTTGTTATACACTACATTCTGAAACAATATTTTGATATTCGTAAGAGAAGACATTATTAGTAATGCAAAAATAACACATAAACCGATAATTCCATTTTCTGAAAGAAGTAGCAAAAAAATATTGTGAACAGGTTGAAATAAACCAAATCCTCCAAATGTTGTTGGTACGAAACCTTCCATTGATTTAATAAAATTTCCCCATCCTGCACCGAAAAATAAATTATTCTTAATTACCTGATAACTTGCTTCTATTAGTAATCCTCTTTCAGAAATCGAACTATCCGTATTCTGAGATAAATTTAAAAGGTCTGCAAATCTTGAAAAGAACGGTAATATAAATGCAGATACTTTTATAGAGAAAGATTTACTTTTTTTAGTTTTTTTGACTGTCTGGATATTTCTGCGAGGTATTGTCGAATCAAAACTCTTTTTTAAATCTTCTGATGATGCATAATTTGATTGTTCACTGATACTTGTAACCGCCTTTCTTTTGAAATACAAATAATCAAAAATGAGATTTGAGGCAATAATAATGAGTGAAGTTATTAATGCTGAACGACTAAATGAAAAAAATATTCCTATTACCATTAGTAAGTTTAGTGCGTATCGTATCGTTTTCTTTTGATAAAAAATTGATGACGAAATAATCATAAGGAACAACAAAAATCCACCAAGAAGGTTTGGATGAGGAAATGTACCATAACCGCGTAAAAACGATTGTCCATTGTATTCAAAAAAACTAGAGCCATAATAATTAGCATAAATTTCTGACTCTCCCAAGAAATTTAAGCCTAATGACGAGCCATTTATAAATTGAAGAATAGCAATTACTATCTGAAATAAAGCAATACTTACTATCACTACAAAAGAAAAAAACTGTATATTTGTAAGCTTAAACTTGTCGCAAAGCTTACTACCAATTGCAGAAAAGAAAGACGGTTTTACAGGAATTTGAACCTCACCTCCCTTATTAGTCTTAAAGAATCTACTAATTAAATCGATTGAAATGATCACTACAATACAGTACAACAAAAATCGTAACGAACTAATTACTGTTACTAATTCAAAATGAAGCCCAACATGAATAATAAAATACCCAACAATTCCAATTAGAAATATTTTGTACTTCTTAAAAATAGTCACACCTGCGGTTAACATTTCTATCAAAACCATCGCAATCCCTACAACATCTATTATAGAAACGTATGGCATCAAAAAATTTACTGCTCGACCTTCAACATAAAATTGCTCAACAGGAAAACCTTCGAATAAAGAACTTATCTGGACAGTAATGTTTAATGGTAACGCAATAATAAACAATATTAGGATCGCGCAAGATAGAGGATTTGAGATTCGTTTGTAAATGAAATAAAAATTAAACAAGTTCCATATAAATATTAAGAATACAAGAAAAACTGCCTTTGCTAGTTCCGTACTTGACCAGTAATGCAAGATAAAAGCAGAAGCAATAATGCTAAGTAAAAAAAACAGTAAAGCTAAGAATCTTTCTCGTGGCATTATATTGGGTTTTGTTTTTTGATTGGTTTCCGTATATCAAGCACAAAATTTACCTGATTAATAATACAGAATTACATACATAAACACAAAGACAAACAAAGAGAATCTACCTAATCAAGAAATAAGATACTGACTAATCGTTATCTTTTTCGTCATCATCACTGTCTTCGTGATCTTCCCCATGCTTTTCATCGTCATCGTCGTCATGATGCTTTTTGCGCTTTTCATCATCATCATCGTCATGATCTTTTTTATTATCATCATCATGCTCATCATCACGATCATCTTCTTCTTTAACATTGAAATTTGCTTCACCACTTCCTTCTTTTTTATCTTCTTTATCTGAGTTATCGTCATATAAAGTATCTTCAAGGACTTCATCGGCAGCTTTATCAATTTCTGTTGAGTTTGTAAGATTATCCTCATCGGCAACTTGAGCAACGGAACCAACGATAGACATTCTAACAAAACGATCACGTCCCTCTCCAAAACTCTCAGTAGAAATATCCTCAATTTTCGACATTGTTGTATGAACAACTTTTCGTTCAAATGCGCCCATAGGATCCAAATCAATACTGCCACCAACCAATCTGAGTTCTTCAGCTTTCTTCATTGCAAAAACAGCTATTTGTTCCATTCGCTTCATCGTATATCCACCTGCATCAACAATAATACTGACATGGACATCTTCTGGTAATTGTTTACGAACCATAAGAGACAATACAAATTGAAAAGACTGGAGGTGCTGACCATGAGGTCCAATTAAAAAGCCCATTTTTTCACCTTCGAAGTTGACATAAACGACTAAATCACCATTCTCATCTGCATCAAGCTCATAGGATGGTTTGTTGATTTTCAAAAGCTCTGCTATACGATCTGCTTTCTCCTCAACAACTGCTAATATTTCACTTTCTTTCATTTAATTATTATTAATAATTTAGAATACAAATTGATTAATACCTGCAAGCAAAATTACTATTCGATTTTCTTTGCGTCTATTTGCTTAACAGCTTTCTGAGCCTTTTTCTTATCTTTTTTTGATTTCTTCTTTTTCTTATTAGCCTCAGGCGATTCAGTATCTGAATCAGATTCTATTGATTTACTTTCTTTTTTATTATCTTTATTGGTTTCGACTTTTGCTGAGCGATTAAAAATCATTGCAAGTAATGCTTTAACTTGGGCGAAGTTCATAAATACATATTCAAAAATCATTACTAACGATTGAGTCAACCAATACAAAGCAAGTGCGGAAGGATATTGCAAAGCTAAGGTAAATTTCAAGAACGGGAAAATCAAATTCATGATCTTTGACATTTTCTTCTGCATTTCTTGAGGATCCATCGAAGCAAGTGGATTCTCACTCACTTGTGCCTTATTCTTACTCTTTATATCCGAAGCTTTTGAATCAAGTTTTTTACTTTGATTCTGAACATTCTGTTTAACAGACTGGAAGTATTGCATTACAACGGTAACAAAGAACTGTACGACACCTACTAATACTGCAAAAACCAAATGGATAGTTGCATCAATACTCTTAAAAGGTGCTGTAAAAACCCAGACAACACTTTTAAGAAAACCTTGATAAGTGTCTGCAGACATCAATTGGTTAAATGATAGTGCCAAGTCTAACTCTCTGCCAAAGAAATTTACAGTATGATCTAAACCTCCTTCGGCCCAAGGAGCGATACTTGCATAAAGTCCCTCTGGTGCAACTCCTTGCGAAGAAGAAATAACTCTAATTACTTGCAAAACAACAAAAAGCATTACAAATACTGGGATGTAACCAAAAAAACAACCGATTGGATTATAATTAAATTTTTTATAAAGCTTCAATTGCTCCTGGGCAAGTTTCTCTTGATTGTTTCCGTATAGTTTCTGAAGCTTATCCATCTCTGGCTTCATTTTCGACATAGTCTGAGCCATCTTGAGTTGTTTACGCGTCGAAGGAATGACTAAAAGTCTGACAATAATAGCAATCGCCATAATAGCGAGAGCGAGATTATTTCCAAAAAAATGATACAGAATAACTGCAAAATTTAGTATTGGATAAACAAGAATTGTATTTATTATATTTCTCATAAAACGATGTATTATATATTAAATTATTAATTAAATCTAGTTTTATCACACATAAATAATAATAGGAGTCAATTTCGATACATTAAATTCTATCTGGTACTGGATCATATCCAGGATGATTCCATGGATTACATCGAACAATTCGCTTAGCTGCCATCACACCACCTTTCAAAAATCCGTATCGTTGAACTGCAATAAAACTATATTCCGAACAAGAAGGAGTAAATTTACACATTCGCATATTTGGAAATAGTTTTCCTAAATATCCATGATCAAGCGATAATGTTTTTTGATAAACCTTAATTAATAACAATAAAAGATTTTTAGGTAAAGATAATATAAATTTAATCATGTTTTCTCTCCGATACTTCCGATGCTCTTAAAATATGGCTACTAATATCTGCCAATATAAGGCTTAAAGCCTTTTTTACTTCTGAAAACTCTCCTATGTTTCCCTTAAAATTAATCAGAACAAATAGGTCATATGGAAAATCTTGAATTTGCGAAAGTAAAACCTTCTCAATCGGCAAAATATTTGGTATTAATAGTGAAATAATTCTCCTTCTCAAGAAATTGCGCTCATTTGCTTTTCCAACTTTCTTTGAGATAGAAATACAAAATTTGATATGAGGAATTGAAACAACTTTTTGCCCACGCAACAAAGAAACTGAGAAATTTCCATGCGCAAAAAATCTACCCTTTTTACGGATAGCGAAAACAAGCCCCCGATTTGACACTCGATTATTCTGGGGAAACATTTTATTTATAATTATCTTATTGAATCTAACGGTTTCTTGCGGAGTAGTTTAAACTCTTCGCTTACCGTCAAAAATTTTCGTCCTGTTTGGCGTCTTCTACTCAATACTTTTTGACCGCCCTTACTTGACATACGAGCTCTGAAGCCGAATTTTCTGATTCTTCTCAATTTTTTTGGCTGAAATGTTCTTTTCATATTTCGTGCCTATTATACATGATCTTCTATTTGTTGGCAATGATTAATTTTACTTCTTCTAGGATATTATAATATTCTACTCGTTGGTTGATACATAGACTAAATGGCAATCGTCACTGACTAAGAAACAGTGTAAACTGTCAGTATTACGCTATTTTTTTTAACAAGAACGACAGGTTTATCTTTTTCCGATTCATTTATGTATAATTTACCTTTGTCAACGATATCTGTATTTTCTGGATGAATAACGATACTCCTTATCGTATTAAAATCAATTGGATAAGCTGTATATGAAGTATCAATCGATTTCCAATATTCAACAAACAAACTCAACAACTGACTTGGGATTTCCTGATCTGAGCCAACTTTTAATCTCGATAAATATCCGTGAAAGAGTTGATTTGCATACATACTATAATCTTGATTCCTTAACTCTGCAGGGATATTGGAAACATCGATTTCGATGGTACTTACTCGCTTAGCAGATGCCGGCTTTTGCCTAGTACTATTGATTGACAAAGAGTACATTTCGTCGGGATGTAAAACGATGCGATGTTCACCTACGGTCCTTAATTGGCTGCCATCCAAATATGTTCTTGGCTGACCTGTATAAATTATGGTGCCTACCTGATTTTCTGCAACATAACTCATTGCACAATCTAATATCAACAACATATTTCGTGAAAATTGGTAAAATGCGAATAAATTTTCAATACCAAGAACTGTTAGTAGATCTCGATAAGCAGACATAATCCCAAATAAACAAACCACAAAAGGCTCACTAAAATCTTCCGTATTTATTGCTTGTTCAAGCATTTGGACTTTCATTTCCATAGCGGCATTATTTTCACTACTCACTGGAGCACCTTTATTAACGCCGTCAACACCAAAGTTACCCATTAATCAAAACTCTCGAAAAATTAATAAACTAAACCATAATTATTCAAGAAAAAAAACAATTCTAAGCATAAACACATTCAACATCGCATACAGTCTATTTAAAATAGCACAATCTCTACATATTGAAATCTATCTATATTGTAACATTTATTAACCATTGTTGACAACTTATCCACAGTAAATAATACTCATGGCATGGACAAGTACAACGATAGCACTGTCCCTGCCCCGACATTGATACAAGATACAAAAAAGGATAATAATCAAACTATTTTTGATGTTGATGAAATATGGAAAGTAGTTAAAGAACAGCTAAGATTATATCTTTCAGAAACCTCTGTCAAAACTTGGTATCCCAATGTATTTTTAGAAAAAATTGAAGCGGGTATTGCAGAGATCTCATGCGATACTCAATATAAACGAGAATGGATCGATGCAAATAATAGAGCTATTTTAAAAAAGATCTTATACAGCGCAACGGGCCAAAACCTTGATATTATGCTTACATTACGTTCTGCTGTTCGTCATAATATCCGTCAAGGAGAAAATGAATCAGAATCGAATTATGATAACTCTTATAATGGAATCAAGTATGAGGCTGGTGGCGTTTCGCCATCAAATAACAGTTCAATTGATATCTACCCAACAACAAATACACTAACCGACCAAACTGACAATTCAGATGAGACAAGCAGTAACAAATATTCTCAAGGCGACTCTTCGCAGTTTCAATCAAATCAAGCTTCGGTACTGATAAAAACTGATCAAATACAAGATTTTAAAACTCATCTTAACTCCAACCCTGAAATAGTAATAAGTAAGTCAGACTTAAAGAAGAATATCTCTCAAGTAGATGCCGACAAACTAAGAAAATCAAAAGATCGTTATCAATATTACGATCCTTCCCAACAAATAACTTTTTCATCACCATACAACAATAATTCAGAGAACAATAACGGAAGTACTTTACAAAGTATTACAGCAAGTAGAGATAATAAAAGCAACTATTCCTACAATACAATTGTAAATTCCAAATTTAATTTCAACAATTTTGTGATAGGTGCTGGCAACCAGATGGCTCACGCTGTTGCAGAAGCAGTTTCCCAAAGCCCTGGTACCACCTACAACCCGGTTTTCTATTACGGTGGCACTGGAGTCGGCAAAACCCATTTGATGCTTGCAATAGGCAATGAGATACTTAAAAACGACCCTTCAAAGAAGATTGTTTACTCTCCAATAGAAACTTTTTTAAACGAAATGCTTGAATCTATCCGATCTCGTAAAAATGAAGATTTCAGAAGAAAATATCGTGAAGTAGACCTTTTAATAATCGACGACATCCAATTTATCAGTAATTATCCAAAAACTCAGGATGAAATTTTCAATACTTTCAACACACTTTATCTCGCAAATAAACAGATAATTATGGCCTCTGATAGACCACCCAAAGATATCCAAAACTTAGCTGATCGACTTAGATCGAGATTTGAAGGAGGTATGGTTGTAGATATACAACCACCTGATTTTGAAACAAGGATAGCAATCATAAAACAGAAAGTAGATGAAAAGCAGATGGAAATACCCATGGAAATCCTTGCTTTTATAGCACAAAATATCGAAAGTAATATCAGAGAGCTCGAAGGAGCAATTAACAAAGTCCTTTCTCACACAAAATTCTCAGGTTCTATACCCACTATAGCTGAAATTGAAAATATGCTTCAAATTGACATAGAAACAAAGCGAAAACGAATTACTCCTAAAAAAATAATTGATACAGTCTCAGATGTTTTTGAAATAACAAATAAAGACTTATTTAGCAAATCCAGAACTGCTTATCTTGCCACAGCGCGCCAAACAGCAATGTATCTTCTCAGAGAAGAACTAAAATTGCCTCTAGAAAAAGTTGCGGAGGAATTAAAACGTACTGATCATACTACGGTTCTACATGCGTGTAATAAAGTTGAGAAATTAATAGAAGATAGCGCGTCATATTCGGAAAAAGTATCAAAATGTAAGCGACTGATCCACTGTGGATAACATGTGGATAAGTTGTGGAAAACTTTGTTACTTTTATGGATAACAAAATATCATTTGTTGAAAATACCGTTTTTATTCACCTCTATCAACAAAGATTGTGAATCTAATAGAAGTGTATTTTCTATTGATATTAGACACTTTCTATCGGTATGTTTAAAGTAAATTTAACAAACAATCAACAAGTTATACACATTAAATTTTTTGCGGTAACATTGTTATACTAAACTAGATTAGGCGGTTATAAACATATCCACATACTCTAATACTAACACTACTTATTTATTTATATTTACTATTTTAGTTATTAGAGTTTGCTTGTATAATTGTCTATAAGTTTGAAAGAACTTTTATTCAAATAAGTTATTTATATATACAAAATGCAGTTTACATGTAATCAAGATACATTCTCAAAATATCTAAATATTGTTAGCAGGATAGCTAGTGTTAAACCTGGATTACCAATCTTATCAAATGTATTGTTTGAAACAAATAAAAGTAAACTTCTTATGACAGCAACTGATCTTGAAATAGGAGTTCATTGTTGGATGGGAGCAGAAATAAAAGCTGAAGGTAAAACTGTTGTTCCAGCAAAACAGTTAGCGGAATTTGTAAATTCCGTACCTGCTGAACAAATGGATATCAATCTTGATAAACAACAGTTTTCTATTAAAACTACAAATAACGAAGCACATTTTAATACTTCCGTTGCAGACGATTTTCCAAAAGTTGCTGAACTATCCGATGAAAAGCCACTTTTTACTCTTACTAAAGAGAATGTGATCGAGATCGTTGGAAAAGTAGCTTTTTCAGCTGCAAAAGATGATATAAAACCAGTTCTTACTGGAGTTAAAATCGAGATATCAGGAGAAAATATTCATTTTGTATCTGCTGATGGTATCAGATTATCTAGATTATCCTACGCTTTACCAGAACAATCTGCTTCAGATATTGAGTTACTTGTTCCAGCTAAAGCATTTGATGAATTAGCTCGTATAGTCAACGATTTAAGCGCTGATAACGAGGACGAAAAAGTATCAGTATATCTGATCGAAGAAAAAAATCAGATAATCTTTAGATATTGCGAAGTCGATCTTGTAAGTAGATTAATAGATGGCCAATTTCCAGATTATAAAGTGATAATTCCTACAAGTTATCAGACAAAATGTAAGATAAGCAGGTCAGATTTCGTTAACGCACTCAAAGTAGTAAATGTTATCGCAAGAAATGTTATAGGTAACAAGATATTTTTGAGTATTGATAAAAAGGGTGATATAACACTTTCCGCAGCTCAGGCAGAAGTTGGAAACAACAAGAGCACTTTTGGCTCTGAAATCGAAGGACAAGAAATCGAAATGGCATTTAGTGGAAGATATCTTACCGATATAATAAATAGTTTATCAGGTGACGAAATAATATTTGAATGTACGACTCAAGTTGCACCAGGAGTATTCAAATTGGTCAATAGCGACAATTACATCCACTTAATCATGCCAATGAGATTTTAAGGCATTGTTAGACGCATAAATAGTATAATTATTCCGCTTTAGAATTTCTGATTTCTTTTGTATTGTATGCGTTTATGGTATTCCTTTATGGTTTGTCTTTTTGGTATGCCACCAACCAAATTGCGTGCCAATAATACAGTTCCATGACTACCCGAGCAAATTTTGTTTATTTACCTCCTGCACGTTAATTATTATGTTTTTTCAGATATATTGTTATCGTAAGCTGTAGAAATGTAAACATTATTACCCTTATCCTCAAGTCTGTAACCAAAACCATGGACTGTTTTAATCAGATCATATGGCTTAATCTTTTTTCTAAGTTTGTTAATGTGTACGGCCACTGTGTTGTTCGATGTGATTTTATTGTATTCCCAGACATGGTCGATTATTTCGGAATTACTTATCGGGCGATTCCGATTTCGAGCAAGGTATTCTAAAAGTGCATACTCCTTAGTTTTTAATTGTATCTCTTGCTCGTTATTTATGATAGATCTTCGGTTTATGTTTAAAGTGATCTGCGAATTTGTATTATTAGACAGTTTAACATCATCTTCTTTAGTAATTGCTAACTTTTGCATCCTCGATAATAGTTCTTGAAAAGCAAAAGGATAACTAATAACATCTTGCCCACAGAAGTTTAAGAATTTAACTCGGTCCTGCCAACTGTTTGAAGTAATTAGGCCTATGATTTTACTGTCAATAAAAGTTTTCTTAATTCTTGATAATTTCTCGATAATTCTTTTATCAATAACATCTTTTGATATAAAATTTGGATCACGAGTTTTGTTTGTGTGGTTTTCAGAAACAGAATTTGGATCGATAATCACATAATCGAATTCGTTATCTCTGTTCATACTCTCCACGCTAGTCAATTTTGGACTAATGGAAATTTCGACTACATAACCGTACGCTTTTAATCCGACGGAAATAATATTCGCAATTGTTTTGCTATTTGTAATGATTAATGTCTTCATGGATATTATTATATTGCTGTTGTATAATAAGAAAAGACTTATATAATCAAGTTTATGAAATTCATTGCTATTCAAACAATTATTCTCCTTTTTGTTGTAACAATAATGTTATATTTGTTAAATGTTACAAACTTTATCCCTATAACTGAGGACGGAACAATCAATGTTTTATCAGTTTTTGTTTTTTTTACAGCAATGATATTGGTTATTCAAGCAATTGTTTCTATATTGATTTTTCTTGTTCAGAAATTTACTTTATACGGTAGAAAGGAATTTCCACCATCTTCGATAGCTTTAAAGTGGGGAATTGGAATAGCGGTTGTGCTTACTACTATAATAATATTTAATGTTTATCATATAATAAACTTGCAGATCGGTTTGATAATTGCTTTTGTGATTTTTGTAATCTTCCTTTTATTTGGGTAATTAAATAATCTTCAATAATGATGAATAGTACATTTAGGACAGGAATACATTTTATACAATAATCAGAAGTTGTAGTTAGGCAAAAAATGTAGAAAAATAAATTAAGAAGTGATAATATAAAAACATGGGTAAAATAGTAGATAAAAAAATTACAGATCAACTTGCAGAGCTATCAGAGATATTATCGGGAGAGGCAAAACTAAAGGAAAAAAATACTACAGCTCAAAGGAAAAAAAAGAGGGCAGATTCAACAAGTAGACTAAAAAAATCACAATCGGTGCAAAAAGAAGGGAAAATCAAAGTAGAATACAAAAACGGAATAAAAACTCTTGGGAGTAAAACAAAGAGTGGCAATAACAAGTATTTTGAAATTGATAACGAAGAATACGATAGGATACAGAAAGCACTACGAGAAAAAAATGAAAAAGAAAGTATGAAAACATCAGATGATGTTGTCGAAGAAGTTATTGCAAGTAAAATTGTGCAACTGAAAAACCTTTACACATGGGAATCCCCGATGCGTATCCCAATCCAATTTGAAAAAAAATCATTTATTATTGTCATTGCTTTATCACTAATTTTCATTCTATATCTGACAATTTTAGGGAAGTACTTTTTAATGTTGGCTGTTATTGCAATACTTTTTGTAATTTATGTTGCTAGCGTAACTCCTACGACAAATGTGAAACATTCCATAACTACGAGAGGTATTTTTTCTATAGACAAGCTCTATGAGTGGTTTATGCTAGATGAATATTGGTTTTCTAAAAAAGGAGAAACAATCTTTATGATCGTAAAGACAAAATTGCGCTTTCCTACTTCATTGATAATTTTAGTAAAAGAAGATCAAATCGATGATATTTTTAAAACGTTAGTGTATCGCTTACCATACAGAATCAATAATAAATATATATTAGGTGAGAAACTTTCTTTTGGAGAAATAATATCTTCAGAAGAATTTCAGAAGTATGTGGATGATGATATAGATATTAAATCAAAAGCATAGATTTTATTAATCTTCAACTGAAAACTGTATTCGTATTTGATTGATCCTCAAAATTCTAATCACAACTATCCTTAAATCAATACATTTATAGTCCTTTACGAATCGAAATCACGAATAATACCACAAGAAAACAGAGATTAGCACTTTATTATCATGATTTTTCTGAAATATTTATAGAAATTGGAAATATTTTTAAACAACTTAAAAAAGTTTTGATGCTGTTTTACTAAAAAATGCTAAGACGATAGATCATACATCTGAACTTGAAACCTCGACCGTAAAGTAGTGGGTCATTCATCTCTTTTATTAGAAAAAACAAGCAAAACAAAGAGCTAATATACCCTATTTACTATAGACACTTTCTTTGAATAACATTTTTGATATAATAGCCACATGGCATTAAAAGTACAAGAATATTCATCAATAGAAGCACCAAAACCAAAATCTACAGATCAAAAAAATAATTACAACAGTGATTCAGTTCTTGCCGTAAACAATCCTTCTCCAAAGAACATCAGCTTAGAACAGATTCAAACCGATTTTAAAAAAACCGATTCTTTAAGTCCTGTCATTCAAAATCAAAATGTGATTAACAATTCAACAACTGAGAATAAGCTTGAAGAGAAGAAAATTCAGAGTTTTAGTCTAAACGAGAGATTGCAGCAAAAGTCTAGAAACAACATCAGAACCCTTGGTGATGAGAAAAACAGTGAGAACAAAAAGAAAAACAAGAAAGGTCTTTGGTGGATTCTCTTTGCACCATTACTTATACTTTTAGTTATTGCGATAATTCTTATCACTCCATTGATATTTATCAAAAGTGATTATGATACGATTAAAACGGAGGCAAATCAGTTAATGTCTGAATTGGATAATAAAGATGTCTCAAATTTGGTAATGAGATATGACACTATCAAAGCGAAGACGCTATCCATAAACAATAAACTAGCATTTTATGAAAATTTTGAATTTATTCCTTTTTTGAAAGGATATATTGGAAACCTTAAGATAGGTAGAGAGCTTATCACTAAAGGTTTTTCATTGGGTGATAAATCTATTAACGATATATACGATTTATTAGTTGAAATGGGCTATAGTGAAGTAGCAGTTTATGTGCCCTCCCAAGCAGAAAATACTGTACAGGTAGGTACGGAAGTTCAGGATAATACAAATAGTGACAGTCTCCAAACAGAAAACACTCAGGTTGTAGAAAGCACAGATCAATCAGCAGAAAATGTAACTGCCGACACAGAAAATACTCCTTCTGATCAGGCAGATGCTTCAGCAGAAGATGACGAAACCAGTATTCAAGATATTTCCAAAATATTACCTTTAGTTAGTGATTTATATATTAAAATTGAACCTGATGTTATAGATATACTAGATACAGTTTTATTGATAGATCCAGAATATATTCCAGACTTTTTACCAGGAGAAATACCTGATAAACTAGACACTTTGAAAGGTTTGCGCGAGGATTATGACACAGTATCGATGCAACTAAAAGAATTACTTGAATTTGCTCCACAGTTGATTGGATCAGAAAAACCGGTTAATTATTTACTTGTATTCCAAAATGAAAAGGAGATGCGTGCTTCGGGAGGCTTACTTTCATCCTTTAGCATCATCACTGTAGATAAAGGTGAGATGGTCGGTGATATCAAATCTCGAGATATGTGGGAACTGCAATATTACTTGTGGAATATCGGAGTCATGCCCGGTCATACGAACATTTATGGACAATTATTCTTGATGAATTATGGTTGTGGTGCAACGGAATTACGTGCCCAAGATGCAGGTATGTACCCTGATTTGCAGGTAAGTATCGATACATTCAAAGATTATTACGATATTGCTCACGAATACAACCCAACTGAATATCCAGCATATGATCATATCATTTTAGTTAATACTTTCTTCGCAAGTGATATGGTTTCTATTGTTGAACCAATAACGCTTGATGATGGTAAAGTTGTAACTTCTGAGAATCTTGCCAAAGAGATTTTTAAAGAAACAAATGTTGATATAAAAACGCAAGATCGTAAGAGTATCATAGGAGAAATCGCGACTAAAGCTATTGATAAATTTACAAAATTATCTACTTCTGAATTAATGAATTTTGGCGTAAAAGTGATCCAAACTATTAATGCCAAAAATATAGCTCTCTATTCGAAAGATCCTCAAATGTCGACATTTTTCGATAGCATAGGGATAACCGCAAGAACAGATAAATCATTTGATGGAGATTATTTCCAGCTTAATGAGGCTCAAAACTGCGCATTGAAGGCAAATGTTTATATTTATGACAACGTTTTTCAGGAGGTTAATATTGGCTCAGATGGAGTAATTAGGGAAAAGACAAAAGTTGAATGGGTAAATAATAAGGTTTACGATCCTGCAGAAGAAAATATTTTAAGTGGTAACTCTGCATTTAGATATCGCGCATGGGTAAGAGTTTTTGCTCCTCAAAGTACTGAATTTACCTTTTCCGATGGCTTTAGTAAGTCATATCAAGAGTATTATCCGATTGAGTATTATGACGAATTTATGCAAAAATCTGTTTCTGATAACGTTATTTGGTTTGATCATCGAAGATATAGTGAGGAACAACCTCCTGTAACGCACTATTTGAATATCGAGTACACCTTGGGGTCCGAGCTGAATTTCGACCCAGAAAAAGGTTACAAAGTTCTACTACAAAAACATCCTGGAAAAGATGATGAGCATTATTATTATACGGTAAATTATAATAACCAATCGTACAATGTCGATTTTGTTCTCGATCGCGACAAGATTGTTACATTTAAGGATTTGAATCTAAGTGTAGAAAATGCTCCGTCTAAGCTTGACCCATTTGAGGAGCTGTTAAAAAAGCAGATAGATAGTAATGATGAACAGTAAGTATTTCTGCTAATTGCTTTTCTTTACTTTCCCGACCAACTCAAGATTCTTCACAAGATTCAATACAAGATTCTTGGTAAAACTTCTTTCTTGATTATTTGATATTTGATGAAAAATTTCAGATTAGTTCTTCTTTTATATTCCTCAATTTTTCTTTGTATCTCTCGGTATTTCTCTTTATCTTTCAAGCCACTAACATTTCCTCTCTATTTAAACACCAATAGAAATTATCAAGTATTGTTACTTAACGAACATCCAAAAAAACTACAATTGATAAGTAATTAGTAGTAGCGAAAAATGACAATTACTGTAAATCGTTGTATGATATTCATATGGCTGATAACACTATTTGGGATAAACTTAATCTCAAACTATTTTCGAACAAGAAATTTAGAAATATCTCACTTTTTATCGCTTCTTTGCTTTCATGTTTATTGATTTTTTTTATTGTTATACCGCTAATTTATCCATATAATCCTCATTCTGTCAGAGCGACCAATCTTACTCCGACTAGCGTGACAATATCTTGGGTCACATCAAAGCCAACAAAAGGTCGAGTGTATGTTTCACATGATAACATTGATCCTAACTTTGCTTTTTTGGTATCGAAAACTGACACTACTTTCAATAAATTGATCGATAGTACGGTAAATGCGCAATCAAACTTTTCCTCGGATGAGGTTCAGGTATTTATTGATGATAGAACTGAAAATTCAGTTGAACCCACTTTTTATACCCACCATGTAACGATCAATAATCTACAACCTGATACAGAATATTCATTCAAAATTTCCGATGGATTCATTTTAGCAGATTATAAAGATGCAGACCAAAGTCGCGAATGGTTCGATCCTCCAACATTGCTTTCTTTCAATTTTGAAACTCCATCACAGATAGAGAATATTGAAGAAATTAGGTTACCAAGTCAAGCTTATGGCGACATTAAATTTATTGGTGAATCTGAATCCTCTGCACAAATGAACATAATGTCTCACGAGTTATTTGCCCAGGATAATAGCTC
>Ga0116185_1000927_pt1 | contig 31273 bp, 26 predicted proteins | sample AD_JPNNA7_MetaG_FD_89754 | JGI IMG/M metagenome (GOLD analysis project Ga0116185, IMG submission 89754) | Active sludge microbial communities of municipal wastewater-treating anaerobic digesters from Japan - AD_JPNNA7_MetaG | ecosystem: Engineered > Bioreactor > Anaerobic > Digestate | place...
CCATTTCTAATCAGTTAATCCATGTACTAGCAAGCGATACCATTTTATATTCTTTGTATCAACATGCGCTAGTTTTTGTATTTCCTTCACTTTATGAAGGATTTGGGATCCCTGTCCTCGAGGCGATGGCGGCCAGGGTGCCGGTGCTGACTTCCAACGTGTCGGCAATCCCTGAAGTCATTGGGCCTTGCGGCATATTGGCCGAGCCCCGGGACGTTGACAGTCTGGAAGAGGGCTTGGAGGCACTCCTGACGAAGCCCACGGAGTGCGCTCAATTGGCGGAGCGTGCGTTTGTCCGCGCGCAGAGCTTTTCCTGGGAGAACAGCGCGAAGCGTCTGGCCGAAGTGTATCGGATGGTGTGCGGCCGGCGGGCAGGTTGACGTTTTTGACTTGCTTTGCTCCGCAGGCGGCAACGAAGGGGAGGTGCACCGTGAAAGCTGCCGTGATATTCGAAAACGGTGATGTAGACTGCATTCGGTACGAAGAAGTGCCGGACCCGGTCCTTGCCGCGGGCGAAGTCCTCCTCGAAGTCCGCGCCGCAGCGTTAAATCACCTCGATATCTGGGTGCGGAAGGGTCGTCCCGGCATGGAATTGCCTGTACCGCACATCCTCGGCTCTGACGCGGCCGGCATAGTCATCGAGGTGGGAGAAAACGTGGGTCATGTCCGTCCCGGCGACGAGGTGGTCATTAACCCGGGTCTGAGCTGTGGGCAGTGCGAGTTCTGTCGGCGCGGAGAGCAAAGCGAATGCATTACTTTCGGCATCGTGGGAATGAACCGTCCCGGGACGTTCGCCGAGCGCGTCACGGTTCCCGCCTCGAATGTCTTCGTCAAGCCGCAGCGTTTGACCATGGTTGAGGCCGCCGCGTTGCCGCTAGCCTACCTGACGGCGTGGCGCATGCTCCTGTCGCGCGCGCGTCTCCAGCCGGGAGAGACGGTGCTGATTCACGGCATCGGCGGAGGCGTGGCCTTGGCCGGGCTGCAACTGGCCCGGCTGGCGGGCGCCCGCGTGCTGGTCACGTCTTCCTCCGACGACAAGCTGGCCCGGGCACGGGAATTCGGCGCTGACGCAGGCATTAACTACGCCAATAATCCCTGCCTGGGAGACGCCATCCGAGACCTCACCGGAGGCCGGGGCGTCGATGTCGTCTTCGACACCGTGGGGGCCGCCACATGGTCCGTCAATTTCAAAGCCGTGCGCCGTGGAGGCCGGATCGTGCATTGCGGCGTCACCACGGGCGCCGAGACGACCGTGAACATCTCCCAACTCTATTGGAACCACATTGTGGTCATGGGCTCAACCATGGGCTCAAACGAGGAATTCCGCCAAATGCTCGCCGCCGTCACGGCCTCGCGCATGTGTCCCCTCGTGGATTCCGTGTATCCCCTCAATCGCGTACAAGAAGCCACTCAACGGATGGAATCGGGCGAACAATTCGGGAAGATCGTCCTGGTGCCCGGGGGGAAACCCGACTCCATCAAAGAAGAGCGGGCAGACTCCGAAGTGCGCAGCAAAATGTTTGTGGGAACCAGCGCCGGCGAGCCAACGTCCGCCGGTTGAGGGCTTACCCGCGTTCCCTGGACGCCCTTACGAAAACAGGCGCCGGCGAAGAACAAAAACGCCGAACACCGCTCCTGCGGCGATTGCCACAAAGATCAAGGTCGGCGTGAAGCTCCGCGCGGACGTCTCGGTTCGTCCTGCTTGCGCTGTTCCCGGCATACCTGCCGGACGACCGGGCTCTTGCAGTGCGGAATCTGTAATCGCCGGCGATGGGGGAGAGGTCTCAGGCGCTGTGGAAACGTTCGCGCTGTCCGCGGGAGCCGCACTGGGCTCGCCCCGTTCCACAGTGGCGGTATCTTCAGTCATGGCCGCCATCTGCATTTCCGAGGCCGCAGCGCTTTCGGCAGAGTCTGTGCCCGCGGCCCCGCCGCTTTGTTTGCCGTCCTTGGTATCCGAAGGACGCGCGCCTATATTGGCGCGGCCGGCCGCCGCAACGGTCAGGGCCTCTGCAAGCTTCGCGTTCGCATCGTCGCCCGTTTCTGGCGCGCTCTCCCCTGGCACGGGGGATTGGCGGCTTTGCGTGATGCCTCCTTCGGACTGGCGCGAGTCGGCAACGTCAGGCGTGCGGCGCGCCGCTGCCTCGTTGTCAGCAGGGTTGATGACAATGGGATTGGACCCGCCGGTGCCTTCCGCGCCATGTTCCTGAGCGGGATTTTCCTGATTATCCGGTTGTTCTTCAGTATCTTGCTCTTCGTTCTGTTCTCCTTCGTCTCCGGCTGTTTCGAAAGAGATGCTGCTAGTGCTTCCGCGGGAAGGGATCTCATCGCCCTGCAGCGACGCGAACGTAGTGCCCGTAATGCTGATGTTCGTCGACGCGTCGCCGCTGCGGCGTTGCAGTACGATGTTGGTGATTTCGCCCGAGGCAATGGTATTGCTGTTCAACCCGGCCATCACGACCATGTACGCTCCGGGTTCCTTCACATTGGTCCTAACGTTTTTGCCCGCCGATTGGGCAGCTGCGCCGGGATTGGCCTGTTGAGGTTCCACGGCGGAGGGATCGTAATTGAGCTGAAAACTTATCGAGGCCACGCCGTCGGCCACATCGCCCTCCAGCACAACAGGAACGGTGATCTGGTCCCCCTGCACCTGAGGCTGGCCGATGCGGAGTGTGCCGGCGTCGGCGCTAAACAAACCAAGCAACATTGCGGCCATGGCGATTATCGGGATACTCTTTTTCATCGTGTGATCCTGTCTGGTTCCAGGTGTTTCTCGCAATCAAAGGCATCGAAGGCCTGTAACCCCACTTATTATAACGTCTTTACAGAATAGGGCGTTGACTTGCAGTTGATTACCCACGGAGTCTCTCTCGAATGTGTGGATGATCTTCGTTTTTCACGCAAGCGCCGCGCCGAATATAAAAGCTTTTCCGACAATGGCTTACGCGGAGGACAGCAGCAGGAACCGGTCCTCCAGTTCCCGCTCCGGGAATTCCGCGGCGGGCTTCTATTCCCGCCCTGCCTATTCGGGCGTGGAACCGGTGTTTATGTTCTGGTTATCCCGGTCAAGCGGAGGATACATATTCACAAATACGTCGGACCCCGCAGTTATGTATGAACGTGCGATCACTGCGAATAAGTACAGCCACGCCAATAACTTCGCCACTGGTAATCCAAAGATCGCGGCCAGTTCGTCGAGGCGGTAGACTCCGCTCCCGGGAAGAGCCATATTTCCAGGCGATAACAATAGATAAAAAGGATAGGGAAGGAATGCTATCAAACCGAGAATGCCAACTTGAATGGCGCGTGCAGTCGCATTCTCGCGCGACACGCCCGCCTCCGTGCACCGCTGGTAAACGAACAACGCCAGATACAGCGATAAGGACACGGTCACGAGGCTCGGGGAGTTAATGATAGCGTTCTGGGTCACAACCCTGCCCGCAAGGCGCGCGGCCCAGAAGGCCCCTTCAGGAAACAGCCCGATCGCAAAGTACACAAGCCATAATGCCAGCGCGGGAATTGTCCAGAGGTCTATGAGATTCTTTGACTGATTCACTAACTGTCTCCGGCTAACTGCCATATCCGTATTCAGGGTAGCCTATGCCAAGGCGCAGTTCAAGTCCTTGTCACAGAAACGCTTAGATGCAGCCGTGCCGCGTGCGGTTGCACCATCCCTTCAGCCTCGGGCACCGCGCGCCGCCGGGTTCCAATCGATGATCGCGAACTCTTCTTCCTTGCAGGGCGCCGTCCCCGGTCTTCTCATTTCGGCCAATATCATCTGAGCCTCAAACAGCAGCTTGTCGGCTGCCCCGATGCCAACGTAACTGGCGGCCGCACCCCCGTACCCTCCCGCCAAAGCCCCCGCTACCGTCGGGAAGTACGCATGATACTCGTTCGTATAGCCGCAGAGGAGCGCGTGACGCACCGGGGCCTTCGCCTTCAGCTCGAGTTGGTATTCCACAAAGACCTCCCCCGGCAAGCCCACAAAAGCAACCGCGTCACCGAGCGAAAGTACCGTCACGGGAACCCTAAGGTCCGGCGTGGCCGATTCAAAGTAGCGTCCAAAGAAACCTCTCTCCCCCCCGTGCGCCTCGAAAACAATGCGGCGCTGGTCGGGGTCGTTCAAATCCCAACGCACACCGACCATGACCTCCTTCTGGCAAAACGCCACGTCCCCACAAGCTGTCGAGTGAGGTCCAATGCTGGGGAGCGACGCCAGAACGGACCGCGCGCACGCCGCGCCAACCTGCCGGGCCGCGTCGGCGCCTCCCGCGTCGATCGGGGTCTTGTCAAGATATGGATTGATGTCGCCGCAAGCTCCCTGCAGGAACATGCACGGGTATCCGCTCTCCGCTTCTACCAGCCGGCGCATCTCCCCGATATAGTCCGCCGAATACTGCCGGTTGGATGGCCCCATCACGACCGGATGGCAGGCGAAGTGCACGAGCAGGGCGACCGGCCGTCCGTCCATCCTGTCGAGCTTGATCAGGGTGGCTTCGCGATCGACAGGTTCGGTAGGTAGACGCTCCTCGTTGCGCCAGAGCATGGCGCAGCGGCCGTCATCCAACATGCGCCGCCGGTTGTGGCCGATATCGAAGGTGGCCGTTCCTGTGCCAATGCGGGCGGGTTCCAGCTTCTCGACGGCCTCCGCAATAGCTTCGATGGTACCTTCCAACACTGCGTTGGCGTGGGGAGCGTTCGGCACGTCCATCTCGGGCGCGTGGTGCGTGTGCGTCGCGGCAAAAAAAACGTGCGCCACGCCCAGGGACGCCGCGCGTTCGCGAATCGCATCCAGCACATCCTTCATCGGAGGCCGCCCAAGGTCTGCGGATACCAATGCCGCGGTTGTCTCCTTCCCGCGGAACACCACCGCATACACCATCAACGGGTCCAACACGCCATTTGCCGGCCCTTGCCGGTCTGAATAGCCCCAAAGCGCCAGGCTCGAAGCTGGCGTAATATCGCGCACGCCGAGTCCTATAAGAAAATCGTTCATGCCGGCTGTATCCTCGGAAGTGGGTCACTTCCCGCAAACGGGAACATTTATTCTAGTGCATGATAGGCCGTCATCCCAAAAAGTACTCCGACTCCCGGCGGTCTCTGCCCTGCCAGTTGAGCCGGAGCGTGCAAGGAAGTCCGCGAGAACGCCTTTTCGCCTTGCGGGGATGTGCCGCTTCCGGTAGGGTAGAGAAAAGGAGGCGATGATGCCTGTAAGCACTTCGGTACACATTTCCCATTGTCTGACGTACATTATCGGCCTCAAACCGCAATCCGTACTGGATGTCGGGTGCGGGTTCGGATTGTGGGGCTTCCTGTGCCGAATGTATCTTGACGTCTACGAAGGCCGTGTTCAACCCGCGGAATGGAACACGTGTATCGACGGACTCGAGCTCTTCGAACCCTACATTCAGGACCACCATCGCAGCCTCTATTCGTCTATCCGCATCGGCGACGTACGAGACGCCGCCGCGGGCCTCGATGCCTACGAACTCATCATCGCCGGCGACATCATCGAACATCTCGAGAAAGATGAGGCCGATGAAGTACTTGACCATCTCTATTCCCGTGCGACAAGGGCATTGCTCGTCAACATTCCCCTCGGGCACGGCTGGGACCATCCCGAGCAATACGGCAACCCGGGGGAATTGCATCGAAGCCAGTGGGAGGTCCAGGACTTTCTGCGCTTTCCATCCGTCCATAAAGAATTCGAGTTGCCGTGCGGCAGATACGGTTCGTTTTTCTGCCCCAAGGATTGTGACCCGGGCGCTCGTCTGAACGGGCTCGTCGCTGCCGCACAACGGTTTGACCAGCAGGGGCGCGCCGACAAGGCCCTCAACTATGTCCTCATGGGGCTTGAATTGGACCCCGGACACCGTGAAACATGTTTCTACGCGGCTGACCTCTTTCTGCGTGCCGGGAACAACAAAGCCGCCGTCGAAACCCTCGAGCGCGGAATTCAAGAGGACCCTTCTTTTCACGAGGCCTATGTGATGTTGGCAAAACTGCTCGCAATCCTGGGACGGTCCCAGGAGGCCGCCCAATGGGTGCAGCGGTTTGCCGCCCGTCCTGATGCCCCCACAGACCTTGTGGCCAAGGCCCAAAAGCTGCTCGGATAGCGTGCCCCGCTTTACGAACGTGGCCGGAAGGTAGCGCCGTAACGCCACGCGGCAGGACGCCCGGCGAAACTCCACAATGTCTCCGAGGCGGGAAGAAACTCCGTGGCCGGGCCATGTTCCCACGATTCCTTGTGACCGTCCTCCGAGTCCCTCTGAGGCGTCAAGATGATAATCCAACCGAATTCGGCGTCTTCGAGCAAAGCGTTGACTTTTCGCCGCGTGTGTACGACATTGTAAATGGTGATGGCGGCGGCAATCGCGCCGGATACCCACGCGACCAATGCGGCGTCCAACTCAAGCAGTTTGTGCATGAGAAACACCAACGCGAGGAATACCGGCACTCCCCATAAGAGCGGAATCTGACTCAGCCGTCTGCGTCCCACATCCGCGTAGGTCAGGATTTCCTCATGCTCGGTGGCCGTTTGCCGCCGCCGCTGCATACAGCCTTCCGCCGCATCGGGAAACCAATCGGCGGGAACATCCAGAATCAGCGGGTCTTCCGGCACGGCGGCCGCATGGGTGAGTATCACGGAAACCCAGTCTTCCGGTTCCTCGCCGTTGATCTGGTGCACGACATTGTGGTCCGCGTACAGCTCAATCGTGTTGGGAACGCCGGCATCGTCGTGCACGAGACCGGTCTTTTCGAGCCAGCGGCGCGTCTTATCGGTAAAGTCCCCGGCATTAAGCGTCCCTTCGAACACGCGTACATACCCTGCGTCACGGGCGCGTCTCAAGATCCAGCGCCGAATCAGGAGGTCCACCGTCTGAACCAGTGTGAAAAGGCCCCAAATCACACCGCCTACGCCAAGAGCGCCCGCCAACAGATCAGACCAAAGGCCTCCCTCTTTCCACTGGAACAGGATGAACGTCAGGTATGCCACACCACCCAACACAAGAAACCCCACAACGCCGCGCCTCACGGCTTTCCTTAGAAATGCGCGCTTCAATGCACGGAGCGAGTCGTGCTCGGCGGCGCCAAGGTCGCGCGTTGCGACTTGCGGCATCCCAGCGCACAACTGCATCACCTCGCCCTTCTCGAGCGGATGGCGGTATGCGGGATTCCATGGTTCTTTGTGTCCGGATTCGTCCATGCTCTTACGCCTGCGACCTCCTATGGGATGGGTTTCTCTATTGCCGTATCTATGCGCATTCAGGCTCTGGCCGATTGTTTCTCGCGCGAGAGCTTCTCCACGTACACGAGCAATGACGCGATGTCACACGAGCGAATGCCCGGAATCCGCCCCGCCTGGCCGAAATTCACCGGCCGCACTTCGCTGAACCGCTGCTTCGCCTCATACGGTATGCCCGGAACGGTGAAGAAGTCGAGTTCCGGCGGGATGGTTCGGGATTCCGAGCTGTGGAACCGCTCCACATCCCGTTCCTGGCGCGCGAAATAACCCTCGTACTTGCAGCGGATTTCAACCTGTTCCGCTTCTTCGAAGGAGAGGGGCGCGCGGGGCGGCGCGAAACGCCATACATCTTTGATGGATACCTTCACGCGCCGCAACAGTTGCGCGGCCGGCTGGGGCATGGTGACCGTTTTTTCTCCGGCGCCAACAAGCAGCCGGTTCAATTCCTCGGACGGGTGCACGAGGGCAGCCTTCAAGCGTTTCAGCTCCGCTTCGACCCGCAACTCCTTGTCGCGAACAGTGCGCTTGAAGGACTCGTCCGCGATGCCGTAGCGGGCCAGCCGCACGTCGGCGTTATCGTGGCGCAGAAGGAGACGGTACTCGGCGCGCGACGTGAACAATCGGTAGGGCTCCAGCACGCCCCGCGTCACCAAATCGTCGATCATCACGCCGATATAAGCTTCACTGCGCGGGATGTAGAGCGGCTCCGCCCCTTCGAGCCACCGAATCACGTTCAATGCCGCGTATAGACCTTGTGCGGCGGCCTCTTCATAGCCCGACGTACCATTGATCTGGCCCGCGTGGAACAAACCGCGCACGCTCTTGGTCTCCAGGCTGGGTTTAAGCTGCGTGGGGTAAATAAAATCGTATTCGACGGCGTATCCGGGACGGACGATCTCAGCTTCTTCCAGGCCCGGCACCGTATGCAGCATGGCGAGCTGGACGTCTTCCGGAAGGCTCGTCGACATGCCATTGACGTACACTTCCTGCGTAGTGAGACCCTCGGGCTCAAGGAAAATGTGATGGCGGTTCTTATCCGGGAATTTCACCACCTTATCTTCAATGCTCGGGCAATAACGGATACCAATGCCCTCGATCTTGCCCGAGTACAGCGGCGAGCGGTCGAGGTTCGCGCGGATCACGCGTTGTGTCGCCTCGTTCGAATACGTCATCCAGCACACGACTTTGTTCGGGTCGAATCCCTCCAGCGGCGTCGAGAACGAAAACGGACGCGGATCTGCGTCGCCGGGCGAAGGCGTCATGACATCCGTGCAAATGCTTCGCCGGTGAATACGGGCGCAGGTACCCGTCTTGAGACGTCCCACGGCGAAACCGAGCTCCCGATAGCACTGCGACAGACCATGCGCCGAGGCGTCTCCGGCCCGCCCCCCGGGCAAGTCGACCATCCCAAAATGCAGTTTCCCGCCCAGGAACGTCCCCGTGCACACAATAACCGCCCGGCCCGTGATTTCAGCGCCCAGATTCGTGCGAATGCCGGCTATTTCGTCTCCGTGCATCAGAAACGCTTCTACGGAGGCCTGACGCAGCGTCAGGTTCGCCTGCGCTTCGCATACCCGCTTCATGTCGTACTGGTACGCCGTGCGGTCGGCCTGGGCGCGCGGTGAATGGACCGCCGGACCCTTCGAACGGTTCAACATCTTGTACTGAATGCCTGTCCAGTCGATGCAACGAGCCATTTCACCGCCCAAAGCATCGATCTCGCGGACGACCTGGCCTTTGGCCGTACCGCCGATAGCGGGATTGCACGACATCTTCGCGATGCTGTCGAGCTGCATGGTCGCCAGAAACGTGCGGTGGCCCGTCCTCGCACATGCCAGCGCCGCCTCGACGCCCGCATGGCCGCCGCCAACGACAATCACATCAAAATCGCGATGATTCATGGGGATGACCGGTCTCTTATGCCATCTGTGTCCAAGGCTATGGCCGGAAACGCCTTTCGCCCATCGGCATATTCTATCACGGACAGCCGGTCTCAAACCTTCTCGATGGCTTGCTGCAACGCGCCAAGACGGCCCAGCTTCGTCGCAAGTGTTCGCCACCGCCCGGGATGGGTCTCGTCCACGTATACGGGTACAAAGCCAAGGTCAAGGTAGAGACGCACGGCGGATTCCCGCCAATCGTCTGTATTGAGCTGTTGCGCCCGGAATCCGAGGTCCCTATGGTACTTCATGGCGGCAACGGTTACGAGTGCCCCGAGCCGTTTCCCACGATGGCGTTCAAGTACCCCTACCATGTGGAGATAACCCTTGGCAGGCTCGTATTCATTTACCCACGCCGACGCCGTGCCCACAATCGCACCCGCATACTCCACAACGAACAGGCGTTCGGGGGTGAAGCAAGGGTGTTTTGTGAGTGATTCACGGACCAGACCCGGGGTCTCCATCCCAAGTTTTCCTGATAAAAACACGCGGCTGAGACCCGCCTCATCGCCTTCCCTGTAATTGCGCAGAAGGTATTCGTCCGGGACCGGAATCTGTGGAATAAGCCACAGGTCAGGATGTTCCATCTTCAACTGCGACATATACTTGAAACTCCCGGGGAGATGTCACGGCGCTTCTTCGCGCCGGAACCGTTCCACGAACCGGTTCTCGGCCGCATGGTAAGCCTTGAGCCCCTTGTCAATCTCCTGAAACACGGTGTCCGCCATGTCCGGCGTATACTTGGTTGTCGCCGGCTCGAACTGGCTCACATGCGCCGCCGAAGCTTTCACCTTCTTGTTGATGAAATCCGTAATGTCCACTTCGTAGTTGGGCTCCTGCGAATAGTAGTAGTACGCCACAGGCACCGCATAGGGTTTCAGCCCCTCGTCAAGAAGGTGCTGGGGATAGTAGAGGTGCCACTCAGCGGCGATAAACGCATCCTTTGTTATGTTCGCAGACATGCGGTGGTCGGTCTTGTGCCACTGCTGCCATTTCGAGCCCGGGTCCGGGCAAAACACGGCGTCAGGCCGGTGTATCTTGATGAGGCGGCACACCTCCCCGCGCAAACGCTGTGGGTCGGCATACTCGAGGTCGCCGTCTTCATAGCCCAGCCAGACGATGCTTTCTTTCGAGATGCCCAGGATGAGACAGGCTGCCTCCTCTTCCGCGCGGCGAATCTGCGCCAGGCGTTCCCGACTCATCTCGAGATCCTTCGAGCCGCGGTTGTCGTTAGTGTAGATGACGACAACGACCTTGTTGCCGTTCGTAACCAGCCGTGCCAGTGTCCCGCCCATCGAGAAGGTGTCGTCGTCGGGATGCGGCGCAAACACCAGAATAGTCTTTCCTTGCCAGTTCTCGACGCGGTCCGGCGCGCCGACCTCATCCTTCCCGGCAAGGGGCGCCATGATAGGCTGGCCCACAGCGCTCACGCCAACGAGCGATGCCATAAAGAAGGTTGCGAACACAGCGTACGTGCGCATGACGAATCCTCCCGGTGAAGTTCCCCCTGCCAGGGATGGTCCACGCTCCTTGTTGCCGCTCCATGGTAAGCAAGCTGGGCCCCACATACAAGCGCCCGGGAAGACTGCCTCAGCAATCCCTCGGTTCAGGCACAGGCGCCTGTTTGGCCCAAAGACCGCGTTGAATGCCTGATACGCCGTCAGCCCGCTCACAATTGCCATCCCCTGATTTGCATTGTAGAAGAGCCTCCCCGCCACCCGTATAATTACGTCCCCGAATGAGCCCCCGCAAAAACAGCAGGAGAAGCCATATCGTGATCCTGGGCGTTCTGAGCGATACTCACGGCAACCGGTCTCTGATGTATCAGGCGGTGGACATGATGAAACAATTGGGCGCGACACTGTTCTTCCATCTCGGCGACGACTACCCCGACGCCGAAGAACTGGCGATGGTCGAGACGAATGTGCGCATCGTGCCCGGATTGTGGTGCAACGCCTATCACAACATCCGCGTGCCCAACCGCATTGTAGAGGAAGTCGAAGGCGTTACCATTGCCGCCGCGCACGCCATGAAAGACCTGCGCCACTCCGAACGCAGCGCCGACATCGTTATGACCGGCCATACCCACGAACCAGTCATCGAACGCGCCGGCGCCACAATCTACCTGAATCCCGGCCACCTGAAAGGGCCCGAAAGCCGGGGCCACCGGCCATCCTTCGCCCTGATTACCATCTCCGGCAACAGCATACGCGCCGCGATACACGAACTCACCGGCGACGTGCGGTTCGAGAAACAATTCAACCGGCAATAAAACGGACATGCCGCAACACAGAAGAGATCACCCAGGCCGAATAGATCGTTCAGAGCGATTCGTGAACGCTCTCAGTGTGGCATGATTTCCTGACCACGCCGCGCTTGCGGCCGCTGGCTCCGGAGCAACGCCCCGGTCCGTCTATGCATGGGAATCCCTTGGGCCTCTTGTCCGAGATCATCGCGTGCGGAGGTCATCAACAACACGGCGCAAGCGTCTTGCCTTCATTCCTCGACCTCAGAGTGGCACATAGCCTTGCAGACCAGTATCGCGCGCTCACGCGAACTGCGAAGCCCACAACGCAACCCGCATGTTGACTTCCCCCGCATGTGTTGGATAGAATTTGGCTTGCAAGAGGCGGCATAGCCAAAAGGTAAGGCAGTGGCCTGCAAAGCCATGTTTCCCGGTTCGATTCCGGGTGCCGCCTCCATTTTTGTACCCGTCCGGCACATCCCAATTAAACCCTTGCCCCGATCCCTGCGGAACCTTTACAATAACGCCGCGCAACCCAGATGCCGCGCACCTTTCAGCCGGGGCGAGTGGTGGAATTGGTATACACGACGGACTTAAAATCCGTTGCCCGCAAGGGATTGAGGGTTCGAGTCCCTCCTCGCCCACCACTTGATAATAAAGGGCTTATACTAAAGAGCAAGCCCTTCTCTTTTTACTGCTCAAGGCTTATAGACCCGAATATGGCACACTTTTAGCACACTTACGGGACTTTCTCCATCAAAGACCCTATCTGCATCTTCCTTAGTTCACCTTTAGAATAAACCATTCTATCTTTCAAGTGTGCCTGAAGTGCGCCATATAAGACAATTATAGCCATAAGGTATCTTAAGAATTGCATTTATCGCAAATCAATTGAATGATTGTGAATCATGGGGGCTTTTTTCTGCGGTAAAATCGTGTAGTATGTGGTGGGTATTGGCTATGATATCAGAGCCGTGAGTTGTGTCAATTCTTCGTTTGACGGGAGCGAAACCCACAGCATTTCGCTGCCTTTCGATAGGGGGGGGTCAGGATGGCGACGATTCAGGAGCGCGTCAACGCGAAGGGGGACAAATCATATCGGGTGCAAGTTCGCTTGCGGGGAGCAGCTCCTGAAACCGCTACGTTCTCGAAGATAACTGATGCGAGGAGGTGGGCGCAGCAGACAGAGGCTGACATACGGGCGGGGCGCCACCTCAAAAGCGTGCAGGCCGAGCGTCACACGGTGGCGGAGATGCTGAATCGCTACGAGGCCCAAATCCTTCCGAAGAAGAGCGATTGGGCAGAGGGCCAATCTTTCCAATTGCAATGGTGGAAGGAACGACTCGGCCCCTATACGCTGGCCTATGTGACGCCCGCAATGATCGCCGAGAAGCGCGACGAACTGAAGGCCACTCCGGTGAAGCGGGGGAAGACGGAAAGACCTAGAAGCGCGTCTACCGTTATCCGATACATGGCGGCACTGTCGCATGCTTTCACTGTGGCCGTGAGGAAATGGGGATGGCTCGATGACAATCCTGTCCGGAAGGTGACGAAGCCCACAGAGCCACGAGGGCGGGTGCGATTCCTCTCGGATGTTGAGCGTGCCAATCTCTTGGCCGCGTGCGGAAAGAGCAAGAATCCCTGTCTGTATGACGTCGTGTTGCTCGCGTTGTCTACGGGCATGCGCCGGGGCGAGATCATGAACCTTACGTGGGATGCCGTGGATTTCCAGCGCCGCATGATCACGCTGGAACATACAAGGAACGGAGAACGCCGGGCGGTGCCCCTCGTCGGGCCGGTGTACAACGCTCTATGGGAGCGCAGCCGGCTCAGGCGCATCGATTCTCCTTATGTGTTCCCTGCTCGTCTGCGCTACGGCAGAGAGCCTAAGCCCATCGAAATACAGAACGCCTGGCTTGTGGCCTTGAAACGGGCGGATATCAAGAACTTCCGCTTCCACGATCTGCGGCATAGCGCCGCTTCGTACCTGGCCATGAACGGCGCCAGCTTGCCCGAAATTGCGGCCGTGCTGGGGCACAAGACCCTGGCCATGGTGCAGCGGTATGCCCACCTGTCCGATGCACGCACGAGCAAAGTGGTGGAACGAATGAATCAGGCCATTTTCGGAGGCGAATCAGAGCAACGCGAACAGGGGGGGAGCCAATGAAGCCCTTTGAACAAATGCAAATCGATAGGATTGATGGCCAGTTTATGCCCGATACAGTAATTCCAGAAGAGTTCATTCCTCGCTACTTCTTCCTAATCTCCCCTGCATTCAGGCCACAGGCGGCATAGCACCCGGAATTATGTCATTTATGTCACGCGGTCTGGTTTTGCCGACAATTGTCCCCCGGGGGCGCCGCAGGCGCACATTCGGCCCGTCAAGGGACGCAGCTCTTTGCCCTTCGGAACGTGTTGACGGCCCACGGGACAGGTCGCGAGCCTGTATCCATGCCGCTGACGCGCTACACAACCGATTCCATCGAGTGAATTCAAAGCGGAGGCCGCGACCAATGGGGAGAGCCGCTCGCCCCGGCCATGATAGAAAACCTGAAGGCCAATAGCTTACAGAAGAGAGCTGTTGGCCCTCTTTGTGTATCGGAAGGCCCGAGGTATGGCGAAAAGTGTAACCGGGACGCAGCAGCACACGGCATGTGCTGGTGATTCTCGACGGAATGGACATGTCCGCAAACTGCCGCGATGAGCACAGGCGGCATTCTCTGGCGATTCATGGCTACTTCCGCTCTATAGTTTCTAGATCATGAGAACGCCGGATTCACTCGAACCGGATGGTCTACATTTGGGCTATGCATCGCATATGATGTCAGCGAATACGTGTGCCCGGCTTCACAAATACCAGCGCATGCTTCCATCCTGTCCAAAGCCTGCTCCCGCACCGAGGTTATTCCGCCATGCTCTCGACAATAGCCTGGATGAACTGCGGGTGATACTTGGCGTACTGGGAACCACTCGCGTTCCGGGTCATCACAATGACTAAGTCATTTTCAGGGTCGATCCGGAGAGTTGCGCCAGATGCAGCACCGTGGCCGAAGGTGCGCTTACTCAATCCTGCCTCGGGCGTCCACACCGGGCCGATCCCCCATTCGATCTCCGTCTCGAAGTGGACATAGGGCGCTAACTTCACCGGGAGCATCTTCTCGAAGGTCTCCTCACTGAAGAATCGCAGCGTTCCATAGGCGCCCCGGTTGAGGAGCATTTGGCCGAATTTCGCGATGTCCAGCGGTACGCTCATGGTCCACGCGCTGCCGTCTATCGCGTCGGTATGCTCGCAACCCAGCGGCGCCCAGAGGTGCCGCTTGAAGAACTGAGGCAGCGCTTCGCCGGTCATAGACTCGATGATCTTGCCGCCGAGGGCGTAGCCCGTGCCGTTGTACGCGTGACCCGCGCCAACCTCGAGACAGGGGTAATACCCGGCGACGATTTCCTCCAAGTCGTTCCGTTCGTCGCCCCAGTGGTCCGGAGCAGCGCGAGGCAATTGCACGCCAAGCCCCAGTCCGCTCGTATGCGTATAGAGATTGCGAATCGTGAGCGGATACTTGACGGGAATGCCCCGCAGCGCCGGCAGATACTTGTCGATGGGTTCGTCCAGGTCCACCAGGCCCTGGTCCACAAGCGTCATCATCAGTGCCCCGGAGAGGAACTTGGATATCGAAGCCATCCAGCTCTTTGTGTCGACCGTCATCGGCTCTCCGTAGCGCGTACCGTAAGCGTTGTGGAAAAAGACAACGCCGTGGCGCGCCGAGCAGACGGCAAAGGGTTCGTGGCTCTCTTCAACCCATGCACGACAGACGGCATCGAGCTTGTCTACGGCGTCTGCTTTCATCCCAGCTTCCAGAGCCGTTCCCTCGCGGAGCTCAGGGGCCGGCTTGCCCTCTTTCTGGCGCGGGCAGGAGAAGGCGTTCGGAAAGGCTTTATCCATGCCGTTGAGCTTGCGTTTGAGCTGGACCCACCACTGTCGGTCCATGGCCCAGACGTCATCGGCTGCCGTGGCAATTTCAACGGCTTGGCCCGCGGAGTTGCTGAGCGATGCGTCATACAGGCCCGCAAACAGCACGGCCGCGTCCTGGCCCTTCGCGAGACCATCGAGAATACTGAACCTCAGATATGTACCGAGGGATTGGCTCTGTGCCTTCACCACGTCGGGGTCAAGTCGTGCCTCGTCGGGCATTCGCGCTGAAAGGCGAGGCTCCAGGTAGCGCCACGACACGACTGTATCAAACGAATCGGGGGCTCGAAACAGCGTGACGTAGCGCCGCAGACTCGGACCTGCTTCGGGTCTGATCTCGAGCACGGCCCCATAGCGGCCGGGCTCAACCGCCGAGGTTACGGGATTGAACTCGCGATCGTAGAAGGTTGGTTCAATGCGGTAGGCTCCGATCAACCGCTCGGCAATCAACGGATCGCAGAAGTCGCAGACGGGGAACGTCTCGCCCTTGAACACAGGAGGTTTCGCGCCGACTCCCAGGAGCATGACGCGTTGCGCACGCGTCAAATCCGCATTCGGCATGCTCAGGCTCGAAGCGAACCTGTTGGCAACGCGTACTCGCCACGGCTTGCCGGAAGCTGTGCCCACGGGCGCCGGAAAGACGAGTTCCGCCCGTGAATAGTCCCCAGTTTGCGTGAGCACGCCAGCCGCAAGCTTCCGCCTTCCCTCCCGAACAATCACGGATTTACCCGCAAAACCGCCGAGCGAAAGAACACTGACACGGGCCCGCATGGCATCGTCGTACTCGCCTCGTACACGGACGCAGTCGGGAGGACTGGGCTTGTCCCCAAGGCGAAGCCGGCACATGGTCGCTGAATCATAGCGAGTACGGATGGACGGGAACCACACTGCCTGAAAGCGGCCTTGGGCGCCGTCAACGTCGTTCACGTAGACCTGGAATGCGAGTTCACGGTCCCGCCCCGGACCGATGCCAAGGTTCGCCCATGACAGCAGCAATTCGAGAACGTAGCCATCCTCCGACTTCGTCCGGGCAGCTTCATAAGATAGCGGCTCGCGCGGCTCTTTCTTGCGCAGGTCTATCGGCGTGACGCGCATCTGCGGAAATTCAGCCGTCATGCCTGGACTCATCACCAGAGAATACCAATCCTTACCGCCGCGCTCGGCGGCTACAAAGACTTCAACCGAATCTTTCTCCCACAGGGAGGTTTCGTCTGACGTCTCAATGAAAAAATCGTCGCGGACTTTCAGGAGAACGAGCAGCCCGCGTTCGTCCCACGCGAGGCGGAATGAAGGCTCGAGACTCGCTCTTGGCAGCGTGCGGCCATCCTTGTCCGGCATGATCTCGACTCGAAACCCTTCGTCTCTCCAATCCGCGCCATCCCCGTCAATTGTGATCCCCGCAACAAAAGGCACATCGTATACAGGAGAGATGTCTATCGCTGCGCTGGCGGCTCGTGCTGAAGCCGGAACACCCAGCCCCAGGCCAAGGATAGCGGCTACGACGACACAACTCACAAAGCGGTATCTACAGGATTGTGTGAACACGGAATGTCTCCTCCTTCATCACCATATTGTGCTTCTGCGCGGCGCATCTATGCAACGCCGTAGGACAGCGTATTGTCTGGCACGCCAGAACATCGTCTCACGCGACGTGCCGTGAAGCTGAATTCTCTTATCGCTCCCGAAAATCCGTCCGGCGCAGGTCATCGTGCGTTTTGACCGTGAGCTTGTGGCGGGTGAGTGGTCGTCAATAACCGATGATGCGCTGCTCTCAACGATTCAGATGAGCAGGCAGGAACAGAACCATCAGCTGCCACAACTTGACAATGAGCTCCAACAGAGAACGGGCAGTTCTCTCTAAACAAAGAGGAGATGATGCCCACACATTCACGCCCAGTGAATCGGCCCTGCCAGGTCGCTGCGGCACATCGGACAACGACGCGGGTGTAAGGCGTATGTCACGTGATCAAAAGCCGTTCGCGCGGAATACTTGGCGTATGGTAGAATCCGAAAACATGTTGAAAACACTTACATTGAAGGAACTTTACTCCCCTGTCCGCGACGACATTGACGCGGTTTCCGCGCGCGTGGGCGATTATTGGACCAAAGCCCTGCAATTGGTGCACGGGCCCTCCATGCCTTCCGTACAGGCGGGCGGAAAGATGCTGCGCCCCGCGCTGTGTCTGCTTTCGGCGGGGGTGTCCGGAGCAGGGAACACCCGCCGTTTCGTGAACCTGGCCACTGGGATGGAACTGCTCCATCTGGCAGCGTTGGCTCATGACGATGTGATAGACCGGGCCAATATGCGCCACGGCATGCACACGCTCAATGCCCGGTGGGACGATCATGCGGCCATTCTCGCCGGGGACTACCTGGTTGCCCGCTCTATCGAGATTATGGCCTCCTACGACTCTACCTGTATCATCTCGCGCGCTGTCACATCTATCCGGGAAATGGCCGAGGCGGAACTCAAGTGTTTCGCTAACGGCGACGGTCCGATGACCGAAGCCGAGGTTTTGGAAGTCGCCCGGAAGAAGACCGCCAGTCTGTTCGCCTCCGCCTGCAGCACTCCCGCCTGCCTGATTGACGGCGCCCCCGGCCAGCTCCTCCACGATTACGGCATGGCTCTCGGGATTGCCTTCCAGCTCGTCGACGACCTGCTTGACCTCCGGCAGGACGCCACGGTGCTGGGCAAACCATCGTGTTCGGACATCGTGGAGGGCAAGCAGACCCTGCCTATTCTCTTCATGAAAGACAGCCTGAACACGGCCGGCAAGGCGCGGCTTGAAGGGTTGCGCGGCTCGGAGCTGACGGCGAACGACCACGAATGGGTGCTGGACATGCTCCGGGCAACCAAGGCCGCCGAGCGTACCGAGGCCGTCGCCCGCGATTATGCCGCACTGGCTCATGCGGCCACCGCCCAGATCCACCCGAGCCCTTACAGGGATTCCATGGCGGGTATTGTGGATTTCGTGCTCGCCCGCAACTGGTAGCCCCGGGCTGTTGGGTCTTCGCGCGGCCTTGATGAAGCGCCGTGCCTCATGAGCGGGCGCATACGGTGAAATGTATTAAATAAACCATCATAGATATCGTCTGGATAGTACGGGTGAGGAGAATGGACAATTGAGTATCGCACTGGATACTACGGTTCTCTGTGAAATCCCGGAAGAAGAGGAACAGGAACCGCGGGCAAGGGTCAGCGACGCTTTTGAGGACGCTGAACTGGTTGCCCGTGCGAAGACGGGCGATAGCGACGCATTTGAATTGCTTGTAAAGCGTTATCGCAACGAGGTTTTTGCCCTTTCTTACCATTTCGTGAGGAACCGGGAACAAGCCTGGGACGTCTCACAGGAAGTGTTCATCAAGGTCCACAACGCTCTGGCGCGATTTCGTGGCGATGCCAGCTTCAAGACCTGGCTGATGCGGATCACCGCGAATCAGTGCAAGGATTATTTGAAGAAACGGCGGCTTGAAACCGTCTCGTTCGATGACAGCCGGTATGCGGAGGATGCTCCAAGTCATGTGCTTCCTCCCGACCGAAGTCTGGAGGCACAGGAAATCGGCGAAGCGGTCGAGAAAGCGTTGAGCAAATTGTCACATAAACATCGGACAGCCTTCATCTTACGTGAATTTGAGGGCCTCTCGTACGAGGAGATGGCCCAGGTAATGGATTGCAGCATCGGCACGGTGATGAGCAGGCTGCATCACGCACGCAAGAAACTGCAAAAAGGCCTTACGCACATGGGCCTGATGGGAGCGCACTCATGAACCGGAACTTCAAAACTATTGAACGCTGGTTCGATGGCGACGCATCGTCTGAAACAGCGGCGAAGGCCCTCGTGGCCAGCGATCCCAGGTGTGCGGCGCATCTCGAAACCCTCAAAACACTGCGTAAAGGCGCACAGGAGATTGCGCACAGGCATACCATCGAACCCGCCCAGTTTCCGGCCTTCATGGAAGGCATACGGGAACGCCTCGAGCCCACGCGCCGGCATTACCGCGGCGTATTGACCGTCGCATCGGCCATCGCTGCGTCTCTTATCGCGGCAATCTCAATCTTCATAATTGCAACCCCGGCGCCTGAGAATGTTTCGGCCGAGGTAGAGCAGGTCAACACGTCCATTGAAGGCGCCGAGGTCGGCTACTACAACACCGAGAACGGCACTATGACGGTTTGGGTAGAAATCCCGGAAGGAGATCTCCCTTGACTTTCGCCGCGTTGGCGACCACAGCCACACTGATTCTAACGCCCCTCGCAGCTCAGGAGGCAAGTGAGGCGCGCCCTGCCCCTGTGCACGTGAGTCTCATTGCGGTGCAGGCCACCTACCGGGGCCATCAAGAACGGAAGTTCGATGACAGCATCGTTTCCATCAGGGAAACCGTCGAGGACCTCAAGCAATTTGACGACTTCCGCAAGCTGCGGGAGGCAAAAACGGTCGTCACTTACGGAGAAGAGACCAAGATCCCGCTCGACAGCCGGTACACGCTGTTCCTGAAACCCATCGAGCAGGCTTCCCACGACCGAATCCGCTGCGATGTGCGCGTTCATATGCGGGTGGAGGAACAGGAGAAGAAGCCTGACGGCGCATCCGGCGAGCAAAGCGCGGAACCCAAGTACAAGGAAGTCCTGAGGTGTACCCTCGTTGCCGTTTCAGAGAAACCGTTCAAGGTGGGAGGGCTCAAGCTCGATGAGGGCCAGCTGGTCTTAATCCTGACGCTGAGGAACGCCGACCCCGCGAACAACGGTTAAGCCTTTTCTGACTTAGAGAGGTATTACGGCAAAGCGGTCTTCATCCCGGCCCCGCGTCCATTCCCTTTCCCGCAGCAAGGACTGAGAAGCATACACGGCATTGCTCAGCCCTCGGGTGTGAACCTCGAAGCGGTCCTCGTGGATGTGAATATCGCGGAACTCGACCGGATACTGGGTAAGAGAGCCGGTCACGACTTGTGTAAGCCCTTCCTGTTTAGCAATGTAATGTGCGTGTGCGCTTCCCGAAAGCAGCAGTTTCACTTGCGCATGAGCTTTGAGCCGGTCGAGCAGCAATCCGGCGTTTTCCAGCGCCCCCCGCTGGAGGGCCGAATCTCGGGCCAGCTTCATTTGAGGAAGAATCAACGGAGGGTGCATTGCGATAATGGTAGCCTCTTCATCGTGTTCCGCCAGGTCGCCATCGAGCCACTCAAGCTGGTCAGGCGGAACAATCCACCGCGGCGTCGAGTTGCCGCGCTGGCTGAAGGGCATTACAGTTCCGTCATCCCAGAGCCACCACGCATCCAAGACACAGATGTGGATCTCCCCCTGGGTAAACGAGTACCATGTCCGGGATTCCGGAAGATGGGCTCCGAAAGCCTCCGTAAACCATTGGCGGGATTGTTCATAGCAGAAATCGGAGCTTCCCCCCATGGGATAGTAGGGGAAACCCAGAGAATCCATCAGGTCCCGGGCAGCGAAGACCGCGTCACGGGAATCGGGCCGTGCAATATCCCCGGTGACGATCAAAAAGTCCGGCTGCAGCTCAGACAAGTCGCGCCTCAAACAACTAATAAGTTCCGGAATCAACACGCTTTCTATGCGGCCGTTCCGGGTATTATGAACTTGGCTCCCCAGATGTGGGTCCGATAGCTGGATGAATCGCCACATACCGCCACCCCATTCGCGTATACGATACCACAAAAATGATGAAGTTGCGAACGCCCAAAGCTCCTTGTACCACCATTTCTTCTGCATTAACTTAAGATATTGGAATGTAATACATTGCGGGAGATAGGCCCTTTGGGGGATGAAAGGAGTCTAACTGCGCAGGGTACCCGCCCGGTACCGGTTGGTCACTCGATGTTCATACGGCGCATGGCCCGCCACAGCGTGGTGCGTCCGATTCCCAGAAGATCAGCCGCCGCACTGCGGTTGTCCTTGGTCTTACGCAATGCGGCCCGTATAACATCTTCACTAAGTTCCTCCTGGCCTCTTTTGGCGCGTGACAGAACTACCTCCTCCGGCAGGTCGGCCAGAGTGAGCGTGTCACCTTGTGCAAAGATGACAGCTTGTTCGATGATGTTTCGCAACTGGCGGACGTTGCCTGGCCACGCGCATTCCCGCAGGACCTGGTGGCATTCTTTGGAAAGTACAAGCCCCTCCCGTTCATAAAGTTCCGAGAATTCGCGCAGAAAGGCCTCGGCCATTCGCAATACATCGTCCTCGCGTTCGCGCAGCGTGGGGACATCAATCCGCGCGACCGACAATGCGTAGTACAGGTCTTCGCGCAGACGGCCGCCGCTCAACATATCGTGAGGCTCTTCGCTCGTTGCGGCTATGAGACGCACCGAAACCGGCTCCTCGGCGGAATCCCCCATAGGCGAGACGGTGCTTTTCTCAAGAACTTGGTACAGAACACGTTGTGCTTCCTGATCCAGGCTGTCGAGGCCCTGAACATACAGTGTTCCACGGTGTGCCCGGCGAATGGCGCCCGCATGGCTCCGCACGGCCCCAGGAAAAGCTCCCGCGGCGAACCCGGCCAATTCCTGCAGAATCAGCCGGCTGTCGAGCCCTGTGGTATCGAGGACTTCAAACGGTCCCGCTTTTCGGCCTCCAGCGAAATGAATGGCTCGGGCCAGCGTTTTGCGGCCGACGCCGCTTTCTCCCACAAGCAGCACCGGTATTTCGGAAGCAGCCACTTGCTCTGCGCGCGCCATAACCACTTTCATTGCATCGGATTGTGCAACAACCTCGTTGAGAAGCAGTTCGCCCCGCAATCGTCCAGTGAGCGCGTTGAGTTTCAACTGAACTTGCCGTGCCTTCTTTTGCACTTGGGCGGTTCTCAGTTCCGCCTGCGCAACTTCCTCATGAAATGCCCCAGTTTTCATTGCCTCGCGAATCCAATCGGCTTCGGGGCCCCATTCCGGTTCGAAGCGGCCTACGACGCGGCAGCGCGCATCGCCTTTCCCCATGCACTCGACTTCGAGACACAGCACCCGCCGGCCAATGATCTCACTGACATGGCCTGACAGGTAACCCGTGGTATTCCAACATCCACACTCACCCAATGAACCCGCAACGAGTTTATGGGCCTTGCCTTCCAGACCCTCATTGAAGGCGATTTCGCGGTAAAGCGTTCGGCTGTCCAAGTCATACTCGAACCGGATCGGGTCTGCCGCGTACCGTCCCTGCAGCTGACCAAAGACGGGACCTGCCTGAAGCGCCAACCGCACGTTCTGCTGAAACACGTTCAGATGGCGCGCGGCGTCCCGGCGCCCTTGTTCGAATCCAATCCGAAAACACAAGGCGCGGGCGCGCTGCCATCCCAGAAACTCGAGCAGATGGCGGCGTTCGACGGCTGCTGCCTCAAAATCCATGAAGAAGCCGATTCGATTCAGAAAGGTGAGGCGGCCTTCCTTGGGTTCCGATTCAAGCCAGACATTTCGCGCCCCCTCGAGGTAGTGCGAAAGAACAGGGGGCAATTCAAGAAAGACATGTTGGCTCAGCTTGGTAGGGCGCATCATAGAACTTCTCCCACCCAGAACATAGACGAAACGCATCGGAAAGTCAAGCGTTTCATGTGGAACATGCCCGTAAACTACCTGTTCACAGTGGATTATGGCTCAATCCATGGCAATATGTGGGGAAGCACTCTTGCGGATTTTCTCCTGTGTTTCACGCAATAGCCTCTGGCTGATTGTGGCTCTTACGGACATGCGAAGGCGGACGGTGGCGACTGCTACGCTTTGTCGCAGTTGTTGTCTCTTGAATGGTATGCCTTGCGCCTGAGGTAGAAAAAGAGAACGGTGCCTACTACCGCTAATAAGAGGGAGAACACCTGCTGGTCGCTCAGGTGCCCGCCGAAATGGCTCGGATTGTGATCACCTCTGAAGAACTCGAGCACAAAACGCCCTAAACCATACAAGGTCAAATACATAGGCAGAACGAATCCGCAAAAGGGCGGATGTTTCTTTCGAAGCACCATCAGCAGCGCAAAGATAAGCAAGAGCCCGACAGCGCTGTAAAGCTGGGTGGGATGGACGGGAAATGACCATTTGTCCTCCCAATAGGACAGTCCAAAGCGCGCACAATGGTCAAGGTAAGCCGGACTCCCGGTAGGTTCCTTGCTCAGGTCGAAGGGAACCCGGCGGAAGGGTATGGCCCAAAACACATCGGACCGCTTCCCATAGCAGCAGCCGTTGAGAAAGCAGCCCAGGCGGCCAAAGGCGTGACCCAGCGGGATATAAGATGCTGCAATGTCGGCAAAAGGCCAGAAGTCGATCTTCTTGCGGCGTACATACCAGTATACGAAAGGAATGGCCAGCAGAGCGCCTTGGAACACCAGACCACCCCGCCAGAAGGCCACCCATCCCAGCGGGTCCCGCCACGAATACGACGACGGGTACAGGAGAATGTGTGCGAGCCGGGAGCCAAACAGCCCGACGAGCAATGTCCAGAAAGCCCCGTCTGCGATAATGTCGGGGTTGATGCCGAGCCGTTTGCATTCACGCCTCACGAGCGTGACGCCGAGGATGAAACCGATGGCCAGCATGAGGCCGTACGAATTGATCTTGATAGGGCCTAACTCAAGTAGTGTTGGCAGCACGGGTGCTTTCCTGCGAATCGGGCTGAGGTTGTTTCCAGGTGAGTATGACCAAAAGGACTATCCCCGTGCAAATGCCGGAATCGGCTACGTTGAAGGCGGGATACAGCTTCCACGGGAAATCGAAAGGGACGAAATAGAAATGAAATTGGAGAAAGTCAGTAACAGAACCCAGCCGTACGCGGTCGATCAAATTGCCGATCGCGCCGCCGGCCACCAGTCCGTACGCAAGGGATTGCCATCTGGACTTCGGATTGAGGAATTTGAACAAATACGCGAGGACCAGGGTAGCAAACACCGGCGCAATCAAGGGGACAAGCCCTCTGCTGCGGAACATTCCCCCCACAAGACCGGAATTGCGCTGGTGGGTAAGCCAGAAGAACTCGCGCGGATGGGAGCCCAGGGTCTCGCTTCCTTCTGGAATATATGTGATGACCAGATGCTTCGTTATCTGGTCCACCGCAACGATACTCAAGACAATAGCGATGATCCACAGTATCTGCTGTTTTCTCTCCGGACTCAGTCCAGATATCATAGGACGTTGCCGCGTTCGAGAGCTGACTGACACTCGATGCAGTAACGTGCCGAAGGAAATGCCTCCAGGCGTTTTCGTAGGATCTCTTTCTGGCAGCCTTCGCACTTGCCATAGGAGCCGTCTTCGATGCGCCGCAAGGCGTCCGCGACCTCGTGAAGCTGGCGGGAACCCACGTCCGCAAGGCTGAGAGCTATCTCCCGCTCGAAGCTGTCTGTTCCGACTTCGGCATAGCTGGAAACATCCGAGACATTGTCGGTAGCGGGTTGATAGAGGGTATCTTCTTCTAACTGACGCACGCCCCTTACGAGGCGCTCCCGTTCCTCTAGCAAGAGCTTTTGGAATTTCTTGGCATCACGTTTGTTCATGGCAGCATTTCACCTCTCTCAGTTGGTCCCAGAGCGTGGAGGATTGTACCACACAATCAGGCTTTCTGCCCGAGCAAAGACCGAAACCGCGAAAAATCATAAGTTACTTACAAATAAGGAGTTATAAATCCGTTCGAGCTATCGGGGCCGCAAAAAATCGCTCAAGCGGGCGGGACCATACCATATGGGCTGAGCGTCTGTCAAGGTGCGGACGCGGGCCGGAACACTCTGGCAGCTGCAGGGTCAGTGCCGGGGCAGTTTCTGGAACTGTGCAGGGCAGGCTGGGTTGTACGCGCAAAACATGGATTTATTAGAATTCGTTTGGCGCGAAGAATGTATACTCTCTGTTGATCGTCTGAGGCGCGAACCGCCATTTAACGAAGAGTGGAAGAATCACTTACCGGGGGCTTGCCATGAAACAGAACCTGCGCTTCTCGTTGATATTGGTGTTAGTCCTGGCGGCTGTGGCCGCCGTGTGGTGGCTGCTGTCACGGCAGGGCGCCGAGGCGCCTTCGGGGCCGGAGGTCACGCGCGGCGAGACCGAAGAACAATCGCGAGCGCCGCTTCCCCCGGCGCCGCGTGTTAAACCTGACGAGACTCCGCAGCGGCTCGACCGGAGCGCGGTAGGCACACGGGTCTCGGTGGATGCGCCAACGGCTGTGCGCCGGACCAGCGGCGGAGGCATCCTTACGGGGCTCGTGCTCGACGAGGCCTTGAAGCCGGCCCCGGGGGTTAAGGTTGTTATGAGCCGAACGGCCTCCGAGCAGGGCGATGCGGTTATTGAAGAGCCTTCTACGGCGGCGACCGGCGCGGATGGTACCTTTGCCGCGGAGGGATTGGCCTATGGCGTATACAGCCTGCTTGCCACAAGCGGGAACACGGCCGCGGCGCAGTCCGCGCAGGTGCGCTCCTATTTCCCGGACATGGCTTTGATGCTCAGGTTGCGCCCAGCATATAACCTTGGGGGACGCGTGGTGGACCCGCAGGGGGCACCGACTGCCGAGGCGCATGTTACCGTGATGTACGTGCCGACGGAAAGCATGATGGGCCGGTGGGGAATCTCTGGCTCGCCGCAGGACAGAGCTCAGGCATTGCCCCTGGAATCCGTAACCGACGCCCAAGGGGCCTTTGCGTTCGAATCGGTGCCTGCAAAAGAAGTGTTCGTGGCGGTGAAAGCCGAGGGGTACGCTCCGCATATCAGCGAATTGATTAAACTTCCCGTTACGGGCGCGGTTATCACGCTTGCTGCCGGCGGCAGCGTGGCGGGCCGGGTCCTCCAGACAGATACCGGCGAACCCCTGAGCGGGTTTGCGCTGCGGGTTTCGGGGCCGACTTCGTTGGATAAGCATGAAACCACGACTAATGAGTCGGGGGAATTCGTATGTGCATCTCTTCGGCCGGGCGAATACGCGCTCATGCCTGCCGACGATACCTGGGCGAATGCCGAAAGTGCGCCTCGGATCAAGCTGGCCTCGGGCGAAGCAAGACAGGGCATCGACCTGCGGGTGGCGCAGAGCGGGACGATCAGGGGACGCGTCTACAACGAACAGACGGGCAACGGGATACCGGGAGCAGCGGTGATTCTGCGCAAGAACCTCATGGGTTACGGCAATTCCGTGAGCACCGACAATAACGGCGCTTACGAGATGCGTGGGGTCCCTCCGGGAGAACACGCCTTGGCGGTTCAGATGAACGACCGGCTGGCGAGTAATCCCTATGGTGACCAGGAGGCTGCAGTGCTTAGTGTCAAGGCCGGTGCGGTCCTCGAGGGGGTCGACCTTGCCGTGTACATGGGCACGACTGTCAGTGGGCGCGTGGAGTATGCAGACGGCTCGCCTGGGGGATCTGCCACGGTTTTTGTCATTCCAGTCGCGGGGTATGGCCGGGCACGAGTTATGGCCGACACGAATGGCTCGTTTGTTTTTTCGGGGCCCGCCAATGGCGAACAACTGCGGCTGCAGGCATTCAAGGGCACTCAGGCTTCCGCGCCCACGGAAGCGCTGCAGGTGCCCGCGACGGGCACGCTGGAGGACATTGTGCTGACCCTGCAGGAGGGCGGCGTCATCGCGGGCGTAGTGACGAACCGTTCCGGGGCCCCTTTGCCGGCGATGAACGTCCTGGTCGGGGGGACGGCGAACCAACTGCAACCCAATTTCGCGTCTGCCGATGATACCGGGAGTTTTCTGGTCGCGGGGCTGCCTCCGGGCTCGTATACAGTCACGGCGATGACTCAAGGCGAACAGGGCAGCGGAGACGCCACGACTACGATCGATTTGGCTGCGGGACAGCGGGTCAGCGATGTGGTTCTGATCTGGGAAAAGGAAGCCCCTGCTGTGGGCCCCAAAGGGAACCTTACTATCTCGGGCCGGGTGCTGGATTCCGCGGGCAAACCCCTGTCGGACGCGATTGTATACGGTACGCTGAATGAAAGGAACATGCCCTACACCTCGAAAAGCCTGGTTGACGGCTCGTTCACGTTGAGCGGGCTCGCGGCAGGGGCCTACAAGCTCAGCGCGATTGCGGGGGGGAATCGCACCACGGAACCCGTGGATGCCCAGGCGGGGGCGTCGGGAATCCGGCTGACTGTAGCTACACAGGGCAAGGTCTCCGGGAGAGTGCTCGACGCGGCCACGGGCAAACCGGTGACGCGTTTTGGCGTGGCCTTTGTCACTCCGGGTTATTTGGAGAAACCCTCAGCTCAATACGTTTATTGGCAGCGGTACACCAGCCCCGAAGGCGAGTTCTCCGCGGCAATTCGCGAGCAGCGCCACCAGCAGAGCGGGAATCTCGCGTTGGCGGTCCGTGCGGACGGCTACTCCCCGGTCGAACAGGTGCTGGGGGCTCTGTCGCAAGGCCAGAATGTGGAGGGCCTGCTGATTCGTATGAAGCCCGGCGCGCGGGTGGAAGGCGTGGTACAGACATCGTCGGGCCAGACGGTTGCCGGGGCGTCCATCTACCTCGAGCGGTACGATCCGTACAGGTCTCCTGAGACGCGGACCAATTCCGAGGGGCAGTTCGTATTGACTAATCTTCCGTTATCGGCCATCAAACTCGTGGCCGGGCATCCCGCGTACAGTAACGGCGAAGTCTCGGTGACCCCGCGCGCGGGGACCACTTCCCACGTGACCATCGAACTTCCAGCGGGCGGCTCGGTCGAGGGAATAGTCAGAATGGGCAACCAGCCCCGGGCTGGGACCAGCGTGTATCTGTACATGTTCGAGGGCGGGAATCAGCAGTCTTCCACGGTGACCGATGCGTCAGGCCACTACGTGTTCAGCAATGTCACCAGCGGCCGCGGCCAAGTCTCCACATACGTCCAGTCCAGCCGTGGAAACCTTAACCAGAGCCGCCAGGTCATCGTCGAAACCGGGCGCACCACGACGGCCGACTTCGATCTTCCGGCCGAAACGGGCGGGCTCGAGGGGGTGGTCACGATTGGAGGACAGCCCGTGACCAACGCGCATGTCAGCGCGTACCTGTCGTCGGAAGAAGGCTCGACATCGAGCTATGCGCAGACGAACAGCGACGGCTCATACGTCATCAACAGCGTACCGGCCGGCGAAGTCCGTGTCTCGGTCTACATACGCGACAGCAGCGGGGGAGGGGGCCGCCAGCACTCTGAGACCGCGCAGATCGTTGCAGGCAGTGTCACGCGACTGGACTTCGATCTGCCCCTGCCGACGTTTGTCTCGGGCTACTTGTCCGGCCTTAAAGAGGGCGAAATGGGTTACATCGGGTTGCTGCCGGGAGAAATCAAGCTCGGCCCGCTTACGAAAGAGAAGGTACAGGAGTACTTGGGCATGCTGGCCGGCCAAGCCGAGATGAATCCTGACGGCACCTTCCGCATGGAGAATGTCGAACCGGGAACGTACACGGTCGTGGGTGTGGCCGCGGACCCCAATGCCGCTACGCCTGAAGACGCGATCATGAACGCGCGCATCGTCACCGAGGTCATCGAGGTGAACGAAGGCGAGGAGATCACAGTCCAATTGTCGATCGACTGACCACGGTGGGGTCAGGATGGCACGTCACCCCAGACGGAACAAGCACCGGTGGAAGGGGCTATGCCAATAGAGCCGCAAGCACTGTTCGGAAGGGCAGCCGTGTTGTGTGAGCTTGCGGCCGGTTTTGACGAGTAAGCGCCAATTCAGCGCCCTGAAAGTTCTGGAACCCAGGGGCAAACGCGGGCTATCCAGGCCCCGCAATCGGCTGCCCCGCCAACTTTCTCAGAATGCCCTCATACCGCCACATGGGAACGCGCACCTTGCCCATGAGGGAACGGCGGCCTTTGGCGCGGCCGTGGCAATCGGAGCCTCCGGCAACCAGAAGGTGGTTTGCTTCGGCCACCTGGATGAACTCGTCTACGCGGCCGGGTTTGTGTTGCGGATGATACGCTTCGATGCCGTCAAACGGCAGCGTCAGGAGCTGTGGCAGTTTCTTGCGAACGCCCCCAAGACCGGGGTGCCCGACGAAGGCCAGCCCGCCGGCCGCATGTATGGCTTCGATGGCCTCCATGCAGGGAACGCGCGCGCTGGCCACAAACGCAGGTCTCCCGCGCCCAATATACCGGTCGAAGGCTTCCTGCGCAGAGCGCACATGGCCGGCCTCGTGCAATTCCTGAGCGATGTGCATGCGTCCGACCGCGTCCGCGGCTCGCGCGGCGACGTTGTCGTGGGCCACGACGATGCCGATGGATGCCAGCTTGTCGACGATGGCGCGCGACCGTTCCGCGCGGCCTTGGGCGAGAACATCCAAGAGCTGGCGGAGACGGGGCGATTCGGGCGAGACCCCCAGGCCCACGACATGGACCTCGAGTTTGTCCAGGCAAGTGGTGATCTCGACCCCGTTCAGGAAGGCAATTCCATGGGTCCGGGCCGCTGCGGCGGCCTTGGAAAGGCCGGACACCGTGTCATGATCCGTAACCGCCAGGGCCGCAACCTTGAGTTCCGCCGCACGCTGCACCACGGCTTCCGGGGAATCCGCCCCATCGGAGCAATTGGTGTGAACGTGGAGGTCTGCAAAGGGCGTTTCCGAGGTTTACTCTCCTTTGAGGCGGTCCAGGACGCCGTTGACAAACCGGGGCGCCTCATCATTTCCGAAGCGTTTGGCTATCTCGATCGCTTCGTTGATAGCCACCTTTTCCGGGACGTCATCCGCGTATCGCAATTCGAACAGGGCCACTCGCAGGATGTTGTGCTCGACACGTCCCACGCGTTCGGGCCGCCAATTGGCCAGAACGCCCGTGATTGCGGCGTCCAGCGCATCCCGGTGCTGCATGATGCCCTTGACCAGCCGTTCCGCGTACGCTTTGGCGGCAGGGCGGACGGGGGAGGTTGCCCAGAAGTCATCGATCGCCGTTTCCCAGTCGTATTCCGTGAAATCGAGACCGTATAGAAACTGGACCGCGCACTCGCGCCCCGTGCGGCGCGCTTTGGGACTGAATAGCATCTTCAGAGTTGTTCCATCAGGTTGACCATTTCGATGGCGGCGCATGCGGCGTCAAACCCTTTGTTGCCGGCTTTGGTGCCGGCGCGTTCGACCGCCTGTTCGATGGTGTCCGTCGTAAGGACCCCGAATGCCACGGGCACCTGAGTATCGAGCGTGACGTGCGCCACTCCCTTGGAGACCTCGGCCGCCACATAGTCGAAATGAGGCGTGCTTCCCCGGATGACGGCCCCCAGGGCGATCACCGCGTCGTACTTGCCCGAGACGGCCATCTTCTTGGCGACGACGGGGATCTCGAACGAGCCCGGGGTCCATGCGACGGTAATCTCTTTATCCTGCACCCCGTGGCGTTGCAGCGCGTCCAAGGCCCCCTCGAGCAGCTTCCCCGAGATGAACTCGTTGAAGCGCGACACGATGATTCCGTATTTCTTCCCCGACGATACGAGCTTTCCTTCAATAACCTTCGGCATCAAACCACTCCTTTCATGACAGCAAATGGCCGAGCTTGTCTCTCTTTGTCTGCAGATACCGCGCGTTTATCTCGTTTGGCGGGATCTGAATCGGCACCAGACTGACCACCTCGAGACCATACCCTTCGAGCCCCGCCCGCTTGATCGGGTTATTGGTCAGCAGGCGCATGCGGCGGACGCCCAGATCGGTCAGGATTTGCGCGCCGATCCCGTACTCGCGCGGATCAGGGTCGAACCCGAGATGCACGTTAGCCTCCACGGTGTCCATGCCGTTGTCCTGCAACTCATAGGCCCGGATCTTGTTCATGAGCCCGATGCCGCGTCCTTCCTGGCGCATGTAGACCACGACGCCCCGGCCCTCCTGTTCGATCATGCGCATGGCCTCATGAAGCTGCGAGCCGCAGTCGCACCGCATCGACGCGAACACGTCGCCGGTCAGGCATTCCGAGTGAACCCGCACGAGCACGGGCTCTTCGGTGGCCACATCGCC
>Ga0116185_1000950_pt1 | contig 30763 bp, 26 predicted proteins | sample AD_JPNNA7_MetaG_FD_89754 | JGI IMG/M metagenome (GOLD analysis project Ga0116185, IMG submission 89754) | Active sludge microbial communities of municipal wastewater-treating anaerobic digesters from Japan - AD_JPNNA7_MetaG | ecosystem: Engineered > Bioreactor > Anaerobic > Digestate | place...
ATCAGACTCACATCCTTCAGATCTGCCAGCAGCCGCTCGAGCCCTCCTGCTCGCACGAATATTCCTGAGGTGGACATGGCCCATTCCTCAGTGGCAGGCACTGCCAGGGCCTTCTTGAGAAGTGCTGCCGTGGTCCGCTCATCGGGATTTAGGTGGCGCAGAGCCTCTCCGCAGAGCCGGATGGTCTTCGGCTCCTGCCCGCCCAGGAGAATTAAGTAGACGCAGACATCCTTTCTGATGCCGTGGGATAGGACGAAGGCAGCGGTGACTGCCCGGCAGAGTATGTCCAGCCGCCCGGAGGTGCCCGGGATGTCCTCCAAAGAGAAGCTGGGTGATGTGGTGGCCCTGTGGCCCACAATGATGAATGTGCGCATAGCTCCTCCATGCGACCAGGGGATACAAACCACTTCCGGGTAGATAGTGATTATAGTGCAGAGCCTATGAAATTGCCTGGTCGATACGGCCCAGATCTCCGCCCTTGAAGAGATCTCCCTGACTCCTTCCCTCAGTCCAAGGATTGATATAAATAGATGAAGTTTGATGGAGTCGATTTGGAGTGTATGTTACCATGGATTGCGCCAGGAGACTTCTGTTAGCTTTATCACTTCTTGTGATCGTTCTTATTCCGTTGGCATCCTCGGCAGATACGACGGATCTTACGAGATGTCTTAACTGCTCGAGCGAAAAGAAAATGGACATCGTTTTCGTCTTTGATACGAGCGGCAGCATGGGCGGCGAGATCAACGAATTGCGCTCCATCGTCAGTGACTTTGCAGATGATCTTCATTCGTCCCGTGTGGATTATAACCTCGGCCTTGTTGAGTTCCGGGACTTTCCCAAGAGCTGCGGTATGTCCAAGGATTCGGGCTGCGGCAAATCTGATGATTTCGCTTATAGAGTCAAGGGCAATGGGGATCTTACTAGCGATATAAACACATTCAGCTCCTGGCTAGCCGGGCTTAAAGCAGATGGCGGGGCAGACAAACCTGAAGCAATTCTGGCGGCTCTGAGGCATGCTCTCACCGACTCCATGTGGCGAAGCGATTCCGAGAAGATGATGATCCTGCTAACCGATGCAGGTCCTCATCCCGACGGAGACTGCTGCAACGATGAGGGTGATACCCTCGACGGGACGATCTTCGGGCTTACAGCGGAGGGCGTGCGTGTCCATGTGATAGGCCCGGATGACGCCGCGATGAAGAAGATCGCCGGAGACACAGGTGGCAGGTTCTTTACTATCAGGTCAGGACTGAGCCTGAAACCCCTCCTGAAAGAGATCACAGATGATATGGGCTGTACATTCCGGCCCGATGTTGAGGCGACATGCACTTCTGGGAGGCTAAAGGTAACTGCCCGGCTACAGGGAAACGAGACGATACCATACGTTGCCGGCGAGACTGCGGCCTGGGCGTATCTTAATCAATCTGGCAGAAGCTCACAATACAACCTGAGCTACGATACCGTCACTGGCACGTACATTATCAGTGTGCCGGGCCTGTGCGGCCCTGCAGAGCTTGCTGTATACGGACGTGTGGGCGAGCGTAGCGCTGTGCAGACTGCACAGGTAGACTGCGGTTCATGTGGTGGTGCAACTGTGGCAGAGGCAACCTCCAACCAGCCTCCAGAGATAGTTAGCCTGTTAGCCAAGCCCAGTAGCCCTCAGGAGGCAGGTGCTGCCGTCACGTGGACTGCGGAGGCAACCGACACTGACGGCGACCAGATACTCTACCGCTTCTTCGTGAATGACGAACCTGCTACAGAATGGAATACCCAGAACCAGTGGACTTGGACTGCATCTGAAGCAGGGACGTACAGAGTCGAGGTTCAGGTTAGGGACGGAAGGCACGCGGGAGAGGGCGGGATGGATGATCGCAAAGTGTCCAGCTTTGAGATATCCGGAACTAATGAACCGCAGACTACCGGTATGAGCGAGAGCGATGAAGTAGTCGTATTTCCTGACCCGAACCTGGATGCCGCGATACGGACTGCAATCAATAAACCAGAAGGTTCTATATATGCCGCAGATCTGGTTGATCTCAATGTACTTCATTCTAATAGCTCATCCATCAAAGATCTTACCGGACTAGAGCACTGCAATAAACTGCAAGAGCTGCACCTGTACGACAACCGGATAACAGACGTATCGCCTCTATCCGACCTCACTAGCCTGACATATCTGGACCTGAGTGGTCTCTGGCAGCCTATGGGCGTGTACGACAAGCGGATAACAGACGTATCGCCTCTATCCGGCCTCACTAACCTGACATGGCTGGACCTGAGTTACAACCAGATAACAGACGTATCGCCTCTATCCGGTCTCACTAATCTGCAAGAGCTGGACCTGAGTGAAAACCAGATAACAGACGTATCGCCTCTATCCGGCCTCACTAGCCTGACACATCTGGGCCTGTTTTACAACCAGATAACAGACGTATCGCCTCTATCCGGTCTCACTAATCTGCAAGATCTGCACCTGGACGACAACCAGATAACAGACGTATCGCCTCTATCCGGTCTCACTAATCTGCAAGAGCTGGGCCTGATGGGAAACCAGATAACAGACGTATCACCTCTATCCGGTCTCACTAATCTGCAAGAGCTGGAACTGGGGGCAAACCAGATAACAGATGTATCACCTCTATCCAGCCTCACTAGCCTGACACGGCTGTCACTGAGGCTAAATTGGATAACAGACGTATCACCTCTATCCTGCCTTACTAACCTGACATGGCTGGACCTGTGCGTCAATCAGATAACAGATATATCGCCTCTATCCGGCCTCACTAGCCTGCAATCACTGGAACTGTACAGAAACCAGATAACAGACGTATCGCCTCTATCCGGCCTCACTAGCCTGACATATCTGGACCTGAGGGAAAACCAGATAACAGACGTATCGTCTCTATCCGGCTTCATTAACCTGCAAGCACTAAGGCTGAGTTACAACCAGATAACAGACGTATCGCCTCTATCCGGTCTCACTAATCTGCAAGAGCTGCACCTGTACGACAACCGGATAACAGACGTATCGCCTCTATCCGGCCTCACTAGCCTGACATATCTGGACCTGAGGGAAAACCAGATAACAGACACATCTCCGTTATCAGGACTAGCATGTAAAGTCCTAATATAGGAATATACTCATGTGAGCCTGCGGGGCCCGGCGAGTTTAATGCCGATGGCCGGGCGAAAAGTATCTACAGGCTGCTTTTAGAGACGGTGGAGGACAGGGCCTGCCCTGAAATCCATCGCCTCAGCAGACCAGATCATGGTGATCGAGGTTGAAGGAATAGGAATAGCTTTCCTCTCCGGGCTTTTTTTTAATCTCTTTGAAGGCGCTTGTTTTCACCCTGTCTTCCAGTCCCTCCATCTCCGGTCGCACATGAAAGAGCTCTTCTTCATCGAGCATCTTCTTGCCTGCCATCATCTCCATCGGAGCCTATCTTTTCTAGCCAAAAATCATTTTTATTTGTCTTATTATACCACGTATCTCCGGCAATTATGTATCCGCCATCGCTCGTCTGCCGAACGGACTTTGCCATGTCGCCGCCACTAAAGATCCTCTCCCATTCCTTGTTTCCTGATGAATCCGTCTTGATGAGCCAGGCATTGGTACTACCCTTGCCAGATTGTATGATGCGGCCAGAGACTATGTATCCGCCATCGCTCGTCTGCTGGACTGAATTTGCTCTGGAATATGTTGACCCTTCATCCTTGAAGATTTTATCCCATTCCTTATCACCTGCTGAATTTACCTTGATAAGCCAGGCAGATTCGAGCATTCGATTATCCTTTTCGCCTTCAGGCATGATGAATGCAATTATATATCCACCATCGTCTGTCAGTTGGACTTCGGGATCGGACATGAGTCCCCAATAATCTGAAGCCCCTCCTAATGTTTTGTTCCATTGAGTATTACCTTGGTTATCGGTTTTGTAGAGTAAGAGGCCGCTATAATAATCAATGCCAGCAAGGATATAGCCGCCATCCTTTGTTATCTGGACGGAGCTCAATCGGCACCCATTCAAATCTGCTCCAACTGTCTTATCCCATATCCTGTTTCCTGATGAATCGGTTTTGACCAGCCAACCGCATTCTCCATTCAAAGAGTTTTTGCCCGCGATTATGTACCCGCCATCGCTCGTCTGCCGAACGGACTTTGCCTCATCGCCGCCACTAAAGATCTTATCCCATTCCATATTCCCTGATGAATCTGTCTTGATTAAGCATGGACCGCCATACGAAACCGTCGTTCCTGCGATCACATAGCCGTCATCTTTTGTCTGCTGGACGGAACCGGGATAATCGTTATTTGGCCCGCCAAAGGTCTTGTCCCATATCTCGTTCCCAAGGGAATCCGTCTTGACCAGCCAGATATCATCATACCCACTGCCATACGACGATGTCTTTCCAACAATGATATAGCCGTCATCGCTTGTTTGACTAACGAAACTGGAAAGATCGTCGCCCCCTCCGCCAAATGTCTTCTCCCAATGTTTTATCTGGCCTTGACTGCTAGTATTCACAGGTGCCTTTTGTTCATGCGTCTTTTCCGCGGGCTCTATAGGATTTGAGCGGGAAACAGAGCTAGAACTTGAGATTAAAGAGGGTCGTCTTATATCTCCATACAGCCTTTTGCCAAATAGTGTCTCTCCATCGTCTTTGATGACGCCCTCTGAAAGAGTTCTCTTAACTTGATCCTGAACTTCGGGAGGCATCTCGTTAATCTCAACCAGATGATCCGTTATACTCTGAAACCTGCAGCCACCTCCGGAATAAGATCTCGACATGGTTCGGTCGCCATTAGTCGTATTTTTCCAGCATATATAGTCACCTTTGTTATATATATCGATAAATTGGCGCCATATGTCTATGGGACTCCATGGTTTCTGCGATTTTAATATATTAAAACTATCATTACGCTGGAATATATCCATGGAGGGACTTACATGCGATAGATACCACTGAGCTAAGGCAAGAGCTACATATACCTCTCGTAGATCCTCATATTTCTCTTCGTGGTTCACCTCAGCAATAACATATGGCAATATCTTCTGCTTATTCAGCTCTAAGTTATATTCGCAATACTCTCTTAAGGATCTATTAAGCTCTTCGAGACAGCCCTTAGAGAGAGTTGAATTATCTTGATTTACCACTTTGAAGTATGAGTGGTCCAAAATCGGCGATGTGTCAATAGTCAACGATGCATTAATAATATATATTTGAGTTCCGTTTGTATAGGCATAAACTTTGTCCGGAAGGATCTCCTGTCGGGTCACTGCATAGAACTTGATGTTATCAATATTTTTTATTTCTCCAGGAAACTTCTCCGTGCACCGTTGAGCCAAGGCCTTATGCTTCTTATCAAGAAGATCATGGCAAGCTTTACCAGTTTCGTTAGCACATGGGTTCCAATATTTGCTCAGGTCCTTCTTCATCTGCAAGTCGGCTTCGAGCATAATCCTCCCGACATCTGATTGGTTGATCTGATCATCGATGATTCGATCTGGATCCCATGGGGCAAGATTGACCCATAAATGGTAGTTATGAACAGCTAGACCTGTCTTGAATGCGATAAAGCCTAAATTCATGGAGTCGTTGAGGTCAATTCCATGACTTGATCCCTCCGCTTTTTGGGCTTTGAAGATGTAATCAAAATTTATCCCCCTCGTGCTATTCTCAGTTACAGATATGTAATTCAGTTTGATGGAGGTGAAATTAATTCCGCCAAGGGATTTCTGGAGGAACGCATGCTTGGTGCAGGTATTAGCTATCTCCTGATCCCAGCTATTTGTTTCATAGCCATCAGCCGACGCTTTGAACGACCAGGTTCCTGAATCGCCAGTGATTGTAACGACTCCATTGCTATCTGTAGTATCCCTAAATCTATTGCCCGATCCATCATGACCTATGACTAGAGCGTCCGAAATAGCTGGACCACTTGCGCTCCCATTGTTGACATAAAGGGTTAGAATGACACGCCTTGATGAGCCGGTAGCTAGACCTTCACTTTGGAATAATTCTCCTTCGTCACTGCGCCGTCTAACGAGACCCGGAAGAACTTTTCCACTACTATAGACCCATTTATTCAACTCGCCGGGGACTGCATCATATTCGCCCTTGTTTAGCTTCGTTACCAGATCAGAGTTCTTGAAATTACCCGATCCTACATTATACGCGAAACTGACTAAAGCATCAAATTGAGATTGGGTCAAAGGTACAGTCACATATGTGTTTACTGCTCGTTCTGCAACTGATACATCAGACATGAGAAGTTCGAATGCTTGATCTCTAGTAATACCATCTAGAAATTCTTGTTCGCTTGCATCAGATCCATCACAATTGCCTTTATGCACTAAGTGTCCGATTCCAATTGTACAATGGCCTGCAGGGTCATTGTATAAATTATAACGGATTCCCTCATGTTCTGCGATGAAATCGAGCCCATTTTCGCTTATAGAGTAACCACCCTGCGCTGATGCAGGTAGATAGATCGCTATTGTGAACAATATAATAAGTACTATATTATATCGGTTTGTCATATCCTTCCTCCATTCATTATGACCTCACGGTCAGGCCGCTCTGTTGAGCGGCCAGCTCACGAGCCACAGCAAAGGCAGCCTAAGCGCAAGCAACTTTTTCACACCTTCAGTGCATTTACCCGCATCTGCCAGCCTCAGCCAGGAAGGGCCGGTTCTCCCTCAGGCACCACTGCATCTCTGAGAGCAGCGGCCTGATCTCCCCGTCCCCGTCATTCAGCCTCCTCACCATGATCTCGGCCAGGCTGCCCTGCTCGATCCTCCTGGAGATGAGCGGCAGATACCGCCTCTCCTCTGCAGTTGCGCTCCTCTCCGCTGCGGCAAACAGCCTCTGCAGCTCCGGCCGCAGGCCTGCTGCGCCGCGGCGCATGGCATCCTCCAGCATGGAGAGCAGGCTGCTCTCGTCCTCCTCCAGATCGATTTCGGCTCGAAGAGAGGCCAGCAGGAAGGCCGAGACAGCCATGTCCGAGTGCAGGCACTCCTGCTCGTCTATGGCCTTGACCTCAAGGCAGCTTCTGGTGAAGCGCACGATCACTCCGCGGGAGTTGACCCACTCCCGGCAGAGGATCTCAGCCTGCCGCTTCTTCAGCTCGGAGTAGATCTGCCTGTTGATCCTCACATAGTCTTCAGCGCTCTTTAGCCTCTCAGGCAGAATGCCCCGGCAGATCTGGGGGATTGCATCCTGATTTTGCCTGTAGTAGACCAGCCGGTTGTCCATGTACGGGGTCAACCTCCCCTCAACCATGGGCGATGAGGCGGAGACCGCCACCATGTAGGGAATCAGGGCCCGGATGCGGTTATACATGGCCACAAGCTCCCCATCTCCCCTGTAGGGTATGTTGACCTGCAGAGCCTGAATGTTCAGCCAGCCATGCTGCTTGATGTTGAATATGCGATCGTAGGCCTCATAGTACTCCTGCTCGTCGTGATCCCAGTATGTCGTCTGGTCCAGTGTGAGCAGGGGATGCATTCCCAGGCCCATGAAGGCGTATTCGTTATTGGTGGCCCTGTACAGCTCAAGAAGCCCCATGTAGAGGCCATCTTCCAGATCGGACAGGCTGCCGGGCCTCCTTGGAATCAGCTCGATGACATGCTTTTGCAGCTCTTTGGAGAGCACAATGCCTGAAAATGGCACCTCATGCTGCAGCTCTCCTGAGATTCTGCGGATGATCAGGTCGGATATGGGAAGCGGCCTGTGATCCACATCATTTATGGAGTACTCATGCTCCGTTCCCACCGGCGAGGATACGGCAAGCCCTCCTTCGCCCTTCAAAACCATGGCACAGCCAGGCTCAATTGCTTCTTTTTGATTCATTGTCTCATCGTTTTATTTATTCGGAAGGGCGATCTCCGCAACCAGATCCGTATCGGGCTCATCGATCTTGAGTATCTCAGCCATCTCCTGTTCGGGAGTGGCATTCACAAGAGCCGTGATCTTCTCCACAGCACTTTCGAGCAGTCCGTCATAGGCTCTTCTGTCGGCCTTCAGGAACCGAACCATTGGGCAGATGCTCTCTCTCTTCAGGAATATCTGCAGCTTTCCGTCATTGATATCGAACGTAAACGGCCCGGCCACGCAGGTCTCAGGCTTGATTGAGTGGATGCTGCATCTGCCGTCCTGAAAGAGCACACAAAAGCCGTCAGGCTTGAGGCGGAGCCTCTTGTATCCTGCAAACTCCACTGCCTCTGCGGGAACGCCGTTCTCGATCAATATCTCTATCCTCTCCTGGCTCAGGGGAGGCCTCGCCTCAAAGCAGCAGCCTCCTGAAAATGAGCAGCTGCTGCAGGCCCGGCTTATGGCTTCGCATAGATCAGAATCCATTGAATATCATCTCATCAGAATAGTATCGGAAATCTCGCTTCCATTCTTCAGTGCTCAGAGAAGTCTATCTTGTATGAGTAGCTCTCGCCGTCGGCCATCTCCGGAGGATGGGCAACGGCCGCAGCCTCTCCTAGACCGTACCCGCCTTCAAAGCCATGAGGCCTCATGGCCTTCTCCGGCAGCTCGTCTGCGGTTGCGTCTCCAGTCATCAGATAGGAGATGATCTTAGCGAACATGTCGGGATAATGGGCATCCTCTCCTCCCTCGAGGGATGGATTGTCGTTGACCTCTATGACGTAGAGCTTTTCATTGCTCTCTTTGATGTCCACTCCATACAGGCCCCTGCCCATGGCATTGCCCGCCTGCTTTCCGAGCTCTATAACCCCAGCAGGCACCTGGTAGGCGGGCACGCTCTCAACATCACAGTAGACGATATGGCCGTTCACAGATGCCTGGATCTTGAAGGTCTCGGAGGGGATGATGTAGCGGCAGGCGTAAAGCAGCTGGCCGTTTATGATACCTATCCTCCAGTCAAACCTGCTCTCGATGTACTCCTGCACCACAATCCAGTCGGAGAGCTTGAAGAACCTCCTGGCCACCTTGAAAAGCTCCTCCGGGCTTGAGACCTTCTCCACCCTCGCTGAGAAGGATGTGGAAGGCTCCTTGAGGATCAAAGGCTCTCCGAGCTCGGCGAAGAGCTGCCTGGCCTCCTCATCATCCAGCTCCTTGTTCTTCAGGAACCTGGTCTTGGGCATGGAGACTCCATTCTTCATGAGGTGCATGTACATGTTGATCTTGTCTGCGCAGATGCGGATGGACGCCGGATCGTCTATGACAGGCACATTGTACATCTCTGCCATCCTGGCAGCCACATATGTGGCGTTCATGGGATCGGTGTTGGCGCGAATGAAGAGTGCATCCAGTTTGGGTATCTTCTTTATGTCCACGGGGAAGATGAACTCGACGGTGTGCCCCATTCTCTCAGCCACGTCCCGGCACTTGACAACTGCCATGAGCTGCTCAGAGCTGCTTAATGTCTGTCGATTGACAAAGATGCCTAACTTACTCAAAGCCTTTCACCCTTTTGTCCAGGAGGTCTTGCAGAATTTCCGTTTCATCCTTTGATAACTGCGAATACTTTACAGGGGCCAGCGATGACAGCCGGCAGCCTGAATCGTCCCTGACCAGCACAGTCTCGACGAGGGGCAGCCTGAATGTATCATAGACCTTCTCAGCCAGGGTGCGGGCCGTATCGCAGCAGTTTATGGTCTTGCCGAATATGGAGACGCATTTGGCTACAGAGGCGGAGTCGCTGATCTTCTGGTAGCAGAAGGGATACCTGCCCCGGTTGGTCACATGCTTGATCACCCTCTTGGCCTCCTCCAGGCTTCCAACCAGGAAGTGATCTGAGGGCGTGGAGAAGTAGTTCAATCCGTAGACGATTGCAGGCAGGGAGACGTATTGATAGGATATCGTCCAGTCGCAGACAGGGATGCCTGCCAGCTTTGCCCTCTCCAGGCAAATGGGCACAATGTATGCGTCCAGCACATCGCTGCTGCTGGGCGTGGTCTTGATGCCGTCGTTCTCGTTCTTGACGATGGTGTAGTACGGCTCTGTCTTATAGAAGTAACTCTCGTTAACTATATATTGAGAGTCATCTTCCTTTAAAGTGTACATGATATCCTTTTTGGGAATATGATCTCGTCGTTTGTTCATTCAGATCATCACCGCGTTGCCAGCGCGTGAGAAAATAGACACGATTGGAATTGAGCTATTGCAAAACGGGCTCTCCCCTCTCATTCTGGAGAGGATACAAGTTATAGATGTCCCTCTACGGTGTTTTCTGAGACTACGGTGCCTCTCCGGATCGGATGCAATTTCATCTTCAGAAATTTGAATCCCCTCAAGGCTACTTCCAGGCTGGTAGTATTTATTATTGTCGACATGCCTGGCAGAGATGGAGAACGATTTCAACATCTGTACCCTTCGCCACCCATCATAAATCATGGGGTTTTGTCATTTGCCTCTCCTGTCTACGCGAATAACATCATAGCCTGTCCAGCAAGTCCAGAAGATCGTCAGTGCTCGCAGCAGGAAGGCTGCAGCTGCCGCCAGAGCAGATGTAGGCGGTGGCCCTTCCCTCTAGAGGCTTCATCTCTCTCGTGAACGGAGCGATCTCTTTTATCATCTCTCCCTTCACCAGGAGCACAGAGCAGCTGGGCAGAAAGCGGCTTCTTATGGCCTGGAGCATCTGAATCATATCTGCTCCACCACCCTCTCGGCTTTCATCCTCCTTCCGCCCTTCCAGCAGGGCGACCTCGATCGCAGGCCCTGCTGCCAGGTCCAGGGAGCAGAGCATCATGCTGTGGCCCGCCGCCTGCCCCTGCGCAGCCCGCAGAAGGGCGCGTGCCAGATCCCAGGCCTTCTCCTCCCACTGCGCATCTCCTGAGAGGTGAAAGAGGCGGAGCAGTGTGAGCAGAGCAATCGAGTTTCCTGAGGGGATGGCTCCGTCATAGATGTCTATGCTCCTCACTGGAAGGTCATTTGCATCATCTGCTGAGATGAACAGCAATCCGGATGAGCTGTCCAGGAAACAGTCCATCATGACTGCGCACATCATCAGGGCCTCCTTCAGATACCGAGCATCGAATACGGTTTCGTATAGGTCGATCAGCCCCCAGATGAAAAATGCGTAGTCGTCCAGGTGGGCGCTGATAGCAGCCTCGCCGCGGTAGCGGTGCATCAGCCCCTTTTGCCCTGTTGAGCCGGATTTTTGCGATGGAGTGCTGGTGCCTTCCATGCAGCCGGTCTGCATCTCTCTGAGGATGAAGTCTGCCGCCTTTTTTGCGGCATGAGCATATCTGGGCTCGTCAAATGCCCGGGCGGCTTTGGCAAGGGCGGCTATCATCAGGCCGTTCCAGTCGGTGAGGATCTTGTCGTCCTTCTGGGGTCGAACCCTCTTCTCTCTCGCTGAAAAGAGCCTGGCCCTGATGCCCTCCAGCCGACGGGACAGATCCCTCTCATCGATCTTCATGACTGCTGCCGCGTCTGCCAGGCTCCCAGTTCTGCGGAGGATGTTTCGTCCAGCCTCGAAGTTGCCGTTTTCATGCACATCAAAGAGCCGCAACACGAGCGACATCTCCCCGGCCTCCAGGGCCGCCTTCAGCTCCTCAGCGGTCCAGGTATAGAATCTGCCCTCCATCCCCTCGCTGTCCGCATCCTCGGCGCTGTAAAATCCGCCCTCAGGGCCCGTCATGTCCCGGCATACATAATCCAGAGTCTCCCTGGCCGCTGCCGCATACTCCTCTTTTCCTGTGGCCTGGTAGGCCTCTGTGTAGGCCATGGAGATGAGCGCCTGGTCGTAGAGCATCTTTTCAAAGTGAGGGACAAGCCACTCTGCATCGGTGGAGTACCTATGAAATCCGAATCCGATATGGTCGTATATGCCGCCCCGGCGCATGGCCTGCAAAGTCTCCTCCACCATCTGCAGGGCGAGCTTCTCGCCGCTTCTCTTCCAGTAGCGCAGCAGGAAGAGCAGATTATGGGGTGCGGGAAACTTGGGGGCTCTGCCGAAGCCGCCGTTCTGGGGGTCGTACAGGGATGCCAGGGCATCGTAGCCGCTCTTCAGAAGGCCTTTCAGGCCGGAGGCGTCGGGCTTATGGCCTTTTACATAAGAAGGATATTTCTGCATCTGCCTGATATGGTCGAGTATTCCGTCGGCTGAGAGGGCAATCTCATCTCTATGATTGTCCCAAAGCTCCTTGATCCTGGGGATGATCTCCATCATCCCAGCCTGCCCGAAGCGGCCGCTTTTTGGGATGTATGTGGCTGCGAAGAAGGGCTTCTTGTCCGGCGTCATGATGATGGTCAGAGGCCAGCCGCCTCTGCCGGTCATGGCCGTGGCCGCGCTCATGTAGACCCGATCTATGTCCGGCCTCTCCTCCCTGTCCACCTTTATGCATATGAATGTCTGATTGAGCAGCTTCGCCACCGCCTCATCCTCGAAGGACTCGCGGGCCATGACGTGACACCAGTGGCACGTGGAGTAGCCGATGGAGAGAAAAACGGGCCTGTCCTCCCTCCGCGCGGCGGCGAATGCCTCCTCGCCCCAGGGATGCCAGTCTACAGGATTTCTGGCATGCTGGAGCAGGTAGGGGCTTTTCTCGTAGATGAGGCGGTTTGCAGGAGGCATGCTCCTTGGGCCGGCACTGCCGGTAATCGGATCTTCTGTCATGATTAACGCTCTTCTTATATGTTCCATGATTGTAAACCAATTTAAAACTCCCGGGGGGATTCGGCTGCGTGCCACGTTTTGATCTGCTGACCGCGGAAGCATAAGAAAGTATCATAGCCCCAAAGGCTTATCTCGATGACCGTCTTTGCATTAGAGGGGATTCGAATTTGAGCGAACTGTTTCAGAGCATGACCTTCGAGCAAAAGGTTTCCTATCTCATAGAAAATCTAAAATCGCTTCCAAACGAGCTGGTGGAGGAGGGAATAGATGTGCTGGCAAAAGCAGGCGAGACTGAATATGCTGTGGTTTTAGCCAGGGACCGGGGAATGATAGACAGAGCCATATCTATCCTGATCGAAGCCGGAGACTACCTCTGGGCGGCATTGATCTCCAGGAATGCGGGAAGGCCGGAGCAGTCCGAGAGGATCTATCGAGATGGCCTCAAGTACTACATCGATAGGGAGATGTTTGGAAGGGCCATTTCTGCCGCTTCCGCTCTGGGCCTGCCTGCAGAGGAGATCGACAGCCTCTACCTTCGGGGAATTGAGGCGGAGAGCAGGGGCATCGACCTAAATCATACCAGGGAGATGCTTGAATGCGCCATGCAGTCCCTGGAGATCTCCCTCATCGGCAGGGATGATGAGCTTTCCCGGCAGCTTATGAAGGCCATTCAGGAAGAGAGGGAAAGAGGACCCAGGGGACATAAAAATTGAAAAGATGACGGCCAGGCTTTGCCTACCCGTCCCTCAGCCTGATGTCCAGGGACATCATATCCTCGGCCACAAGAGTTCTCTCGAATATAGACCGGGCCTCACTGAGCAGCACTGATGTATCCTCAGAGTAGCGTGAGCTTATGTGCGTCAAGACCAGCCTTCCCACACTGGCACCCCTGGCTATCTCCGCGGCCTCTGCCGCTGTACTGTGCCTGGTCTCTCTGGCCCACTCTGCCATGTCGCTCGCCAAAGCGCAATCATGGATGAGCAGGTCCGCACCCTCTGCAGCAATCTGAACCGACTTGCAGGGCCTCGTGTCTCCTGTATAGACGATCTTCCTCCCAGGCCGGGGCGGGCCCATAACCTGTTGGGGCAAAACCCTCCTGCCCTCCACTGAAATCTCCTGGCCGTGCTGCAGCCTGCCGAAGAGAGGGCCGGGAGGTATGCCAAGGGAGATTGCAGCATCGCGGTTGAACCTGCCCGGACGGGCATCCTCCTCGAGGGCAAAGCCGATGCTCGGAACGCTGTGATTGGTGGCGATGGCCTTTACGGAATAGCCCTTCATCTTCAATGCGTCCCCCTGCTGCATCTCCACCGCCCGCACTTCGAAGTTCCTGGAGAAATAGCATACCGACTCGAAGCACTCCACCAGGCGGATGGTATGAACCGGACCCGCGATGGTTATAGGCTCCTCGCGCCCCTGGAATGCGAGGGTCTCCAGAAGTCCCGGGATGCCCAGGATGTGATCGGCATGAAGATGGGTGAGGAAGATGTAATTCAGCCGCATCATGCCTGTCTTTGCCCTCATCATCTGCCGTTGCGTGCCCTCTCCGCAGTCGAAGAGCAGCATCTCACCCTCGCGGTTGACCAGCACGGCAGAGGGATTTCTATCCGGAGTGGGCAGCGATCCGGCTGTTCCCAGAAATGTCACATTCAGCATCGTTGGCCTCGCCACATATCTTCGGCGAGAGTTGCCCTCACCCCATATCATCCTTTTGCATCGATGCCTGAAAAACCAAAACATTTATCCGATAAAAGAGATTGCTTGTCTGTGGTGTAGGATATGGATGCGATTACTGTCATTGAATGGCTGCAGAGTCTATTGATACTGGCAATCTTCCTGGGCATAGTGGCGACCAGCTTCAAGGTCTGGCGGTGGAACTATGTGATTCCGCCCAAGTGAGGGCGAATATCTTTTGGATTATCATTTTATTTGCATTTCCGGAGAGGCGGCAAATGGAGAGAGGTAGGCGGATGCTGCACGGCTGCCGGATGGCGTTCCCACAATGGGCCTTGCGGCGGATACCATCCCGGCTACTGCCTGAGCTGTGGTCTGAGTAAAGACATAACCCTCAAGCCGGGCGCTGATGACATAAACTCCGGAGGCCACATCGATGGCATAGTATCCCCCCTCTCCCGTCACCGTGGAGAATCTCCCGCCGTCGCTATTGGTTGCCGTCACTGTCACTCCGGCCAAACCCTCCCCGGTGGCGTCCTGCACCCTTCCCGTCAGGCTGTAGGAGGTGGGATATCCTGCGGAGCTGACCATGACGGTGACATTGTTGCTGGCCTGGCCTCCCAGGAAGAAGCGGTAGAGATGCTGGCCGGCAAAATCGCCATAAGCTCCCTGTATCCTGTACCATCCGGCAGTGACGCTGCTGCTGAAGATCTCCCGGCTGTAATCGTAGAGAACGAAGTTGCCTCTGCCACCTGCCCGAGCCCAGAGCACATAGCTGTCGCCCAGGGAGACTGTTCCCGAGGCCGCCAGATTGCTGCCGCTCTGCACATAGAGCTGATTGGCGGGGCCGGATGATCCTCCTGGAGCAGAAAGGCCTAAAGATGCCGGATCTATCTGCTCCATCTGCAGGCTCGAAGAGGAGAGTCCGGGGGCGGATGCATCCCACCCCGCCGCTCCGGTGTATGGATTGAGATATCCAGGTACGGCCACTGACACCTGACCGTTGCCAGACTCGGCGCTGGAAACAGGCGATCCCATATAGTCGTATCCTCTCTGATCGTAGGCCTTAGAACTACCCATCCCCTGCGAAGAGCAGGGAACGACAATCAGCAACAGCAGCATAAACACCCCCATTAATACAGGGATGATATCGGTCATACCCGCGGGAGGCATTCTCCTTAGAGTTTTACCCATACTGAAAACCCCCAAAATCCCATACACCGCAATGGTCTTAAAGGTTATGACTCGCCGCATGATCGCCGTGATCAGATTTATAAACGAAAAGTGCGTCATGAATGGAAGCGAATGGGAACGGCTGCAATGCAGCCGCAGAATCAATAAATATAAATAACTATAATTGAGTGAGGAATTGCTTAAGTCAGGTATTGGAGGAGATCTATGGGTCATATCAGGTTCGGTGGAGTCTGTTTGCTTCTCCTGGTGATAGCTGCAGCTCTGCCCATTTGTGTACTGGCGCAAAGCCAGCAGGCCGACGCCGGATCAGATTCCGGCAGCGACGCGACAGCCCAGAATGCAGCCGCAAGCATCAGCAGGCCATCCGAAAGCTCAAAGGCAGATACCATTTCAGCCGAAGGCCTGTCAAGAAGGAACGCAGGACTAAAACCACTTGGCTCTTCCAGCCGCTCGACATCGCAGGCCGCATCTGCGCAGAGTTCTGCCGCCACTTCAGCAGAGAGCACAGCGGCAGGCTCCGCCACGGAAAGCACAACCGAGAGCACGGCTGCCGAGAGCACCGCAGCCAGCGCCACAGCTGAGAGCGCTGCAACGGTAAGCTCTACAGAAGTGGAACCAGCCGCAGAAGAAGACACTGTGACACCGGATATGATCCAGACGGAGGAGACGCCAGCCGCCACAACAGAAGAAGCGCCCATAGCTGCTGCCGGGCAGGAGAGCTCTGCCGCAGCAGAGGAAGCGAGCGTCGTGACTCCTCCGGAGGAGGCAGCTTTAGGCACGGCAGTTTCAGGCAATGCCACAGAGGAGGCTGCCGCCGTTGAGAATGCCTCTGAAAATGCCACAGAGGAGGCAGCCGCTGAGAGTGCCTCTGAAAACGCCACAGAGGAGGAGCAGCCAGCTGAAGAAGAAGAGAAAGCAGCTGCAACCAACCGCATCTGGACTGAGGGAGACCCCAGTCCCTACACATGGGACTACAGGATCTTCTCCGGATTCTTCTATGATATGGAGAATGATGTTGGCACAGAAGAGCTGACCATAGAGCTGGACGGAAACAGCAGAACGGTGGATGAAGGAAAGCTGACATACAAAACGACAGCCAAGGAGCTGGACTTCGAATTTGACGACTGGGGTGTCTACCAGGTCATCGGCTTCATGGCGGACAAGTACTTCGCCGGCTACATTACGACCGATGAAACGAAGAGCCTCTTCGACAAGAATATAAGCCTGCTCAATGAGGGCGAGCTGCGAAAGGTGCTGATCGATTCGGATGATGAGAGCACCATACAGAGCGGCTCGGTCCTCTCCCTGGAAGAGGGATATGAGCTGCAGATCAAGCAGGTAGATATCGACGGCAACAAGGTCTACCTGGGCCTCTCCAAGGACGGAGAGGAGATCGACAGCAAGGTGGTCTCTCCCCAGGACAGCCTGAAGAGCAGCACATACGAGTATAAGGTGGATATATCTGGCGAGGATGTGCCCATCATCATGGCTCACGTCTCCAATGTCTTTGCCAGCACCGAATCCAACCTGGTAACTATAGACGGCCTCTTCCAGCTCTCCGATACCTACGCGTCTGTGGAGAGCGGCGACGAGTACGGCAAGATGAAGGTTGAGGGCGTCTCGGATGAGGGCGTGGAAATGGAAAACGACAATACCCTCACCCTTAGGAAGGGCAGCACAACAGAGATCTTCGGAGACGTGTCATTCATAGTGGCGGATGCGGATGAGCTGCGCTTTGCACCGGTGGTAAAGAGGGCCGGTCCCCAGGAGGTAAGGGGCACTGTGATCGATCCGTCTGAGCAAGATTACTTCGAATGGACCCCCTATAACTTTGAGGGCTTCTACTACGATATCGACGAAGACATCGGAACCGAGACGCTAAAGGCCACCATAACCGGCGGCACCAAGATCGAAGAGGGCGATCTGATCTATTCCACCAGCCCATCAGCAGTTGACTTCGAGTTTGAGCCCTGGGGCAAGTACGATGTCATTGGCTTCATGGCTGACAAGTACTTCGCAGGATACAACAACCTGACCAAGTTTGCAGACGAGGCCAGCAGCATCAACGAGGGCGAGCTGCGAAAGGTTCTGATAGATGACGATACCAGCCAGACCATTGCCAGTGGATCGGTCCTCTCCTTAGAGGAAGGCTACGATCTGCGCATCAAGCAGGTGGACATCAACGGAAACAAAGTCTATCTGGCCCTGGCCAAGGACGGCGAGGAGGTGGACAGCAAAGTTGTGACCCCATCCGGCAATCCAGAGGACAGGGGCTCTAGCTACCTGTACAAGGTGGACATAGGCTCAGAGAAGGACGTGCCCATAATCGCCGTGCATCTGGAGAGTGTCTTCAAGAGCACCGAGTCGGACCTGGCCACTGTGGATGCCATATTCCAGGTATCCGACAGCCCGGAGTCTGTGGAGGAGGGCGAGCTGCATGGCAAGATGAAGGTCGAATCCCTTGGCGATGACGGCATCCTGATGGAAAACGACGGCTCAATCACCCTCTCCAGGGACAGAACCATTGAGGTCATGGATAATCTCAAGTTCAAGGTCGCAGACAGCAACAAGAGGCTCACGGCTCCTATAGCCATGAAGGCTGGAGAGGGCGCTGACATGACCCTCACCATTCCGGCGGCAGTCGTCGACAATCCTGTTACCTTCACCGTCAAGTACGGCATTAATCCACTCGCCGGGGTTAAGATATCAGTTAACTCAACACCGATCGGAACTACGGATGCCACCGGCTCGCTCACCTATACTCCGGACAAGGTTGGCACTTATTCGGTGCTGGCCAAGAAGACGGGCTACAACGACGGGACGGGAATCCTCGTCGTAAGGACGGCTGAAGAGGCATCGAAGATGGCGGCATACGAGCAGGCCAATGCCACTTTAACCGGAAGGCTTACCATCAATGCCCCGGCCGAGGTGGTAAAGGGAGAGAACTTCCTGATAACCGTGGTGGAGGGCGTCAACCAGACGCCTGTAGAGGGAGCAGCCCTTTACCTGGACAGCGAGAGCATCGGAAGTACGGGGGTCCAGGGATCGTTAACCTACGCCGCCAACATCACAGGCAAGCACACCCTCAGGGCGGAGAAAGAGGGCTTCGATCCGGCCAGCCGGGATATCAGCATCAGATCTTCCCTGCAGGTCACGGGCCTCACCCTGCCGGAGAAGGCCTATGCCGGATCGGAGATGACGATCACAGCCACTGTGGAGAATACAGGAAGCCGGGAGGACACTCGCCTGCTGGATCTGCTGGTCAACGACACAGTGGCAGCCAGCAAGAACGCCACCCTTAAAGGCGGAGAGAACACGACCATCAGCTTTACCTACAAGCCCGTGGCGACTGGTCTGACCAGATTCTCAGTTGATGAGCAGAGCAAGAGCATCAATGTGGAAAAGGCAGAGAGCAAAACCTGGCTCATCGCTCTGATACTGGTGCTTCTCATCGCCATCGGAGCTGGATACTATCTTTACAGCAAAGGGGAGCTGGACAGTCTACAGAAGCAGATCAAGGATATGATGCATAGGCAGTGAGATAGGCAGTGAGGCCGGCTGCCTCATCATATTTTTTTATCAACCAATACGCACTTTTCATTTCCGGAACCTAAAAGAGAGGAGCCTAGCGAAGTTGAAGATACTTCTCATGGGAAATCCAAATGTGGGAAAGAGCGTCATCTTCTCCCGGCTGACGGGAATCGATGTCATCTCCGCCAATTATCCCGGCACCACTGTGGAGTACACGGAGGGTAGGATGAAGCTATCAGAGGAGATAGCCACAGTGGTGGACGCTCCCGGCATCTACTCCCTTGACCCATCATCCAAGGTGGAGGAGGTGAGCAGCGAGATATTCTCCCTCGGGGCGGATGTGGTGGTCAATGTGATCGACGCCACCAACCTGGAAAGAAACCTCAACCTCACACTGCAGATACTGGAGAGAGGCCTGCCTACGGTCGTCGCCCTGAACCTATGGGATGCGGCCAAAAAAAAGGGAATCGAGATAGATGTCCAGGCCCTGGAGGAGCTGCTGGGCGTCTCAGTGATTCCGACGGTGGCGGTGAGCGGCCAGGGTATCCGCGACCTGGTGGCTGCCATATCTTCGGCCAGGACGCCGCCTCCTATGCACCTGGAGGGCCCTGACCAGAGGTGGGCGCGCATCGGAGAGATAGCCTCCCGCGCTCAGAAGGTTCATCACCGCCACCCCTCCCTCTTCGATAAGCTGGAGGACATCTCCATCAAGCCCCTCACAGGAATTCCCATGGCCGTCCTGGTGCTCTATCTCTCATTCAGCCTGGTGATAGAGGCGGGAGAGCTGCTGATAGAGGATGTCACCGATCCCATATTCCTGGCCTACTCATATTTCATCACCGGCATCGTGGAAAGCCATATCAGCTCCGCCCTCATGCGCGAGATTCTCATAGGCAGCTCTCCGGAGCTTCTTAAGTCCTTCGGAATTCTCACCACCGGCCTGTACATTCCACTGGGCATTGTCCTGCCTTTCCTCATACCATTCTACCTGGTGCTGGGAGTGCTGGAGGACATCGGCTACCTGCCCAGGCTGAGCGTGATTCTTGATGCCTTCATGCACAGGATCGGCCTGCACGGTGCGGCCATACTGCCCTGCGTACTGGGCATGGGCTGCAGCGTGCCGGCTGTCCTCTCCGTGCGCATACTGGAATCGCCCAAGCAGAGGTACCTGGCGGCCACGCTCATGACCATGGCCATCCCCTGCGCCTCGCAGACGGCCATGATCTTCGGAATGCTGGCACCCTATGGCCTCGGCTATATTCTGGCAGTCTACGCCTCCCTGTTCTTTGCATTTGCAGCTACCGGCATCCTCCTGCACAGGATCATAGGCGGAGAGTCGCCAGAGATATTTTTGGAGATCCCGCCCTACCGGATGCCGGACATAAGCTCTCTCCTCAAAAAGACATTCATCCGCATCCGCGAATTTCTGAAAGAGGCTGTGCCCTACATAGCTCTCGGCATGCTGGCCATGAACTTCTTTTACCTCTCAGGGCTGATGCATACGATCGGAGAGACAATGCGGCCGGTTGTCTCCGGCCTCTTGGGCCTGCCCAGCGATGCAGCCACAGCCCTGATCATCGGCTTTCTGAGAAAGGATGTGGGGATCGGCATGTTCGCCCCGCTGGATATGACCGGTGTGCAGCTTGTGATCGCCTCAGTGGTGCTGGCCATGTACTTTCCCTGCATAGCCACATTCATGGTCATGCTGAGAGAGCTGGGCATGATGGGCACCATCAAGTCGGTGGCTTTGCGTCTGGTAGCCGCCCTGCTGCTGGGAACGGCACTTCACATCATCTTGGCATAATGTAACAAAGTTTTGAGGTAACACACTTCCTTTGCCTCCCCCACCAGAAAACAGTGCAAAAATTTATCTCCCAAAGCATAGGACGCACCTTCCCTCATTCCGGCAGATCCTCTGCTCCCTATCAAATTTTATGCTGCTTTGCGTTCCCTTTTCCGCATCAGAGTCGAACTCGCTGGCCCATGTGGAGTTCTCCACCAGGCAGATGAGGTCGCTCACCCGGTCCGAGAGGCTCTCCCGCCCCGATTTGACCATGATGTCATGCCAGGGGCAGCTTTTGACAATCACTGCAAAGCCCTCCTGCCTCTCCTGCATCTCGAAAGAAAAGCCCTCCAGTGTCATGCGCACTGTGAGGGCTCTTTTCAGATCCGCGAGCCCATCTTTCAGGTTCAGCATGCCCTTCAATGTGCGGGCCTGGATCTTTGGCAGGACCCTCCAGACCGCCTCATCCAGCTTCAGGGCCTGGTCGAATCCGAGGGCCTCCTCTACCTTCATGAACCACAGCCCATCCACTGCCGTGTATGAGCGGCGGAAGTACTCGCTCTTCTGTGCCTCGCTGAGTGGCGAGTTCTCTTTTATGCTCATAATCCTCCTTCTGCTCGCCGGGATGCAATCGTCTGTCTGGACTTGCCGGTGCCCTCTCTCTTTCGGGCCGCCTTGATGAGTGCCCTGCAGGACTGCATTGAGAGAAGGCACCTGTTTGCCTTCTCCCGCAGGAGGGCCGCCTCTCTGCCCGCACCTTCCTTCTCCAGATCCAGTGCCCGCCTCTGGTAGATCTTCTGGGCGGCCATATAAGCCTTGAGGGCTCTTTTGCTGCTCACCTCTCCGGCGCCAGCTTTAGCCAGAGCTACATGGGCGTAGGCCAGGTCCCGCATTATATCTGCATGGTCGATGGGGTGCGCCTCCAGCGTATAATAATCGAGGGCTAGATGGTAGGACTCTATGGCCTTTTCGCAGCATTCTGCAGCCTCCGCTCCCCCCTTCATCTCTGCGAGGGTGATGAGGCTGTAGCCCAGGCTCTTTCTGGCATCGGCGTGCTCCGCAGGGCAGCGGTCTTCGTAGATGGATATGGCCGCCCGGCAGGCTGTGATTGCCTTGCTGCAGTTGACAGGTCCGTCCTTCACATCAGCGAGGGCAGAGTAGGCCGCCCAGAGCAGCATCTGCGTCTCGGCATGCTCGAGTGGGTATCTTGCAGAATCAAAGAGGCGCAGGGCTTCATTTGCCGCTGAGATGGCGGACCTGCAGTCCTCGGCCTTGGCCTGAGCTGAGAGCTCCATCTCTGCCATCATGCTGGCGGTGATGGCCAGGTCCTTGCAGCATGAGGCTATCAGATCCTGCCTGCCGCAGGCCCGCAGAGCCCTCAGACGTGCCCGGCAGGCATCGAGGGCCAGGGCGCAGTTCTCAGCCGGCAGCTCGTAATCGGCTAATGTGAGATGGGCCAGCCACAAAGTGCCCTGGGCCTCGGCGTAGTCTTCCGGGCTCTCATCGAGGGTGAAGACTGAGAGCGCCTCTTCCGCAGCCCGGATGGCCTTCAGGCAGCTATTGGGATCATCTCCGCCCCCCAAGGCCAGATAGACATTCGCCAGGTTGCTCTGGGTGGTGGCGTACTGCCTGGGGTGGCTCTCTTTGCAGTAGATCTGCAGGGCGCGGGTGAAGGCCTCATGTGCCTTTTGCAGATTCCCTGCTGCCTCATCCCGGAACTCGGATACATCTCTTGCCTCCCCTTCGCATTCAGAAAGGGCAAAGTAGGCGTCTCCCAGGTTGTTCTCTGTGGCTGCATAGGCCAGAGGATGCTCCTCTGCTGTCCTGTAGATGAGGGCCTCCTCGCAGGCGGCTATGGCCATGCGGCAGTACCAAGCCCGGCTTTCGGATGCGGCCTCATCCATGTCTCCTCTTCCGCACTCAGAGCTGTCCTCCGGACTCTCGTCAGCCCCGCCTCCTTCTCCATCCGCTATTTCCGCCAGGGAGAGATAGGCTATGGCAAGATTGTTCTGCATGGATGCATACTGCTGGGGATGGCTGTCTGCAGTGTAGACCTGCAGGGCCTCATGGATTGCATCAATGGCTTTTTTGCAGTCATCCCTGCGTTTTGCCAGCATCAGATAGGAGCTTGCCAGTTCGGCCATCAGCCCTGCATATTGTAGAGGGCTCCTCTCTTTGGAGCAGAGGCGGAGGGCCTCCTGGCAGGCAGTGGCCGCCCGGGCTGCATTCTCCATTCTGTCCTCCGTCTCGGCAAGCCTGCGGCGGGAACGGGCGAGCCCCTCCTGAATGCAGAGGCACTCCTGAGGAGAGGAGTAGGAGAGGGCCTGCTCCCAGCAGGATACGGCTCTTCTCAGGCACCGCGCCCCGGCGCAGGCGGCATAGGCAAATCCGAGGCCCCGCATGGTCCTAGCCCATAAGATGGGATGGCTGTCGGCTGTGTAGGCCTGCAAGGCCCTCTCGTAGCATGAGACGGCCCGCTCTGCGACCTGCTGGTCTCTCCTGTATCCGAGCATCTCCAGGCAGCTGTCTCCGAGCTTTCTGTATATGTTGCTCCTCTGCAGGCTGTCCATATCAAATCCCAGCATCCTCTCAAGTACCTGCTGGGCCTTTTCGATCTGGGCCAGCTCACTCGAAGGCGACGGCAATGCCCTGCCCTCCCAAAAAAGATCCTCCCGACATCAGCACTTATACACCCTGCCTTCCTGGGCTTGTGCTATGGGATGAACGCGCAGATACTTCTAGCCTTCGGCCTGAGCAGAGCAGCCACGTTTTCGCCACAAAGACACAGAGTGCACAAAGGATTCTCAAAAATTCAGGCCTATAAGCGATGCACGATATAAAATAGGGAGAGGCAAATAAAAAAAGAGATGGATTTGGCACTAAACCCCTGGCAGGTACTGGCCGCCTATCTCCGGATCCCAATATGGGTTTGTTGTCAGATCTCCCGGCAATAGATTCATATCATTTGTGATATACGTCGGCCCCTTGGCAGTTCCGCCGTCAATCTCATGCACTATGCCGCCTGTCGCATTTGTCGTGTTGACGATCAGGATGGGCTTTGTGAGGTCCGTTGGAGTGGTTATCTTCTGCATTAGCATCGTGGGCACCTCTCCGAAGTTCTTCCTGACCCAGGCATTGTAGCTGTCCACCTGAGAGTTGAACTCATTGATGTTCTCTCCGTTCTGGGCCTTCTCGTAGGCCTGCCCCAGCTTGAAGCCGATGCTCAGGCCTTCCATCGCTCCCTGCTGCCAGTCTGTGTAGCTTTGGGCTGCCACCACGCCTACCAGACATATCAATAAGACAATATGCTTCATATTCATCCTTCAATCACCTCTTCTAAATCCAGTTTGCTGCCAGGAAATACGGATTCCTGCAAGGCTTTCAGCGGAATATCGCCGGCAGAGTATAGGGCTTCTCTGTTGCATTCGTCGGCGGAGACTCGATTGTGGGGCTGTCCGTATAGACCGGCTCCTGTTTAAGCGGATCGATGTAGAAGTACTTCACCTCGCCTGTTTTGGGGATGGTATACGTGTATATCGTCCTTCCAGTGTATGTATCAACTCCCGCCACTTTTATCGCGCCGCCGCTCAGATTGAGGGCGTTCAGTGTATTGAGCGGGTCGTCTGCCAGCTTTCCGTCCACGAGGAGGCTGCCTTTAGGGGCATTGCCCCAGCTCCACAGGCCGCCGCTATTGTTGCTCGTATCGGTCTGTGAGAAGTTGAGGGACTTCAATGCATTTCTGCCGAACTCACCACCCACATCCTGAAATCCGCCCGTGCTCTGAGCCGAGATGATCATCGTAAATGCCAATATAACTGCAAACGCAGCCTTCATACTGACCCCACCGGAGCTAACATATCGTCCGTACCATAAAAGCCTTTCTGCCGATGGGCCTAAGGCCAGGGATATGCCGAGGTGAATATGGGCGGGAGGGAGAACCCGCTGCCGCTGGCTGTTGTGTTGACAGGCGAAAGGGGAGTGAAGCTGGCGTAGTAGGGCACTCCAGTCTGCGGGTCGAAGTAGACGTAGACCAGCTTTCTCGTGCTGGAATCGATATATGTGTAATAGGACCGGCCGCTGCTGTCCACGTATGTCTGGACAGGCTCGCCCGTCTCCGCATCTGTGTATGTTGCGCCGGATGAGCCTATGCCGTAGGGGTCCACAAAGACGTCGTCCAGCCAGTTTCTGGTGATATTGAGCCTCTTCATGGTGTACCTGGGATCGCCGATGAGATTTCCGTCGACCACAATCGTCCCCTTGGGTGAGCTTCCCCAGCTCCATAGGCCGCCGTCCTCCTTCTCCGCTGCGTCGGATGCGCTATCCCCAGCACCCTGCATTTTGCTGATTATGCTCCTGCCATAGTCTCCGCCCACGCTGGTAAAACGGCTGGAGCTTTCGGCACAGCAGCCCGCAACCAATACCGCTACAATCAATACTGCAAATGCAGCCTTCATACCAACCCCATTGCCTTAAAAGGCAGTCGGAGAAATAAAAGGCTTTCGCACCTGCTCACAGCCCTATCCACGGCTCATTCTGGCCTGCGACCGTCTGGCTGCCTGCCAGCAAAAGTATGACATCCAGTGGCTTTGTATCCGATGTGACCTCTTTGCCTGTGCTGGGGTCCACATAGACATAGACCAGCCGCCCAGTCCGGGAATCGGTATATGTGTAGTAGGTAAAGAAGGCCTTGCCCGTAGCAGGGCTGAGGAATACATAGTACATCCTCCCGCTGACCGGGTCTGAGTAGACCTCCATGGGAAGGCCGGTCGCCGAATCTGTGTATGTCTCGTCCAGCCAGTTGCTTGAGAGGTTATAGATCGACCGGAGATAGTTGGGATCTGTGACAAGCTCTCCATCCACTATTCTGCTGCCCCTCGGAGCGCCTCCCCAGCTCCACAGGTCGCTGGCGTTGCTGCTGCCGGCGGCGGCAGGGGAGGGCATCTGATTGACAATTCCTGAATTGTTGAGCCAGTCTCTGGCAAACTGGCCGCTCACGCTCTGATAGTCAGGGGCGTCCTGGGCTGAGGAGAAGCCTGCCAGAATTAATAATATTATAACAGTCCTTGCCATCGCCGGCGTTGCCACCCCTCTCGTCATCCCTATCCGACCTGTTTTATTTCATTCTATCTTTCTTGCCGCAACCTCTATGGCCCGCATGACGCTGTCCTTGGGGATGATGGTTGCCACTGGAATTGAGAGGAGCTTCTCCACAGTGGGGCTGACTATGGGCGCGCAGACCAGGGCCGATGCCCCATCCCTCTCTGCCCTTACGGCTGCGATGATGGCCTCCTCAATGGTGGTGGCAGAGTATTCGTGCAGGGTTAGCATCTTCTCGCCTATCTTCATCTTTTTCTCGTATATCTTATCCAGAACTGGGCGGGCGGCGATGATTGCTATGAAATTGCCCTCAGAGCCCTCCAGCTGGCGGACCGTCTTCACAATCTGGCGCAGGGTGGTGATATTCGGCTCCCTGTGGCCTGAGAGGATCTTGTAGAGTGTGCTCTGGGGAATTCCCGAGGCTTTGGAAAAATCGCGGGCGGAGAGGCCCAGCTCCCCTAAAACCTCCCTGAGTGTCTGCCGCAGGCTCTCGTCCGACTGGATGGCAGCCCTCATCAGCCTCTCAACATTTGGCATGCCACCGGATAAGGCGTTATAGATATTTGTACTTTTGGGTCATAAAGGGAAAAATGCCGGAATGGACTATGCCCCTGGCCGAAGCGATAAAAAGCCCTCATGACCAGACCCAATCGTACCTTCTGCCATACTGATTTTCACAATAAGGAAACAATTTGTCACCAGACAGAAAACATTATATTCTCCATTCAGGAAATCAGTTTTCATGGGCGAATATCTGCTGAGATGCGTGAGAGACGGATCTGTGCAGCCTCCCTACTCATTGAGCTGCCCCAAAGACGGCTCGCTGCTCCGCGCCTTCTACCAGGCAAAGCAGCTTCGGATTAAAGAGGCCCCAGGCATCTGGAGGTTTATGGACTGGCTTCCGGTGCACGGCATCATAGATGGGGCAGGCGGAGCACCGGTCACATACAAAAGCAGCGGCCTGGCTGCGGAGCTGGGCCTCGAATGCCTTTACATCAGCTACAGCGGCTACTGGCCGGAGCGGGGCGCCCAAATGCCCACCTGCAGCTTCAAGGACCTGGAGGCGGCCCCCACGATGCAGATGCTGAGGGAGAGAGGCAAGCAGCCGACGCTGGTGGTGGCCTCGGCAGGCAACACAGCCCGCGCATTTGCCCACATGGCATCCATCTCCGGCCAGCCAACAGTCCTGTTCGTTCCTGAGAGGTCGCTCTCCAGGATGTGGCTGACGGAACAGCCAGGGCCTGTGAAGCTGATCGCCGTTAAGGGAGACTACTACGATGCCATAGAGGTGGCAGAGAAGGTGCAGTCGCTCCCAGGCTATGTAGCCGAGGGCGGGGCCAGGAACATCGCCCGCAGGGATGGAATGGGCACAGTGGTGCTTGATGCAGCGCTGGCTATTGGCCGCATTCCGGGCCACTACTTCCAGGCGGTAGGAAGCGGCACTGGCGGCATATCCGCCTGGGAGGCTGCCATGCGGCTTTTAGATGACGGCCGCTTCGGCTCCCACATGCTCAGGCTGCACCTCGCACAGAGTCTTCCCAATGCGCCCATTTACTTTTCCTGGAGGGGAGTAGATCCCGCCCCCCCAAGCCCGCAGGTATTCGATGATGTACTATTCAACCGAAAGCCCCCTTATGCCGTTTCAGGAGGGGTGAAAGACGCCCTCCTGGCGACGAACGGAGAGGTCTACGGAATCACAGAGGGGGAGGCGGAGCAGGCCAAAAAGCTCTTTGAGGAGAGCGAGGGGATCGACATTCTCAACGCCCCGGCTGTGGCAGTGGCAGCGCTGCAGCAGGCGGTGGCATCAGGGGAGGTCTGCAGCAAAGACACAATCCTTCTCAACATCACAGGCGGCGGAGCAGCCAGGATCAAAGAGGATCACGTCCTGCATATGCTGCAGCCGGACCTGATAGTATCCCGGGGAGGCTGGGAGAGGGCAGTATCTTTCCTGGAGGGCAGTTCATGAGCCAGAATACATATGAGATCATAAAGCCCCTGACACTGACAATTCAGGGAGGCGTCGACAAGGACGGCCGCCCTGATGCAGTCTCGGAGATCGAGATATCCAGGGGGGAGATAATAGGGATAGTTGGGCCCACTGGCTCAGGCAAGAGCACTCTCATCGCAGACATCGAGCAGTTTGCCTGGGCGGACACCCCGTCCGGCCGGAGGATTCTCATCAACGGCATGCCTCCTGCGGCGGAGCTGCGGTGCGACCCCAGAAAGAAGCTGGTGGCCCAGCTCTCCCAGAATATGCATTTCCTCGCTGACATGTCTGTATGCGAGTTTTTGAGGATGCACGCCAAATCGAGAGGCAAAGACCCGGATCTCGCTGAGAGGGTAATTGCCATCGCCAACACCCTCACAGGAGAGCCGGTCGAGCCCTCCTTCCAGCTAACCATCCTCAGCGGTGGCCAGTCCCGGGCCCTCATGGCTGCGGACATCGCAGTGATCAGCGACTCGCCAATTGTGCTCATAGACGAGATCGAAAACGCCGGCATCAAAAAGCAGGAGGCTCTGCGCCTGCTCTCAGGCGAGGGAAAGATCGTTGTGGTGGTGACGCACGATCCCATGCTTGCCCTCATGGCCTGCCGGCGCATAGTCATGAAGAACGGAGGCATAACCAGGGTCATCAGCACCAGCGATGAGGAGCAGAGGGTCTTCAAGGACATCGAGAGGGTGGACGGCTGGCTGGCAGGGCTGCGGGAGACCATACGCGAAGGTGAGGCCATCGGAGAGACGGCGGCAGGAGATGTTACCGCTTGAAGATGGTGGTGGCTGCCGGAACACCCGGCGCTGGCAAGACCTCGGTGCTCATGCATGCCGTGCGGGAGCTGCTCCGGGCCGGGCGGCATCCGGCGCTGGTCAAGATCGACTGCATGTGGACTGAGGACGACGCCCGGTTCAAGCGGCTGGCAGTGCCTGTAGCTGTGGGCCTATCGAGGGACATGTGCCCGGACCACTACGCCATCTACAACTTCGATGAGATGCTCGAGTGGGCCGGAGCACAGGGGGCTGACATACTGCTCAACGAGACTGCAGGGCTCTGCCTGCGCTGCGCCCCGTATCCGGATAAAGCCCTTGCCATCTGCGTGATAGATGTCACCACCGGCCCAAACAGCCCTCTCAAGGTGGGGCCGCTGCTCACGACCGCCGATGCCGCAGTCATGACCAAAGGGGACCTCGTCTCCCAGGCTGAGAGGGAGGTCTTCAGGGAGCGGATTTTGGAGGTCAATTCCGGCTGCCGCATCATCGAGGCCAACGGCCTCTCAGGCAAGGGATCTGCTGAGCTGGCGGAGCTGATGGCAGGCTGGCCGGATCTCTCCGGGGAGATGGTCCTGAGGCACAATCCGCCCCTGGCCGTCTGCACCCTCTGCACAGGGGAGCTGAGGGTCTCCAGGGAGCACCACCGGGGAGTGCTGCGCCACCTGGACGGATTCATGGAGTACACCGGCGAATAAAAAAGGATGGATATAAAGCATGAAGCAGATCGAAAGGCTCCTGCCCGGCTACAACTGCGGGGAGTGCGGCCTGTCAAGCTGCCGGGAGTTTGCAGCCAGGCTGGTGGACGTGGCAGGGCTCGAGAGGTGCCCCATTCTCAGGCAGGAGAGGTTCTCCGGCCGGGCTGAGGAGATCGCAGCCCTTTTAGCCTGCTCTGAAAAGGAGGAGGAGATCGTGGGCGTCCTGGACGGGCTGCATGCGGACTTCGCCCTGGCGCCGCTATCCGGCGAGCCCTCCTGCCGGGAGGACCTCCACCCGTTCAATGCCGGGGCGCAGCTGAAAGAGGGAGAGATCTTTCGCTACCGGCCTTTGGGCTGCCCCATCACCCACTTCGCCCGGGTCCTGAAGAGCGACAGGGGCATCATCACAGTTCACCTGGTGGGTCCGGTGCATCTCCTGCATGGCCTGCCAGCTCCGCAGGACATAGGCATCTGCCTTGTGGCCGCCTTCGAGGGGACGGTCAGCCGTGGCAGAAGGCCGGATGTGGGTGAGACTGTGCGATTTCTGCCCGAGCACTGCATGATGCAGAAGGTCCACTCCGGAGTGGTGGTGCACTCGGAGGGGCAGATGGTGAGAGTCGAGGGGATAGATCTGAAGGTGTGGTAAGGGGATTTATGCCACATTCCCTCCTCTATTGATATGGATCGAAAGTGTTAAGGGCCACGCAGTGCAAGGGGGGCGCATGGATTTTGCATTCTTTCCCGCCATCGATCTGCGCGGCGGCAAGCGCGTGCAGCTTGTAGGCGGCGTTCCCGGCACAGAGGTGGTGGCCCTGGACGATCCCCTGGCCCAGGCTGAGCGCTGGGTCGAGCAGGGCAGCCTGGCCGAGGTCATGGTGAGAAGGCTGAAGGACGGGGATGGGGAGATCAAGCCGCTGCTCTCAGAGATGCAGTGGTGCCTTAAGGAGAACCGGCCCTTCCTGGCTGAGGCTGGAAGATGCGGGTAAAGGGCGGAGTACACGGGAAAAATACATCTGATCATCAATGCGCACATTCATCATTGTGGGCCACAAGGCCACCACATCACCCGACTTCTCTTTGGAGGACATCCCGGGCACGTCCGGGCGACTGGACATACTCTGCCGGGCAGTCACCGCTGCCTTCGTCCTATCCCACGGCATCAGAAAGGACGTCTGTGTCTACTTAATTCTCCTGGGCGGGCAGGAGCCGAAGACCATCCGGCTCTGCGGAGAGACTCTGCGCCACCTAAATCCCGATGAGCGGACCACGGCAGCACTTCTCAAGAAGGCCCTGGCAGTGCCTGCCACAGAGGAATGGGCCATGTCCACCTCAGGAATATTCGTGCGAGCAGGAGGGCTCGAGCGGCTGCTGGCAGATCTGAAGGATGTGAGTCTGATCTACCTGCGAGAGGACGGCGAGGACGTGAGAGGC
>Ga0116185_1000969_pt1 | contig 30389 bp, 16 predicted proteins | sample AD_JPNNA7_MetaG_FD_89754 | JGI IMG/M metagenome (GOLD analysis project Ga0116185, IMG submission 89754) | Active sludge microbial communities of municipal wastewater-treating anaerobic digesters from Japan - AD_JPNNA7_MetaG | ecosystem: Engineered > Bioreactor > Anaerobic > Digestate | place...
ACGGTGGCGGAGGGGCATCTCCGGACGGATCCCCTGGAGGACGATCTGGCGGTGGTGGCCCGAATTCGGGGAAGGGGGCTGGTGGTGGTGACGGGGTGCAGCCACGCGGGGATTGTGAACGTGGTGCGCCGGAGCATGGAGCTCTTTCCCGGGGAAGCGCTGGATGGAGTGGTGGGGGGATTTCATCTGGGCTCCGCCTCGGCGGAACGCCTCACCCGCACGCTGGACGCCCTGGAGGAGCTCGCTCCCCGGTGGATCGCCCCGGGGCACTGCACGGGGTTCGAGGCCCAGCGGGCCTTCAAAGAGCGCTTCGGCGCCGCCTTCGTGCGCCCCTACGCGGGGTTGGTGCTCACCGTGGCTCCGGACGAGGACCTCGCCCCCCGGATGGGGGCCTGAGGCTCCGCAGAATTCAAAAAGGTGTTCCGGCGATGCCAAGACGCCCCCGGGGGGGCGCAGGTCACGGGGGGGAATGGCCCATGGAGGAAACGACGCGGAGGGTTCTTTCGTATTACCGCCACACGTTGGGCGACGCGGCGAAGCAAAACCCCGATGTAACGGGAAAGGACGGGGGGCGAAGCTCCTCCGGGGGAAGGAAGACGCCTTGGCCACGGGGAAGCTGACGGACGACCCGGTCCTTCTTGAGGAATTTTTCGCCGCCGCCAAGGGGGGCGACAAGAAGGACGGGGGCCAGGGGATCCCCGAAGAGGAGGGCGGCACGGAAGAAGCCCTGGAGGGGGCCTTTTGTCCCTGGATCTACGCCCCCTCTGGAGAGCACGGGGTTTTCCGGAACGCTTCTCCCTTTGCCCTGCTCTGCATCGGGGCGGTGCTGGAAAAAGACGGCACCCTGCGATCCACGGGTCTTCCCTGGATTCCCCGGACCCTTCTTCAGCCCCTCAACGACGACGGCGTCACCGTGGGCTCCGTCGAAGACTCCGACGCCGCTCTCACCGCCCTTGCCGCCCAGCCTTCGAAAGAGGACTCGTGGCAAGAGACGGCCCGGGTGTGCCGGGAGTACCTTGAAGCCGTGACGGGGTCTTCCGCCCCTCCGGACCTCCCGGGATATACCCGCGTCCCGGGCGGGGCCTTCGTGGCGGGGGCCCCCATCGGAGTGTCCCGCCATGTGCAGGCCCTCTACGACGCCCTTCTCGACAAAAAGCCCTCGGCGCCGTTGCTGGAGCGTCTCGTCCAGGGCCAAGCCCCATCCTCCCCTTTGCTGACGGCGGACGAAGAGATCCGGGTTTCTCGCAAACATTGGGGCACCATGTCGGGGAAATTCCCCCTCTCCTCCTCCCAACGCCGGGCGATGCACCACTTTCTCGGCATGCACGACGGAGAAGTGCTGGCGGTGAACGGCCCTCCGGGAACGGGCAAAACCACCATGCTCCAAAGCATCGTGGCCCAGCTCTGGGTGGACGCCGCCTACAACCGCAGGGAATGCCCCCTTGTGGTGGCCTCGTCCACCAACAACCAGGCCGTGACGAACATCATCGACAGCTTCGGGAAAGTGGCCGATGCCTCGGGAGATGCGCTGTACACCCGGTGGGTCCCCGACGTGAAGAGCTTCGGGCTCCAGATGGCCCGAAAGGAGCGATGGAAAGATGCCTTCCACGCCCATGACGACCGCTCTTTGCAGGATGGTTTTTTTGCAACGATCGAAAATCCGGCGTGGCGGGAACGCGCGACAACCTTCTTTCTGGAAAAGTGCCAAGGGCGCTACGGGGTGGTGACGGATCTGAACGGGGCGGTGGAAGCCCTTTCCGCCGAGCTCAAGGACGTTGTCGAGAGGATCGACGGGGTCATCGGCACGGCCTCGGCGCTGGCGGGCGAGGACCACAAGAAAGATCTCTTCTCCCTGTATGAAGAAGCCCTTCAGAGGCGGCAGCAGGAGCAAACGGTTCTGAAAACGAATCTTGCAATCCTGCGCTTAAGGAAATCGGCCGTGAAAGGATGGGCGGTGGAGTGGGAGCGCTTCGTCCGCGACGAATCCGTTTTTCTGGCGATCTTTTCCTTTTTGCCCCCGATACGCAAAAAGCGCGAGGCCGCCACGCGGGCCTTTCTCCTCGCCCGGCGAACGGTGGCGGAGGAACTTCACCGGGACGGGATCACCGGCATATTTCGCCGGGAGCTGGACGCCGAAAAAGAGATCCACCGGGACCGGATCACCGAAGCGTTTCGCCGGGAGCGGGAAGAGCTCGCCGCCGCCGAGGAAAAGGTCTGCAGCGCCCGGGAGGAACACGCCGCCGAAACCACCCGGCTGAAAGAACAGAGGGCCCTCCTGGAGGCCCATCTGAAGTTTTTTGGCATCGATGCCGGGGGCGGGGCGCTCTCCCTCCGGGGGCTTCTGGAAGCCATCGACCAGAGGGGGCGCTCCCGGGCGTTTTATCTGGCGACCCACTACTGGGAGGCCCAGTATCTTCTCGAACTGGGGGAGAAACTGCGCGAGGAGGCCAAAAACGCTTCATCGGGGTCAACGGCGAAGTACGACAGCAAGGCTCCGGCCAAAAGAATTCGGATGTACCGCCGGTTTGCGAAGCTGACCCCGTGTCAGGTGATCACGTTTTACATGTTGCCCCATTACTACTGCGGATATCTGGGCCACCCCATCCACCTCTTCGGAGAGATCGACCTGCTCATCGTGGACGAGGCGGGACAGGTGAGCCCCGAAATCGGCGTGCCGTCCTTCTCGCTGGCCAAGCGGGCCCTGGTGGTGGGGGACACGTTCCAGATCGAACCCGTGTGGTCCGTGATGCGCCGCACCGACGAAGCCAACGCCGTAAAAGATGGGGTGGTTCTTTCGCCGGAGGAGTACGACGGGCTGTCTCGGAAGAACCTTTCGCCGGAGGCGTACGAGAAGGCCCTTGTTGAAAAGGGATGTCTGGCGGGGTCCTACGAAGAAGGCCAATGCCGGGGATTTCTGGCGGCGTCGGGAAACCTCATGCGCCTGGCCCAGCGGGCCTGCCGCCACACCGACTATCCAGACCTCGCCCCCGGACTCATGTTGACGGAGCACCGCCGGTGTGTGCCGGAGATCATCGCGTACTGCAACGACCTGGTCTATCGGGGCAAACTGGAACCCCGCCGAGAAGAGAGCCCCGAGGAGCGGCGTCGCCGCCCCGACTTTCTTCCGCCGTTGGGGGAGATCGACGTGAAGGGCTCGGAGGAACGCGCCGGAGGGAGCCGCAGGAACGCGAAGGAAGCGGAAGCCACGGCGCAGTGGGTGAAAGAGCACGCCGAAGGCATGAAGATCCGGTACGAAAACAAGCCCCTGGAGGAGATCCTGGGCATCATCACCCCCTTCGCCGCGCAAAAAAAATGCATTCTGGACGCGCTGGCCAACTCCCTGGGGCCGGAGCACGGCATCACCGTGGGCACCGTCCACGCCCTCCAGGGGGCGGAACGCTCCGTGGTGCTCTTTTCCCCCACCTACGACCAGAACCACACGGGGGACATGTTTTTCGACAGGGGGTCGAACATGATGAACGTGGCGGTCTCCCGGGCGAAGGATTCCTTTCTGGTGATCGGCGCCACCGCCCTCTTCCAGGAGGAAAACCTTTCGCCCTCGGGGCTCCTGGCACGACACATACGCGCCATCCCCGCACCGCAGGACCACGGCTCTCGGAACGAAAAACCTTGAAGCGGGAGCACGGTCGCGGGGAACTCCGCCGCAGGTTAAACCCGTAGGGGCGAGCGTATTTTTCGCCCCTACACGGCCTCCCCGCAGACCATCCCCCCATTCCCTCAATCGACGTCAGCAGCGCCGAAAGCACGTGGCCGGGGAGCGCGGGGCTGAAAACACGTGGCCGGGAGCGCGCACCTTCCAGCCGGCATTGGTCCATTTTTTTTATGGTCGGGGTTCGCATGGCGAGGAGCGCGCATTTTTCAGCCGGCATCAGTTTATTTTTCGAGAAAATTTTTCATTAAAACTCGCATCTTTGTTCCAGGGGGAAAAGGGTCATTTCTCCACACCGGTAGGGCCATGGGGCGCGGATTTTGCCGGTGCCATTATTTCCTCGCGATCTCGACGCTGTGGTCCTTGATGGCCTGATAGACCGCCGACACGTCGACGTACGCGCGTCGGATCCGCTCGCATCGGGCGCGGGCCGCGTCGGGGTCCGGTAATCCCGGCATGAGGTCGAAAAGGGGCGTCATCTCGAGGAACGAGCTCTTTCGGGCGGGCTTTCGGCAGTGGAAGATTTCGTCGAGCATCCGGAGGTCGTGGGGGATGTGGAAATCTCCCTCAGTTTGTTCATAGCCGAAGAAGAAGTACACCCTCGGAAAGCCGCTCCACGCCAGGGCGGAGAGACACATGGAGCAGGGTTCGTGCGTCGAGAGGAAGAGGCACTCCTCCGGGCGGGGATGGGTCTTGTCCTCGAAGAATTCCTTGATCGTGTAGATTTCGCCGTGCCAGAGCGGGCACCACGCCTCGTGGTTTGTCCCCGCGCGCACCAGAGAGAGGTCTTCGGCGCGCAGCACCGCCGCGCCGAAGATCTTGTGTCCCTCCGGCACCGTCCGCCGCGTGAGCGGCAAAATGTCGTCTTCGATGACGTCAAGCATGCGGTGGAAAAGCCTCGCCTCGTCCATGCCCATTCCTCCCTTCGGCTCGTGCCCCTGGAGGGCCCGTTGTCATGGTACACCACCATCTTCCGGACGTCCATGCTCCGCAGGGCGGCGAGATGCCTGGGCCCGGGGGTTGGGACTTTTTGCCGGAAGCCACTGGCAGAGCATCCCATAGCGATGGAGGATCCCATGAGAAGAATATGTCGATCGGAGCTCGCGTTGGCGGATCCAGCCCACGGTCTCAATCGTCAGAGAATCTCTGGGGCGAGCATTTTTGGTGCTTTGGAAAGGAAGATTGGGCCATTCTGCCCCGGAAAAGACAGCCAAATCCCCGGACATACTTGACATTTGTCATAGGCCTCCCCTAGGATTGCTACACGTAGGCGTGCAGATGGGCGCATGGGATGAACGAGGAAAAGATGACGCTTTGCTACGGCACCGAGGACGTTTGCATTCAGGCGTGGTTCCTTGTGCCCTGCAGAGAGCACAAAGCCTTTCCGCTGGCGTCTGCGGGGAGTTCTGTTGGCCATAAAGGAGGATGGCCGTAGGTAGATGGAACGCGAGAAGTATCATGTCAAATGAAAGGAGTTTTGTGATATGAGGAACAAAAAACGCGTGGCTGTGTCGGTTTTTTGGTCGCTCCTTCTGTTGGTGCTTTCCGCTTCCTGTCTATGGGCCGGGGTGGTTCCCTACGGGGACTATAACATTGACAGAGACCCGGTACGAGCCAAGCAGCTCTATCCCGATATGGTGAAAAATTGGTATGACAACGGTGAAGCTATGGAGGGCGTGACTCTGAGTACTCCGGCCTTTGTGGGGGACCATGGCTCCGACATCCAGGGAGAGGTGGGCTGGACCACATCTGAAGAGGAGATGCTCGATTTTCTTCAAAGCCTTCCCACGAGCCGAATGAAAATGAAAATAGTTTCTCAGGTTCCTACCCGCAACGCCAGTGGAGATATTGAGCGCATGTTCAAAATTCCTCTTCTAGTTTTCAGCAAGCCCTCTCTCTTCAATGCGGCCGACCTCCACGCCCTGGGCAAGCCCATTGTGTGGCTAGAGGGAGGCATTCATGGCAATGAGACTTCCGCATCGGAAGCCATGCTGGTGGTCGCCCAGAAGCTTGCTAGCGGGCAATGGGATGACATACTGGATAAGATCTCTGTTGTTATTTTGCCTCGTTATTGTGTTGACGGGGCATTTAAGTATCAGCGAGGTACCGATGCTATTCGGCCGGTCCGAACAAATATGGACCAGAACCGAGATAACACCTCTTTCGAATCTCCCATAACGCGCATTGTTCATAGATTGGTGAATATGTATCGCCCTGACGTCACCGCAGATCTGCACGAGATGGGATTCGGCGTCACAGCAGAGCGTGATGCCTCCAGAAGGACTTTGGGATACAAGGATTATCAGCTGGAAGAAGTTCAGACTCTGGTGGCCCCTCTGAAGAACGTCCCCACAGCGGTACGAGAGATGGCCACCAATCTCTTTGAAGCCAACGTGGACAGAGACCTTCGGGCTCGCCACATGCGATCTCATTGGTACACCATGAGCGATGGCGCCTATATCTCCGCCGACGTGTGGGATGGTACCAAGCTAGTTTCTGGGGAGGTATACCAAATTTCCACGCTCCAGGAAGGGAACCCCGACGAAGGAATCACGGATCCTTCATTCTCCCTCAAGCCTGCCATTAGTATTCTCTTTGAGAGCCGATCTCCTAAAGTGCGAGTCAATTACATGAGTCGTACTTATGCCCATAGCCTGGCGGTGGAGTCGGTGCTGAGGACTGCGGCGACTAACGCCGACGCTCTTAGAGCTACGATGAGAGCAGCTCGGCAGGAGATGATTGACCTGGGTAAGACCGTGGATCCCAACGATCAGGTCGTGCTGTGGTCTGCCCACGAGAGAGTCCCGGGGCAGCAGCGGGAGACGTTGGTCTTTAACGCCGATCGTACCAGGTTGGAAACGCGTTTTATCCCCTTTACGGCTCTGCGAGTGAAGAACCTCACCACGCTGAAATCCGTGGTACGCCCTCGAGCCTATATCATCCCGGCGACCGTCCCCGATCTTGATAAAGTAGCTGTCCGCTTGGCGTGCACCGGCGCTCGAATCGAGCGTTTGGCCCAAGAAACTCCCTTGGAAGTGGAAGCCTATACTATCACCGGGACGGGGCGCCCCGCAGATCAGGCTCCGCGAGGCAGCGGCTTCAGCGGCTTGTCCCTCATCGTCACCGACGTGTCCAGCACTGTGAAGACCGTGACATTCCCCAAGGATTCTTTGGTGGTGTACATGGATCAGACGGCGGGGACTCATGCGGCTCTCGCGTTGGAACCCATGGGGAATCGAAGCTATGCTAATTACTGGATTACTCATGTCAACGACAGGAGCGGTGGCGAGATCGGCTTTCTTCCCGCTGCCCTGAACCAAGAGTTTCCTGCCTACCGATACATGAAAAACGACCGGCTAAACTCCTACGCGGTGATTGTGGATGCTCCTCTGGTGGATGGCACCATGATCACCGATGTCATGCCGCTCACCAGGGAACAGATGGAAGACTACGAAAGAGAGGTCGGGGGAACCCTAAGCTACGTTAGCCATTTCCGCGTTATGGACGCGACCGATAGTTTTACCGTTACTCTACCCTATTCGTACGGCGAGACCTCGCTGGTGGACAGCGTGTGGTACCTCTACGACTGGGCCGCCGGGGAATTTGAAGCCCTCCAAGAGCGGAACGTTTCTCAAGGGGTGACGGACGTACAGGTTCCAGCGAAGTTCATTTCTGCTACAAAAGAAGTGTTGTTGGCAGCCCGCAGTATCACTTTGCCCTCCTCTGGTGGGGGCGGAGGTTGCGATGCCACAGGAACGGCAGGTATGGCGCTAACCCTCCTGGCTCCTCTGACTCTGGCGCTGTTCTGGCGCAAAAGATAAGACCGGGATATTTCCGGAATGAGTTAATCTGCCCCCCCCTTCGCTCTATTTGAGCAGGGGGGGCTTTGTCGCACTTTACCGGCAGCGAGAGCTACGGGGGCACATTGCCATCCGCGCAATTTATAAAAATTCCCCCGTGGTGGCGATATGATGGTTATGTGATAGGGTATGGGGAAGATCCTTCTGTCTTCGGGATAAGGGCCCCATGGAAGCGCGTCGCCAAGGCGACCCATGTCAAGCGACACTAGCCCCGGCTCATTGGAGTGGGGTCGAAAGCTTGCCTTCGCCAGCCCGGACGCCAAGGAATCCCTAAGATATTCCGAGAAGACGGGGGGAAGCCTGTGGCCCCGACGGGAGATCATCGCCACTTCACTGCTATCTGCCAGCGATGGAGCTGGGCGTTGTCAAGCGACACCAAAAACTGCCCCCTTTGCGACATGAGGAATTGTCCCACCGGCCATTATCCGGATGAGGGTCCTGGCGCCACCTCCGCAACCTCCCAGTTCAAAGCCAGCGCTCCCGGATCGCACGCCCGAGGGGAAAGCCCGGGTATATTACGAAGGATATACTACGAAAGACGGACGCGTCCTTGGTACTCCCACGTGGTAGGATAGGAACAAGGTGGATCTTTGCCGGGAGCGTTGGCTTCCAGCCGGCTCTTTCGTCCTGAGGAGGGTGCTCCATGAAAACACATCACCAAGACGAACCGTTGGTCCGCAGTGCTCCCCCCACCGGCATCGCGGCCCCCGTGGACTTTTCTCTGGAAACCGTCATCCTGATGATCGGAGGCGAGGCCCTCGTCCTCGCCGGGGGCACGCTCCTGGGCGCCGCCTCCGGAGCCTTTCCCTTCGCCGAAAGCGGCCTCCGAGGCCTGCTCATCTTTATCTTTGCCCTCCAGGCCCTCACCTTGGGTAAAACCCCCTTCGGCGCGACCCGTCGCTCTTCGGGAATGATTGGCCTGTGGATGGCCGTGGCGTCGATGGGCATCGTGGCGGGCATGATCCCCGATGTGCTGGATCCTTTGCCCCGGGGGCTTTTGGGCCTCTGCTTCGCCGGGGGAGGAGGGGCGCAGCTCGTTTCCCTGGTCCTTGACGGCGAGCGGCGGGCCCTATGGAAGAGAGAAGGGGGCCCCCTGCGCCCCTTGACGCCCCTGTGCGCCACCGTTTATGCCCTGTCGATCCCGGTGGGGCTCGCCCTGGGAGGGGTCTTCTCCCCTCCTGGGGCGGGGACGGCGGTGCTTTTATCCCTGCTGGGAGGGGCTTTGCTTCTCCTGGCTGCCGTATTGGAGGCGGTCTACCGCCGTTATCCCGAGGCGAGGCGCGCCGTGGAAACTTCGGAGCCCCTGTCTTTTAGCCATACCATGATCCTCGTCACGGGGGTCTTCATGGTGCTTCTGGGGATCCTTCTGGTGCCCGTGGTCCTGGGGGCGCTTCCCTTTTCCCCCAGCGCCCAGCTCGGCCTCTTGCTCCTCATCATGGCCCTCCGAACCATGGCCGCCGGGGAAACCCCCCTGGGGACCTTTCCCCGGACCCGTCCCGTGGTGGCGGCGGGGCTACTCTTTTCCATGCTGGGGACTTTTTCCTGCCTGGTGCCGGAGGTCCTCGTGGCGCCCCTTGTCGTGCTGGTGGGGGGCCTCAACGTGGCCGGGGGAGCCCTCCCCCTCCTCCGGCGCGGTCCTTCGCCGGAACATCCCTTGGCAAGGCGCCTCGCGAAGACTCAGGACATCCTTAACGTATTGGCCATCCTCTTTGGCTTGTCCATGCTTTTCCCCGGGATCATCTCGGGCCTGGTGACGGGAGTGCTCCTCGCCGCCAATGGGGGGGTGCTCCTGTACCTTTTGCACCTCCTTCGTCAGCTGGAGGCCCTGCGAGCCTCCCTGGAATCTTCGGAGGGCCGGGCGCCGTGATGGGCGCCCTTAGAGATCTATGAGAGTAGTCGGAAGCGGTTGCCCCTCGGGCTTTGGCAGGAAGACCGAAGGAAGCCGGGGGACCAGGAAAGGAGAGGATGACATGAGAGCGTACATAGAAAACAAAGTGGCGGTGATCACCGGAGGGGCGTCGGGCATCGGTTTGGCCCTGGGGGAGGAGATGTTGTCCCTGGGAGCTCGGCGCGTGGTCCTCGCGGATCTCAACGAAGAAAAACTCCGCAAAGAGAGTGAACGCCTCGACGCGACCTACCCAGGAAAGGTTCTGGGGGTCCCCACGGACGTGACGAACCGCGAAAGAGTCTTTTCCATGATAGAGAAGGCGTCGGAGTTCGGTGAGGGGCGCATCGACTTGCTCCTAAACAACGCCGGGTTAGGGCTCGCCAAGGCCTTCGACGATACCACCGAAGAAGACTGGACCTTTGCCTTTAACGTCAATTTCTACAGCGCTCTGTACGGCATTCGGGCGGTGCTCCCCATCATGCGCTCTCAAGAAGGGGGCGGGCACATCGCCAATACCGCCTCGGGCATAGTCTTTTCCCCCATGCCCCTCCAGAGCATGTACAGCGCCACCAAGGCCGCCCTCATGGCCCTCACCAGCTCCCTGCGTAGCGAGCTTTGGGACGACCACATCCGATTGTCCACCGTCATTCCGGGCACCGTGGCCACTCCCATCTGGGACAAGGCGGGGGGATCCCCCAAGGGCGCCATCACTCCCCAGGAATCCGCCCAGGGGATCATAAAGGGACTGGCGGCCAACGAGCGGATCATCATCATCACCGAAGAAGATAAGAGCGGTGCCCGGAATCACTTCTTGCCGGAGTACAGCGAAGGGGTGGACGCATACTTCCTGGATGTGGCCCGTCGGCGCAAAAGGGGAGAGATTGTCATCTAAAGCCCTCCGCCGGAGGATTGCCCTGCCCCGGAAACGGGGGCCGGGGAGATCCCCTGGGGTGGGGCTCCCCTTGGCCCTGGGGGCGTAGCGCCCGAGGCCTCGTCAGCGCGCCGAAGACGGGCTCCGATCCCCTTTGAAACCCTTTCGACCACCAGCGGGCCGGTCCTTCTGCCCGGGCTAATTTGACATTTTTTCAGTAAAGTCCTATGATGACGGTGGCCCCCTCTTCTCCCTCGGAGGAACCCCCGGTGATGTGGCGTTTCCGGCCCTCCCGGGAGCCCGGAGGGGAATGGGGGAGGAATTCGTGGCGGATTTTCTGGAAGGAGGGATGAGGCGTGGAGGAAAAAAAGGCGAGTTGTGATCGGCCGGTCGCCGTGGTGGCGGCCATGGAATCTCCCGAACCGAAGGATCGGGAAATCCCGAAAAAGGAGGCTTCGGGCATGACGATTATGGTGGGACGAAAGGCTCCCGATTTTACCGCCCCGACGTACCGCCAGGGGAAGTTCGGCACCGTGTCCTTGGGGGAGTACCTGGGGAAGTGGGTGGTGGTCTGCTTCTATCCCGGGGACTTTACCTTTGTCTGAGCGACGGAAGTCTCGGCAGTTGCCGAGAATTACCCGAAGTTCCAGGCCCTGGGGGCCGAAGTGATCTCCATCAGCGTGGATAGTCCGTTTGTGCATAAAGTTTGGAACGACGTGGAGCTTTCTCGCATGGTGGAGGGGGGAGTTCCCTTTTCCATGGCCTCCGATAGCGGTGGGGCCATCGGCCGAGCCTATGGAGTCTACGACGATGTGGCGGGAGTGGATGTCCGGGGGCGGTTTATCATAGACCCCGACGGGGTAATTCAGGGCATGGAAGTACTCACGCCCCCCGTGGGGCGCAACGTGGAGGAAACCCTGCGCCAGCTCCAGGCCTTTCAGCACGTCCGGGCCACCAAGGGGAGCGAAGTGACCCCCTCGGGATGGACGCCGGGGGGCAAAGTTCTCCGCCCGGGCATTGATCTGGTGGCCAAAGTATGGCAGGAATGGAACCCCCGGGACGTCTACGGGGAGAAGAAGGGATAGGCCAAGATGGGGGGCGGTCTACGGAACGCCCCCATCTGTTTTTCCCCGCCAAGAAGGAACCTTCCCCCCTCGGGAGCGGCCCTCGGGGGGCGAGGCCGCCACTGTTTTTGATGTGCGGCGAATACATGAGCCCTATCCTGTAGGGGCGAGCGTATTTTTCGCCCCCACGCCAAGCTCAAAGTTTTCGCCCCGACGCGGGCGCGGGGCCCGGGGATTTCGCCCCCACGATGGGTTTGAACCCTTCTCCCCCACGTCGGCCCATTGCCGATCTCCGGGTTGCTCGCCCCTACGCCAGGCTTGGGGTTTTCTGTTTTCGCCGTATCACGAGGTCATCGTCCAAACCTTGGCGGAGAAAATCGAGCCGGGACGACACGGCTCCCAGGCCGTCGGCGGGCACCGGCTTGATCCGAAAAGGGGGAAAGTCCCGGGCTCTCCAGGATCCCCTTCAGTGGAGCCACGTCCGTGCCCCGGGCGCGGAGGGAGGCTTCCACCAGCCAGGCGACGAGCCGGGGATCTTCCACGGCGAGAGGGGGCTCGGGCGGCGTAGACTCCCCTGGCGCCACTCCCTTTGAGCACGCCCCAGTCCCCGTACGACCGCAGCACGCGGCGCCCCGCCCGGGAGACGGTCTCCCGCTCACCGTACTGCTCCCGGATCCGTCGCTGGATATGGGCGGCGGCGGCGGAGCCCTGGAGCCTCAGGAGTCGGCTGGTCCGGAGGGCCACCTCTCCCCAGAACGGATAGACGGCCAGCACCATGCCCCAATGGAGGATCACATGGTCGTGTCGGGGAGTGCGCTATCCCGGATTCTTTTCCCCAAGGAAATCTATTGCGACAGGCCGGAGGGGCGTGGGGCCGTCATTCCCCTCCGGAGCGCGTCAGCGCCTGGTCGTACCACATGAGGAGCTGGGGGTCTTCCTGAAGAACGTTCTCGGGAACCTTGCGGGCCACGGCGATGATGGTGGCGTAGTCCCGTTCCTGCCAGGCCTTCTTGAATCCGGCCCGGACGGCCTCCATGCGGAAGACCTTGAGCTTTCTCGTGGCGGAGGCTTTGTACTCCTCGAACTCCTTGAGGAGCGACCTCTCGCGTAGCTTCTCCAAGTCGCCCGCTTTGTTCGGGTCGGGGACGTACCATCGATCCTTTCCTTGGGCGCGGAGATCTTCGTCATCTTTGGGTCGATCCCGGAGCTCCTCGAAGGTCGACGATAGGTAGCTGTAAATCGGGCTCGGCACCGCGCCTTTGCCGTCGTAGCACAGAAAGTTTTGTCCCAGCAGCTCGGAGAGCTCCAGGGGCTTCTCGCGCCCTTGCCATCCCCCCAGCTCCTTGATGAATAAAGGATGGATATCTTGAAAGGTCTGCGGCCTATTCTGGAGGATCTGGCGAAGCCATGCGATGGCGGAGGATTCGTCGGAGACCGAGGGAGGCGTGGGCGCCATGCCCCCGGCGGTCATTTTTCCCCTGTCGTAATCGGCCATCTGGTCGGGGAGAAAACACATGCCGTCGCGGTAGGAGAAACGCCGAGCCAACCCCTCCTGAAACTCGGCGCTGTCCAGCGTCACGGGATGACCTTTGCGCACGAAGTGGGCCACCATCCGGTCGAAAAGGATGCGTGGGTCGCGCTCCGGAATGAATTGCAAGGTGTCGCCGTGCTTTTTTACGACGGGCAAATAACCCAGGTGAGCCCGGACGAAGTCCCACACCCCTCCTTCCGGTCCTTCCTCCAGGGAGAAGGACTCCATCAGCCCCCCACCGGGCTTGTAGGCGGAGATAACGAGGTCTTGCTTGACGGCGGTGGGCGTGGTAACCGCCTTGAAGCTACCCTGCTGCTTGTCCAAGGCCGAGACATCGGCGACGACGAAGCCCGCCTCCGTGAGCGCGGCCTGGAGGCTATTCCAGACGGAGGCCTTGGTGTTGGAGAACTCCACGGTCATCCAGCGCCCCGGCTTGAGAACCCGGTGGGCTTCCTTGAAGCAGGCGGCCATGAGGCGGCGATAGGCGGCAAGGTCCTTCCCCTGGGAGGCGTTTTCAATGGCCTCGAGGGCGTTGTTCGTCCAGACCTTCATCCACCGCTCCCACAGCGCGCTAAGCTCGGAATAGTTCAGGTTTGATCCAAAGGGGGGGTCGAGAAATATATAATCCACACTCTGTGAGGGCATTTCCGAGATGTGTGTGGTGGATTGCGTGGTAATGATATGAGGTGAGTTGGTGGAATTTAGTGATTTGACAAGTTTATTCAATTTGTTTTTGTAGGCAGTAAATAGGCAAGGTTCGGAAGTTTGGGATCCCATGTACAGAGTTCCGCTGAGGGGGTTGTAGGGAAAGGATACCCCGGGGCGATATCGGTTTAATTTACTGACGTTGATCAGTTGGGAATTAAACCACAGCAACATCGGCCCGGTGGTGCAGCGTGACCGGAGTGACGATAGAATCCATAGGTTTCGTTTTGAATAAAAATGATGTGTATGGGTGATGCCTAGGGGATCATTGCGACGGCTTTCTATCCCTTCCGGCATGCGGACCGCCGGAAACCAGTAGGGGATGTTGCCGTTATCTATTTTGTCGATGAGCGCCAGGTCGGCGTCGTCGGGGTATTTCTCGGCCCTACGGCCATCCACAGTATAGTCGATTAAGACGGGAAGCTGTTTTATTTGGCTGAGGGATTGGTTCAATGCCCCATCGAATCGGGTCTCCCGGGCGCGATCCATCCTCCTCTTCGTAAGGCGAGCTTGGCAGTGTGGGCAGGGAAAGTCCGCCCTCACCGTCCCCTGATCCCGGTCGACGGCTTCTTCGAAAAAGACAATCTCTCCGGTGCACTCCGGACATATAAAGACATCCGACCAGACGGTGTGGTTGATCTGACCCTTGGTCTTTCCATCGCTGTGGAGGGTTTCGTACATCCAGCCGCATTCGGCCTCCACTTCCCCGAGGACGTGCCGGGCTTCGCGTTCGAATTCGTGGACGTCCACCGGGGCGGTGTGGTTATGGGTGATGAACGTGGCCACGGGCGACAGGTCGGCCAGCACTCCCCGGCGGGCCCCCACCTGGGAAAAGGCCCTCCAGAGGGGCTTCCCTTCTTCGTCGGTCTCCCGCCGGGAAATGGTCCCATCTTCGTCCACCCGATAACCCAGGGACTCGACCACCGCCTTGTCGCCACACATCTGGGCGGCGACCCCCGTCATCCCTGAGCCGCAAAACCCATCGAAGACCACGTCCCCCGGTTCGGTGTAGTGCAGGATATACCGCATGATGGCCTTGTGCGGCACCTTGGTGTGGTAGGAATGGGCGTTGTAGATCGGGTCGTTTTTTCCCTCGCTCACGTCGGCGGCGAAGGGCTCGCGGCGATAGGGCTCGTTCGGGTCATAGGGCTTGCCATAATGCCGTATAAAGTCGGCGATCCACGGATTCGGACAGGTGGTGTAGTACGGTGGGTCGGAGAGCGCCAGGATGTCCTCGTCCTCACCAAGGGGAAACCCTTCGATCTTTCGGAACTCCGGGTCTTGGAGCTTCTCGCGCAGAAGGCCGAGGAAGTGCTCCCGCCGCGCGTTGTCGTCGGGGAAGGCTTTGCCCAAGCATGTCACGGGTTCGTTGACACCGGCGGAGGCCTCGGTGCCGAACGGACCGGGGGAACTTTCCTGGGGGGATTTTCGCACCGCTGGCATCATACCCCATCTCCCATCTCTTTCATGTGTTGCGCGATGAAATTCCGCATGTCATTTTTCTTGGGCAATTCCAGGACGCATTTGGACACGAAAAGGTTCGGGGGCGCGCACCTTCCAGCCGGCAGTAGTAGAGGCTTTAGATCTGGCGCTTCAACTCCCGGACCGGCCAGTTGCCCCGGAGGCCCTCGATTTCGTAGAAGGCCCGCTTGAGATCGTCGTCAAAATCGACAATCAACTCCATATGGCTGTACGAAAGCCGTTGGATGACGGCATCCGGCGGCGTCCGGAATTGTGGGGACCCTGTCCCCACTTTCTCGGTTTCTTTCGTCCCGACGATAACGGATCGAACGACGGTGGGGGATTTTTTCGTTTTGTGTCATGTCCGCGACCCATCTCTCTTCGGGCTGGGAGAAATATTTTTTGTCCCTACGATGTGTTCAGAAGTTTTTGTTGATTTACAATCATCACAGGAAAAGAGTTTTCGTCGATCTAATAACATTGTCTGGTGTTTCTCATAGGTATGTTCAATTTTATCATGATTATTCTTCAAAGCAAGAGGTGCGGCGAATACATGAGCCCTATCCGGTAGGGGCGAGCGTATTTTTCGCCCCTACGCCGGCCCCGGGGATTTCGCCCCTACGGCGAACTCGGGGTTTTCTGTTTCCGTCGCATCACGAGGTCATCGTTCAAGCCCTGGCGGAGAAAATCGAGCCGGGACGAGACGGCTCCCAGGCCGTCGGCGTGCACCGGCTTGATCCGGAAGGGGAAAAGCCCCGGGCTGTCCAGGAGACCTTTCAGCGGAGCCAAGTCCGTGGCGCGGGCGTAGAGCGAGGCTTCCACCAGCCAGGCGATGAGCCGGGGATCCTCCACGGCGAGGGGAGCCCCGGCGGTGTAGACCCCCTTGACGCCGCTCTCCTGCAGCACGCCCCAATCCACGTACGACCGCAGCACACGGCGCGCCGCCCGGGAAACGGTATCCCGCTCGCCGTATTGCTCCCGGATCCGGCGCTGGACATGGGCGGCGGCGGCGGAGCCCTGGAGCCTCAGAAGACGGCCGGTCTGGATGGCCACCTCCCCCCAGAACGGATAGACGGCCATGATCATGCCCCAGTGGAAAGCCACGTGATCGCATCGAGGAGCGCATGAGAGGAGTTCCAGCCCCTCATCGCGCCACGACTCCAGGCCCTTCGGCACCGTCAGCCACGTCCTGAGGAGAATAGTGATGATCTTCTCCCGATTGCCCCGCTCGGCCTGACCGCCGACGGAAACCTTGTCCTGCAACAAATCCTGCAAGGTGTTCATCACCGCCGCCTTGTCATTCCCTGCCAAAATCAGGTTGACCGTCTGCTCAAACCATTCCAGACGCACCCGCTGGCTGAATCCGATCTGGTCGGTCTGCCTCGTCATGGGACCCTTCTCTCTGCCTGGGCGCTGCCCCCGGGCATGTCAATTCGGATGAAAGGCACGATGAGTTCCTCGACGGAAATGCCGCCGTGGCTCACGATGCGCTCCCCCTCCCGGACAAAGGCCCGCCGAGGAGGAGCCAGAAGGGGAAAGTACTTCTCCGGGAGACCGACGGGATCCCACGCCATGGCGTCGGGGAAGCGTTTGTGCACGCCTTCCCGAAGGGCCCCATCGGGATAGATGCGGACCCGTTCGCCGCGCAGATCCGCCACGGCCCCTTCGGAGGGACGACCGCACCCCTCCGCCTCGATGTTGCCGTGGTCGGACGTCAGGTAGACCAGGAAGCCCCGCTCCAGGAGCAGATCGAGGAGGGCCCCCACATAGGGCTGCCGGGCCCACTGCCCCACCTGGTTGTGCATCCCGGAGGTGCCCAGTGCCATGCCGTGCATGATCTTATCGACCTTATCCACCGCCAGCCCGACGACTTTGGCCTTGGGATGGGAAAGGTCGTCGGCAACCTTTTCCAGGTCCTCATCCTTCAGGACCTTCCGATAGACGACCTCCTGGGGCGTGAGGCCCTGATCCCTCCAGAACTGGGCCCAGAGCGCGGGTTCTCTGTCCGTGGTCTGGATGCTCTTGGAAAAAAAGAGGGGGATCTTGCCGGCGAAGGTGGCCTGGCGCGAGACGGAGGTGACGGAAGGAATCCAGGCAAAAACCGCCTCCTCCCGGAATCGCAGCCCGGGGTGACGCGAGGCGAGGGCTTCGCGGACCACCAGCCATTGATCCAGGGCGAGGCCATCCACCACGATGAGGGCGATCTTGGCCTTGCGGTCCTCGCCCATCTGCCGGGCAAGGAACCGGGGAAGATGGTGCAGCATCACCGGAGGCTCCGGAGGGAGATTCACCAGCCCGGCGTACCGCTTGACGAGCCAGGCGGCGAAGGCGCCATCCACCCGGGCTTGCAAGCTCCTGAAGCGCTCGCCTCCAGGGGCGGGCACCGGGCCGTCCGGAGGGTTCGCCAAAAGGATGGTCTCCGCCCACCCCCGGGCAAAGTGGAACCAATCCGGGTGCTTCGCCTCCTCGGCGGGGATGGAGCCCTCCAGGCGGTCCAGGAGCTTGTCCAGGCGACGGAGCCGGTCTTCGGTGGGATCGGTGCGAACGCCGATGCCCACCCACGTTCTGGAAAGCACGTCCCCGTGGTCGTGGGGCACGGCGTGCAGGATCCCCTCGACGAAGAGATTGTCGATGTAGACCCGGATGTCCTCGTGGTCGAAGGACAGTTCCGCCGGTCCCGCAACGGCCAGCGGAGAAAGGGCCCTCGGTGCGAACACGCGGGACAGCCCTTTGGCCGCTTCGTGGTCCAGAAACCGGGGCCAGCGTTCCTGAAGAAAGGCGAAAAACGCCTCCCGGTCTGAAACAAGGATCTCCAGGGGCCAATCATTGAAGGCGGCGTTCTGGCGGAGCAGTTGGATAAACCGCCCGTCGAGATCCGGGCCGAAGTTCTGTCGGCGGTAGTGACGGCGCAGCAACGTGTGCAGCAGGTCCGTAGGGTGTCGGACCAGCTCGGGGGCGATGTCGAAAACGTGCCGGAGGATGAAATCCCTGGTGGCGTTGTCCCCCAAGGGAGCGGGGGGATGGGGCACCAAGGCCCCATACAAGGCGTCCAGATCCCCCCGATCCAGGGCTGCCACCACCGAATAACTCAGGGAAGGAAAGATGTCGCCGAGGTGGAAGGAGAGTTTCCGCCCGGCCCGGAGAAGATCGTGGGGCAACCCGCCGGGATCGCTGGCCTGGGAACGCAGCACCACCACCAGGTCCGTGTCCTCGCCCTGGTCCCACCGGGAGCGGAACTTCGATTCGTAGGCATAACGGAACGCGATATGGTCTTCAAACGGCATCAGCTCAAAGCCCCGCCCCCGGATGCCTTCAAGCATCCCCTCTTCGAGGAGAAGTCCGTCCGGATCGGCCGCCAGGGTAAGCCGGGAGACCTTTGGGGTGAACTCTTTCAGGATTTGATCGCGCCAGCTCCTCATGGCCATGCTCCTCCTCCCAAGTTCCACGCCGCCGCACTCTGCGGGGCGGCGATGTGGTCCTACTCCCCCCCCGAGCGGGTGAGCGCCTGGTCGTACCACATGAGGAGCTTGGAATCTTCCTGAAGGACATTCTCGGGAACCTTGCGGGCCACGGCGATGATGGTGGCGTAGTCCCGCTCCTGCCAGGCCTTCTTGAATCCGGCCCGGATGGCCTCCAGACGAAACACCTTGAGCTTTCTCGTGCCGGAGGCCTTGTACTCCTCAAACTCCTTGAGCAGGGACCGTTCCCGGAGCTTTTCCAGATCGCCGGCCTTGTTCGGGTCGGGGGGGTACCAGCGGTCCTTGCCCTTGGCCCGCAGGGCTTCATCGTCCTTGGGCAGGTTTCGGAGGTCCTTGAAGTTCGACGAGAGATAGCTGTGGATTTGGTTCGGCACCGCCCCCTTGCCGTCGTAGCGGAGGAAGTTCTGCTCCAGCAGTTCCGAAAGCTCCAGGGTCTTCTCATACTTTTGCCAGCCGCCAAGCTCTTTGATGAACAAAGGATGGATGTCCTGAAATGTCTGAGGCTTGTCTTTGAGGAGTTGGCGAAGCCAGGCGATGGCGGAGGATTCGTCGGAGACAAAGAGTGACATCTGCTCCATGCCATCGGTGGTGATCCTCTTTTTGTCGTATTCGGTGGCCTGCTCCGGGAGGAAGTACATGCCGTCGCGGTGCGGAAAACGATGGGCCAAGCCTTCCTGAAACTCGGCGCTGTCCAGCGGCACCGGGTACCCTTTGCGAACATAGTAGGCCACCATCTGGTCGAAAAGAATGCGTGAATCGCGCTCCGGAACAAATTGCAAGACGGCTCCGTGTTTTTTTACGACGGGCAGATAGCTCAGGTGCGTGCGGACAAAGTCCCAAACGCCTTCTTCCGTGTCTGCCTCAAGGTGAAAGCGTTCTTCAAGGCCCCCGTTGGGCTTGTAGGCGGAGATGACCAGGTCTTGCTTGACGGCCACCGCCGTGGTAACCGCTTTGAAGCTGCCCTGTTGCTTGTCCAGCACGGAGACATTGGCCACCACAAAACCAGCCTGCCGCATGGCCGTTTGTAATCCATTCCACACCGCCGCCCGGGTATTGGAGAATGCCACCGTTATCCAGCGGCCGGGCTTGAGCACACGAAAATATTCTTCAAAGCACCCGGCCATCAGTTTGCGATAGTCGTCCACCGACTTCTGTGCCGCGCGGTTTTCCTTGGCGCGATCCACGATGGCGTCCAGCTTCGCCTGAGTCATCACGCCGAGCCACGCTTCCACGAGGAAATTCAACTCGGCATAGGGCAGATTCTCGCCAAAGGGGGGATCGGTGAAGATGTAGTCGATGCTGTTCTCCGGCAGAAGCAGCCGGGCTGCCGTCCCCGTGCCGATGGCCGCCCCTCCGGCACCTGTTTTGAAATGCTGAAATGCCTTGGCCAGCCGATCCCGCTTGCCCTCCAGGATGTACCAGGGGCTGCATTCGGCGTGCTGAGAGGCGACGTAGTAGACTCCGGTCAATTGGCGATTAACTTGAGAACCTCCAGGGCGGCCTTGCTGAATTGGCTGATAGCGATTAAGCACGGAAAGCCCCCATATCGCCTGCTCCACCATGAAGAGCAGAAAGGCCCGCAGGCGGGGCTCCGGATGGGCCCGGGCCCTTGCCCACAGAGCCCCCATGGCCTGGGCGGCGCGGGGCAAGAACATGTGATGGGTGTGGGTGATGCCCTTGTCGCGCATACGGGGAGCTTCCCACATGTCTGCGAAGGGGAATTCGACCAGTGGCACCGCAGCGGGCAAAGGCAGGACTTCAATTTTTTCCAGCAGTGTCAGATCGGTCGCATCGGGTTTTTTCTCGTGCCGGATCTTGCCCACACGGTAGGAAATCAGACTGGGCACACGCTTGGGCGCTTGCAGAATCTTCCCCGTGGCGGGGTCCAGCTTGCTGATGCGGATCCGGTCAAGTTTTTTCTTCGACATCTCGGCGCCGCAGTGGGGACAGGGAAAGGTGTCCCGGACGCGCTGGGAATCCTCATCCAGGGCCTCATCCAAAAAATTCACTTCCCCCGAACATTCCGGGCACCGGAACACCTCGCTCCACACCGTGTACTCGATGCGCCCTTTGGTCTTGCCATCGCTGTGCCAGGTTTCGTACATCCAGCCCAGATCTTGCTCCACAGCGTCCAAGAGCTCTTTTCCCGCCGAGGCAAAGGCTTCCACGTCGAAGGGCATGTTGTAGTTGGCCGCGATGAACGTGGCGGCGGGGGAGAGGTCGTTCAGCACCGCCCGGCGCGCCCCAATCTTGGAGAATGGCCTCCAGACAGGTTTCCCATTCTCGTCAGTCTCTTGCCGGGAAATAGTCCCATCCCTGTCCACCCGGTAGCCCAGGGACTCCACCACACCCTTGTCGCCGCACATCTGGGCCGCCACTCCCGTCATCCCCGAGCCGCAAAATCCGTCCAGAACCACGTCGCCCGGCTCGGTGTAGTGCAGGATGGACGGCACGATGGCCCGGTGGGGCACCTTGGTGTGGTAGGAGTGGGCCTTGTAGAGGGGGTCCGTCTTCCCCTCGCTCACATCCACCGCGAAGGGCTCCCGGCGATAGGCCACCGTTCCGCCGGCGGAGGGGTTCTCCGAGGGGGACGTGTTCTCGTCTCCCGGGGGGGCTGGCGGAGTCTCCGGTGTTTCCTCTGCGGCGAGAAAATCTCCCAGCCACGGATTCGGGCAGGCGGTGTAATAGGGTGGGTCGGAGAGCGCCAGGATGGCCTCGTCCTCACCGAGGGGGAACCCTTCGATCTTTCGGAACTCCGGGTCTTGGAGCTTCTCGCGCAGAAGGCCGAGGAAGTGCTCCCGCCGCGCGTTGTCGTCGGGGAAGGTTTTGCCCAGGCATGTCACAGAGCCCAAGTCGCCAGTGGACGGAGACGTTTCAAAGAGATTGGCCTGGTTGTTTTGGTCTTTTTTCATGGCATCTCCCCCGTGTCGGAAATTTTGCTGCCTGCGCTATGCACGCGTACATAGCGCACGATAACACGCGTGCATAGATTATGACTCTCGTGTAAGGAGCTCCACTTCCTCAAAAGTTTGCAGGAGGGGTTTGCGGAAGAATTCGTTGACGCGGACATCCGTGCCTTCCAGGATCTGAAAGGCGACTTCGTGGGAGGGGATGTGTTGACGAATAGTTTCTTCGTGCCCCAGGAGGAGCAATCCCACAACGGTCGGCCGGCGAGTCCCGTCAACAGTGGTGACAAGCCCCAACGCACCATCCAGTTCTTCATCGGCCAGCGGCAGCAATGTCATATCGCCACCGTAGCGTTAGGGTTTCTCCCTGATCTAGGATCGTCTTGATTCCGTGTCCCCGGATGTCCATGGGCAGTGCCTACTCCAACACGATTCTTACCTTGCCGAGCTCTTTGCCCCGGGTGAGCCCGTCCAGGTACTCCTCGAAGCGCTTGCGCAGCTCCCCCGGGGTGGCGGGAGATCCCCCCGCAAGCAGGGCGTTCCGCAGGTCGTCGGCCTTCACCGCAACCTTGGTGAGCCCGGAGAGGGCTTCCACGAGGGCGGAGATGAAGCCCTGATCCAGGGGCTCCGGCAGGGTCCGCGTCTTGATGAAGCCGTCCACCCGTTCGTGGGGTTCGGGCTTGAGGAGGTGCAGGTTGTCCTTGGTGGTGGGGTCTTCAAGGTTGGCGAGCAGGGTCTGGGTCCAGTTCTCGACCAGATTTTCGAGCTCGCCGTCCAGGGCGTCGAGCATGGTTGCCGCAGGGGCCGTGGGCGGTTCCGCGCCCGGTTTGAATTCGCAGTGCGGACAGACCGGCGAGGCCTCCAGTTCCCGCTCGGTGAGTGCGGAGCAACTCCTCAGGCCAGCCAAGCGGTTCCGGAAGTCCAAGAGCTGCTGGCGGGGCATGAGGTCGATGGTGGCGAGATCCTGCAGGTTCTTGAGCCGTCCGTCGCCCAGGAGCTGGGCTTTGCGCTGGTCCTCGTTCACGCCGAGACGCGCTTTGGCGTGCAGAGAAAGGTAGGCCCGCACGTACGCCCTTTTGAGGTCGCCAAGTTTGCGCTGGGTTTCCGTGCGAAAGTTGGGGGCGCTCCGCTTGGCCGGATCGACGATCTGGGCGAGGACCTCGTGCCGCGCCGTCTTCATGGTGGTGATCCACTCGTGGTCCGTGGGCAGGATCGTCTCGGCGATGGAGAGGTACGATGCGGCGGGCCGGAGATCTCCCACCAGATCCTCCAGGGACTTGACCTCGGCCAGGGTGTGGAGGCCGCTCCGCTGGGCGGCGACCTCTTCGGCGCCGTAGCGGAAGTTCTTGAGCTTTCCGGTGGTGCTGTAGGGTTTCAGGGATTCGAGGAATTCCTTGGTTTTCCTCAGCGTTTCCGAAAGTTTTTTCATTTCCTCGTCGTTCAGCAGGCTGCGGTTCCAGAAGAACACGTCGCTTTCCAGGCGACGCTGCGCGCGGAGCACCTCTTCGATGGCGTTGGTGACGGCCTTCTGGAGCTCCTGAACGGGCTCGTCTTTCCCCTGGGTGACCAGTTGGGCCATGCCCGACGCGAGTCCGAGCAGTTCGAAAAGGTTTTTGAGCGCCGGGAGGTTCCAGTCCTTGGGGTGTTTGATGTGCTTGAAATTGACCAGCTCGTCCACGGCGGTCCCCGCCAGGAGAGCCATCCCCGTGGCGTCGAAGTCCTGCCCCGGAATGGAAAGGACCACCTCGCCGGCGTAGACCAGCGCCGCCAGCACCACCACGGCCCATGCGGGTTCGAGGCGAAAGCCCCCGGGGGCGAGGTATTCCACGCCAAGGATGTCGTGGATGAGCTCGGAGCGGTTGACCACCTGGCCGGAGCCCTTCTTCCCGAGGACGTCGAGGATGTACTTGGCGTACGGGGACTGGCCGGGGTCGAGGCGGTTGCCGTCGAGGAGCTCCAGGGCATCGAGCACCGCCGTGGCCTGCTTGGTGCGATTCTGTCCGGCCATGGCGCGCAGGGCGTCCTGGGCGGCCTGCGCCCGGTTCGCTCCGGTGATGAGCACGGAAAATTTCGGATATGCCGGGGCCTGGTCGTGAAACGCCGGGCCGAGGCAGATCCCCGCCACGGTGTTCACCAGGTCGCGGAAGTTGATGTGCTCCTGGGGGCCGATGCCGGAAAGCTCTCGGAAAGGCTTGCCCTTGGCCCACTCGGTGAGCGATTTGGTGCGCCCCTGGTGCGTGATGTCGAAGGCCTTGGTCATGTGCTGCCGCAGCCACTCTGCGAGGTCTTGAAGGGCTTTTCCCCTCTTGTCCTTATAGACGGCGTTGGCGTGTCCCGAAGATGTGGAGGCCAGATCCAGCGCCGCCGCATAGCTGCGCAGGGCGGTGCGGAACGTTTCGGCGGGGTCGGGGGGCTGGCCGGGGTCGAACAACCGGGGCGATCCCCCCGAGGGCTGGGGCTTCTTCGGGGATTCCAGGCGCAGCCGGAAAAACACTTCGTCGCCTTTCTGCTCGTCCTTGAAGTGCGGCGGATCAAAGGGCTGGATGAAGTAGAGGTAGAAATCCCGCGACGGCACCGCCGTGGAGCGTTCGTTGGGGGCGCCGAAGAAGAGGTACCCCTGGCGCATGGCCTTGTGCTCCTGCCATTCGAGCTCGTGGGGCCAGATCTTGTAGCCCGTGACGTAGGTCTGGTCCGCGCATTCCAAGACCTGCTGGAGAGCTTCGTAATAGGCGCGGTCGAGCTGGGAGGCATCGAGGCTCTCGGCCCGCTTTTCGATGAGGGCGTCGAAGTCGTCGGTCTTTTTGAGGTCCAGATAGTGCTGGCGGTTGTCCCGGTTGGACGAAATAAACTGTCCGCTCACGGTTTTGTGGATTTCCCGCAGGACAATCTCCACCTGGGAGAGCAGGTCGTCGGCGGGGGTTCCGCCCAGATCCTCGATCTCCGGTTGGTAGAGGCACAGTCCGTCCCGCAGCTCCTCCGCCGTGGCCCCCAGGGGGGTGGAGATGTCGCCTGTGGTGAGCCGATGGACGGAGAGCGCGTGGACGATCCGCAGGGCCATGGGTTTGTAGGGCGGTCGGGTAAAGGCCTGCTGGATGCGGGACTCCAGCACCGCACTGCAATCCATGACCGCCCTGACGTCCGGAACGGAGCGGAAGGACGAATTCTCGCACAGGGTGGCCCAGTAGCCGTCGTAGGCGATGACTCCGGGGTGGTCTTGGGGCACGTTCTGGCTGAGGAGTTTCTTCATGGCCAGGGACAGGGTTTTGAGGACCTCGCGCTTTTCCACCGCAGTGACCCGCTCGAAGGTGTCGATGTAATCGGGGTGCACGGGGAAGAGGCGCACGAATTCGTCCAGGCGCTCGTTCATGCGGCCGTAGAACTTGGCGAAGGGGGTCAGGTACTCCCGGATTTTCTCCTGCTGGTGGGCGGTCTTCTTGAGCAGACGCTCGGCCACCACGAACTTGACGTCCCTGCGGGCGATGAGGATTTGATCGAAGCGGTCCTTCACCCGGCGGAGGCTTTCGGACACGAAGGAAAAGCGGGAGCTGTCGAAAATGGCTTCCTGAACTCCGGCGATGAAGCGGAACCGCAGGTCCTTGCAGGCCTCGCCGATCTCGCGCAGGAAGTTGAGATCGAGAATGATTTCCTGATCCCTGCGGGTGCGCAGGTAGTCGAGGAGTTCGTCCACCACCAGGAGCAGGCCGTGGTCGGGGTACTTCTGGTGGAAGGCGGTCATCATCTCTTCAAAGGAACGCTTGTTGTTGGAAACCTTATCTGCGGGGGGGAAGGAATAAGACACCCCCATGGCGGCCAGGTGCTCCTCAAGCTCGGCCACAAGGATGTCGCGCAGGGACATGATGGTGGCGCCGATCTCGGTGCGGACTACCTTGAAACGCCCGCCGATCTTGCCCGCGGCCTCCGCCACGCTCGTGTCGTTCAGATGCGGTGAGAGATCGCCCCTTTCAGCCAGAGCGGAGATCACGGACAGAAGGTGGGACTTTCCCGTGCCGTAGTTGCCTACCACCAGCAATCCCTTGTGGTCCAAGGGTTTGTCGAACTGGAGCTGGGGCACGATGATATCGGTCCACCGATCGGCCATCTCCGAGGAGATGACATAGGTCTGGACAAGCTGCTGGGCCTCGGCGGCCTTGTCGGCGTTCCGAAGCGCCACCACGCTTTCTATGGGTTCAAACTGGATCAAATCTCCGTAGGTCATCGTCCTCGCCCTCCTGGGTGTTTGTTCCTGTTCTTCATGCGATGGGGGAAATCTGGGGTGGGGGCAGTGTCCGGTGGTTGTGGCGATCCCCTGTAGGGGCGAGCGTATTTTGCTCGCCCCTACGCTCCACGTCCTCGGGAGTCACCACCAGGAGATCGTGTGCGGGATATCGTTTGTATTCGGGGTGGTCCGGCGTGGCGTAGGCCAGAGAGGACGATGGGGGCTGGGCCGAGGATGCCCCCGGTTTCGGCGCAGTCTGGATTTCTCCGTTCCATGCGGCGACCACCGTTTTGTTCCGGGAGAGTCCCTGCAGGAGGCGCAACGGATCCTGCCGGAGCGAGGGGTCAAAGAGGATCTCGGTGTTGTCCAGAAGGACCACCGGGGCCCCGGAGGCGTCCACAATCTCCGCGAGAAGGCGGGATGCCTGCAACGCCCGCTGGCGCTCGGTGAGGTCGAGCAGCGCGCGGGACAGTTCGAGATTGACGTTGATCAGAGGGGCCCCCGTGCGCCTCTGGACCTCCCGGAGGGCGGCGGTTTTTCCCGCACCGGCCGGGGCCACCACCAGCACGAGGCGGTGGTACAGCTCGGCGGCCTGGTTGATTTTTTCCATGATTTTGTCGGCGAGGGGTTCTCCCATGAGCATCTCCTCCTGAACCGGGTTGGTGGTGCCGCGCCTTGCAAGGCCGGGGGCCACGGGTTTTTCCTGAAAGGTCGGCGCGGGGCGGTGGGCCGGGAGGGAATCTGCCGTTCCTCTCTCCGAGGGCGCCGGGGGGCGATGGGGGGAGCGTGGCGGCGGGGGAGGCTTTCCCCGAGGGATGGCACGTCCCGGGGGTTCTCGGAGCGCACCGCTCATGGTCCAAGGCAAAAGGCAACGCCGTATCTTCATCTAATTTAGTGTTATTGCTCGGCGCTGTCAAGCGTTAGGGAAGGGGCAAGGGTGACTTCATGGACGGATGTGGCGCCGGCGGGGGGGAGTCTGCGGATTGTGGCGGTAACCGGTGATGGGGGAAATCTGGGGGTGGGGGCAGTGTCCGGTGGTTGTGGTGGTCCCCTGTAGGGGCGAAAAATTTTTCGCCCCTACGCGGGTCCGGGAGGTTTGCCCCGACGATGGGTTTGAAGTCTTCTCCCCTACGCCGGGCCAGTGCCGATCCCGGGGGTTTCGCCCCTACGATGTGTTCGGGAGTTTGGTTGAGTTCGAGGATGTCGCGGGGAAAGTTTTTCCCTTTGTTGTTTTGTTTGACATCGTAAGGGAATGTGTCGGTTTTTTTGTTGTTTTTCTGATCAGCGTGGCATAACCGATAACCTGCCATTTTTCTGTAGGGGCGAAAAATCTTTCGCCCCTACGCCGGACCACAGGTTCTCGTTTCATTCAAATTTTTTTCCCGACACCAACCCCACAACTTTTGGTCCCTTCCGCGTGGCTCCGGGCATCACATGGGCAAACCTCTTCCATGTAAATTCCCTCCGGGCACCGCTCCTGCGGGTTCGGTGCCGTGCGGAAAAATATCCCCTGCACGACCTACGCCCACCTTGTGAAATTTTAGGATGGGGCTCCGGGGGTTTCCAGCACCGCCCCTCGGGGGGCGCTGGAGACGGCGGCGCGGTAGCGCTCCAGCAGGGAGCTCTCTGTGGGCCTCGGAGGAGGAAGGCCCTCGCGCCGTCGGCGGGCCAGTTCGTCGTCGGCCACGAGGAGGTCGAGGCGCCGGGCGGGGATATCGACCCTGATCCGGTCCTGCTCCCGCACGAGGGCCAGGGGACCCCCGGCGGCGGCTTCGGGGGCCACATGGCCGATGGCGGCCCCCCGGGTGGCGCCGGAGAACCTTCCGTCGGTGACCAACGCCACGGAGGCGTCCAGGCCGCGCCCCGCCAGCGCCGCCGTGGGGGTGAGCATCTCCCGCATGCCGGGGCCCCCCCGGGGGCCTTCGTAGCGGATGACCACCACGTCTCCCGGGCGGATTTCTCCCCCCAGAATGGCCGCCGAGGCGGCTTCTTCGCCGTCGAAGATCCGGGCGGGGCCTTCGTGGCGGCGCATTTCCGGGGCCACGGCGGCCTGTTTGACCACGGCGCCTTCGGGGGCGAGGTTTCCCCGGAGGACCGCGATGCCCCCTTCGGCGTGCACGGGATTCGCCAGGGGGCGGATGATGCGGGGGTCGATCTCCCCCGTGTGGTGCAGGTTTTCTTCTACGGAGAGGCCGGTGACGGTGAGGGCCCTCTGGTCCAGGAGGCCCCCTTCCGCCAGGCGGGCCATGACGCCCCGCACGCCGCCGGCGGCATGGAGGTCTTCGAGGTGGTGGGGCCCCCCGGGGCTCATGGCGCAGAGGTGGGGGCACCGGCGGCCGATGTCGTCGAAGCGGTCCAGGGGCAGGGTGATCCCCGCCGCCGCCGCGATGGCGGGAAGATGGAGGGCGGAGTTCGTGGAGCCCCCCAGGGCCAGATCCACCGCCACGGCGTTGTCGAAGGCTCCGGGGGTGAGGATGCGCCGGGGGCGAAGGTCCCGCTCCAGGAGGGTCATGATCTGTCTTCCCGCGTCTTTTGCCAGGCGCTCCCGGGCGGCGTGCACGGCGGGGATGGTGCCGTTGCCGGGCAGGGCCAGCCCCAGGGCTTCCATGAGGCAGTTCATGGTGTTGGCGGTGAACATGCCGGCGCAGGAGCCGCATCCGGGGCAGGCGTCTTCGGCGAGGGCTTCGAGCTCGTGGGGGTCCATGCGTCCGGCGGCATGGGCCCCCACGGCTTCAAAGACGGAGGAGAGGTCCACGGGGCGTCCCCGGTGGCGTCCGGCGAGCATGGGGCCCCCGCTCAGGATGAGGGCGGGGAGGTCGAGCCGGGCGGCGGCCATGGCCATGCCCGGAACGATTTTGTCGCAGTTGGTGACGAGGACCAGGGCGTCCAGGGCGTGGGCCCGGGCCATGATTTCCACGGAGTCGGCGATGAGGTCCCGGCTCGGCAGGGAGTAGCGCATGCCTGCGTGGTTCATGGCGAGGCCGTCGCAGACGCCGATGACGGGGAACTCCAGGGGGAGTCCTCCGGCGGCGTAGACTCCGGCCTTGACGGCCTCGGTCAGGCGTCCCAGGTGGGTGTGGCCGGGGATGATGGCGTTGGCGGCGTTGACGACGCCCACCCAGGGGCGTTCGATTTCCCAATCGGTGTATCCTGCGGCTTTGAGGAGGGCACGGTGGGGGGCGCGAGGGGCCCCCCGTTTGGCGGTGTCGCTTGGCATGATGTGCTCCTTTCGTGGGGTGGTTTTTGGGAAAGAGCGGGAGAAAAGGGCAAGAGAGCAAGAGAGCAAGAGAGCCGGCTGGAAAATGCGCGCTCCCAGCAAGGAGTTCCCGGCAAGGCGCGCCCGGCGGGGTGGGGTTCGGTGGGGCGGTATTGGCAAGGTGCTCCCGGGGAGGGGCGTTCGGCTGTGGCGGGGCGAGCATGTTTTTCGCCCCTACGGCGTGATGAATGGGTTGTGTGGGGGCGAAAAATTTTTCGCCCCTACGGTGGGGTCACCGTGTTGAGGGGGCTCCGGCTTCGACGAAGTTCTCCAGGGCTTCTCCGGCGGGAACCATGGGAAAGACCATCTCTTCCCGGGGAAGGCGCACGTCCACCAGGGAGGGGCCCCGGGCGGCGAAGGCCCCATCCAGGGCGGGGCCCAGCTCCTGGGGGGTCTGGACGGTCCACCCCCGGGCGCCGAAGGCCTCGGCCAGGGCGGCGAAGCGGCACCCTTCTCCCGTTTCCGTGGCGGAAAAGCGCTCCTTCCAGAAGAGTTTCTGCCACTGGCGTACCATGCCCAGGGAACCATTGTTGAAGACGATGATGCGCGCCGGAACGCCCTCCCGGACCAGGGTGTCCAGTTCCTGGACGTTCATGAGGAGGCTCCCGTCTCCGGCCACACACACCAGGGGACGGTGGGGGGCCCCTTGATGGGCCCCCAGGGCGGCGGGGAGGCCGAATCCCATGGTGCCGAGCCCCCCCGAGGAGATAAACTTTCGGGGGTGGTCCAGGGGCCAGTGGAGGGCGGTCCACATCTGGTGCTGGCCCACTTCGGTGGTCACCAGGGCGTCTTCCCCCGCCCGGGCCCGCACGGCGTCCAGCACGTCCCAGGGGGCGTAGCCGTCGGTGCGGCGGGGATCCCGCAGGGGGTGCTTCTGCCTCCAGCTTTCCAGGGTGGCGCCCCACTCCCGGCGGTGTTCTTCCGGAGCGGCGGGGGCGGCGGCGAGGGCTTCGAGGATCTTCCGGGCTTCTCCCACGAGGCCCAGATGGACGGGGACGTTTTTGCCGAGCTCCGCCGGATCGAGGTCGGCGTGGATCACCCGGGCCCGGGGGGCGAAGCGCGCCACCTGTCCCGTGCTCCGGTCGCTGAAGCGCGTCCCCACCGCCACCACCAGGTCGGCTTCGGTGAGGGCCCGGTTGGCCACCGGGGTGCCGTGCATGCCCAGAAGGCCAAGAGCCAGGGGAGAGCTTTCGGGAAAGGCCCCCTTGCCCATGAGGGTGGTGGCCACGGGGACGCCGTGCCGTGTCGCCGCGCGGAAGAGGGGGTCCCAGGCCTCTCCCCGGATGACGCCTCCCCCCACGAGGAAGACGGGGCGTTCGGCCCGCCGAAGGAGGTCCGCCGCTTCGTCGAGGCGGGAGAGGTCTTCCCATGCCCCGGGGCGGTATCCGGGAAAGGTCACCTCGGCGGGGTAGAAAAAGGGCCCCGAGGCCCGGAGCACGTCCACGGGGATGGTGACCAGCACGGGGCCGGGGCGGCCGGAGG
>Ga0116185_1000971_pt1 | contig 30386 bp, 21 predicted proteins | sample AD_JPNNA7_MetaG_FD_89754 | JGI IMG/M metagenome (GOLD analysis project Ga0116185, IMG submission 89754) | Active sludge microbial communities of municipal wastewater-treating anaerobic digesters from Japan - AD_JPNNA7_MetaG | ecosystem: Engineered > Bioreactor > Anaerobic > Digestate | place...
CGGAAACAGGTAGTGAAAACATAATTGTTGTAGCTGGATTAAACGGATTAGGATAATTTTGTGATAATGAATAATTATTGATTCCTGAAATTATCTCACTTCCTTGTTTTTCAAATGCCGGTAGCTTTGCTCTGATATCTACAATATTTGAAAAACCTGATTCGTTGTATACTTCGGTAAGATATCCAACGCTTGTTATTTTATAATAAGCACTTCCCTCGTTTGCTTGTGGGGCTCCTGTTAAAATATATTGATTTACATCCAAATAAGTATTTGCTGTTGTACTGTCATATAAAATAAAATCAGGCGTTCCTTTTTTCTTATATATTTTATAATAAGAATTAGTGAAATCGGGATTTGGGCCCCAGGCAAATTTCGGATGATCATCTCCATTATTGAAAACTGCTAAACAATTATTCCAGTAATTTTCTAAACCATAAGTTTGTAGTTGTACAAAATTTTTTAATTCCCAAATAGGATGATAAGACCCATTAGTAACCGTTCCAATATTAGGAGTAGTAAATATTAATTCTTTATTTGTTATATCATATTCTAAAACAACATCAATAGGACCGATAAATCCAGATGCTGCATAAGGAAGATGAGACGTTCTATAATCGATGAAAAACCAAGCTCTTTTATGGCTACCTTCCCATATGCTTACCTCGTAAAGTCCTAAAGATAAAACAGGTTCCCAACCTTGATTATGCCAATCTAGATCGGAGGCATGCCAAAAGTTTGAAGGTGGACTAGTTTGTGAAGAATAAGATTTTGTTCCTCCTAAATACTCTGTTGTTATATTATGATATTGATTCCAAACAGTTCCAATTGCCTCAATTTTTACGGTAATATTCCAGCTAATGGGTCGGTTTTCAAATTTTATAATCAATTCTCCTGCAAGAAGTTCATTTTGTGCCTTAATGTTTGCACATAAAAATAAAAGTATTATGATAGTTAATATCTTTTTCATTTTTTCCTCCTGTTTCTCATAGTTAATAAAAAATAATAGTGCGTTTTCTTTTTGTACTATGTAGAGCCAGTCGGATAATAATTTAAGATGAAAAAATATTCTGAGAATGAATGATGAACATTACACCGGCACAAAAGAATTATATGAGAGAAAATCATTTCGTTTTTCTCCCAGAATATCCGGATTCTCTCGACAATAGAGAGAGCTAAATATCGTGCCAGAATTTTATTTAAAGTTTTCAAATACATCCCAAAAATTTCTTTAAATATTTAGCAGGAGCGTATAAAGCAGTAGAGGTATTAAATCAGCAAAAATTATTCCTCCAATAATAATTTGATTTCAGATAGTTTTTGTTACACAGCGGTAAAAAGGAAATAAAAACTTAAACAAAAATTACAAAGCGTAAAAAAGTAATACGATGAAAATGTCTTGAAAAAAGTTTGTAAAACAGTTAAACAATAGTACACTGATTTTTATGATTGCTTATGATCATAACTGATCTTAATAAATCAGTCTGCTCAGTGTTTCTCCGTGTAAGAAATTAGAAAAGGAGACAGAATTTTTCACGCTTAGATGCGAAGTTTTTTAATCGCATTAAATCCAATTTGAAATCCCTTCTCAAATAGCTAAATTTGAGCTTAATTTTCAATAATTATCAGATAATAAATGCGATATCCTTTTTCAGAAATAGAATCCAAATGGCAGAAATTTTGGGAAGATAATAAAACTTACAGAACTGATCTTACTAAATCAGATAAAAAACTTTATACACTTGTAATGTTCATCTATCCTTCCGGAGCAAAACTTCATATCGGTCATTGGTATAATTACGGACCAACTGATAGCTGGGCAAGATTCAAAAAGCTTCAGGGTTATAATGTATTTGAGCCAATCGGTTATGATGCATTTGGATTGCCTGCAGAAGGTTATGCAATTAAAACAGGAATTCATCCCCAAGACAGCACTTTAAAAAACATTGAAGATATTCGTGAACAGTTAAAGAAAATGGGCTGTATGTATGACTGGGATTCAGAACTTATGACCTGTGCACCGGAATATTACAAATGGAATCAGTGGATCTTTTTACAAATGTTTAAGCGCGGATTAGCATATAGAAAAAACGCGCCTGTTAACTGGTGTCCGAAAGATCAAACGGTTTTAGCAAATGAGCAGGTTGTTGACGGATGCTGTGAAAGATGCGGAACACAGGTTATCCAAAGAAATCTGTATCAATGGTTTTTTAAAATAACTGATTATGCTGAAGAACTTCTTGAAGGACATAATAAAATCGATTGGCCCGAAGAAACAATCTTAAAACAAAAAAACTGGATCGGTAAAAGTGAAGGAGCAGAAGTTACTTTTAAAATTGCAGACAATAACAATGATGAAATAAAAGTTTTCACAACCCGTCCTGATACCTTGTTTGGTGTTACTTATGTTGTAATTGCTCCGGAACATCCGCTTGTTGATAAAATTACAAAACCTGAATTCAAAGCAGGTGTAGATGCTTATCGCGAATCAACAAAACTGTTGACTGAAATTGAAAGAACATCAACAGTTAAAGAAAAAACAGGAGTGCCAACAGGTGCATTTGCAATCAATCCAATGAACAACGAAAAAGTTCCTGTCTGGATTGCTGATTATGCATTGATCACCTACGGAACGGGTTGTGTTATGGCAGTGCCTGCACACGATGAAAGAGATTTTGAGTTTGCATCAAAGTTTAATCTTCCAATACGCAAAGTAATTTTACAAGATGACACAAACGAAAATGATGAACTTAAAGTTGCTTTTACTGAAGTAGGAACGATGATCAATTCAGGAAAATTTAACGGCGTCCGTTCTGATGTGGGAATCGGACAGGTAATAAATTATCTTGAAGAAAATAATCTTGGCAAAAGAAAAATAAATTACCGTTTGCGTGATTGGCTTATTTCACGACAGAGATATTGGGGAACGCCAATTCCGATAATTCATTGTCCGAAATGCGGCGAGGTTCCGGTTGATGAAAGCGAATTGCCGGTTCTGCTTCCTTACGATGTTGATTTTAAACTCGGCGGTGAATCACCTCTTGCGAGAAATGAGAAATATATAAACGTCAAATGTCCGAAATGCGGAACAGATGCAAAGCGCGATCCTGATACGATGGATACATTTGTTGATTCATCCTGGTATTATTTAAGATTTCTTGATCCAAAAATTTCGGATGCTCCCTTTGATAAAAATCTTGCTGATAAATGGACTCCGGTTGATATGTATGTCGGAGGAAAAGAGCATTCAGTTATGCATCTTTTGTATGCAAGATTCTTTCATAAATTTTTACGCGACATCGGATTAGTAAACAGTGATGAACCGTTTGCAAAACTTGTTCATCAGGGAGTAATTACAAAAGACGGCGCTAAGATGTCAAAATCCCGCGGCAATGTCGTTAATCCAAATGATTTTATTACAAGGGTTGGAACAGATGTTTTCAGAATGTATCTGATGTTTATGGGACCTTATGATCAGGGCGGTGATTGGAGCGATAAAGGAATTTCAGGAGTTGAAAGATTTGTAATGCGCACTTATGAATTGTTCAATGAATTTAAAAATGTTATAAAAGATTATCCGCCAAAAGATAAATATGACATTATATCTTTATCAGATAATGAGAAAAAAGTTTACAGAAAAGTTAATCAGACTTTGAAGAAGTTTAATGAAGAGATTGAACACTTCAGATTTAATACTGCAATTGCATCTTTAATGGAATTGATTAATGAACTTAAAGTTCTGGAATCCTGCAATAAAGAAATTCAGAGTTATGTGCTGTTAAGATTTGCATCAATGCTGGCTCCTGTTGCACCGCATCTTGGTGAAGAATGCTGGCAGATAATCGGCAATGAAAAATCAATTTTTGAAAATCCGATTGCATTTGCTATCGATAAAGAAGCATTGGTTGAAGATACGGTTAATATTGCAGTGCAGGTGAACGGAAAGCTCCGCGCAACTATTCCTGTTACAATAAACAGTGAACAAGATTCAGTTAAGCCGCTTGTTTTTGCTGATGACAAAGTAAAAAAATTCACTGATGGTAAAACAATCGTTAAAGAAATATTTGTAAAAAATAAAATATATAACATAGTAGTTAAGTAAAATTTCAATGGGACGCTGATTTTCTATGATTAAGGACAACTTTACATATTCTGAAATAACTGACTTAATTATCAAAGCATTCTATAATATAAAAGTTTTAACATCTGAATTTAAATATCATAATAAATCATAATCATCATAATTATCAGTGTCCCATTGTTCTAAAGAGGAAAGAAATGTTAGACATAAAATTCATTCGTGAAAATCCAGAAGTTGTTAAACAAGGAATTGCAAACAAAAATGAAAAAGATAGAGTTGATGAACTCCTGCAGCTTGACAAGCAGCGCAGAGATTTCATTGCACACGCAGATGAACTGAAATCAAAACGTAACACCGTCTCTCAGCAAGTAGGACAGATGAAAAAATCCGGACAGGATGCATCAGAAATAATTGCTGAGATGAAAAGAGTCGGTGACGAAATTGCTGAATACGACAGTAAACTTAGAAATGTTGAAGAACAAATTGATGATATCTTAAGATACATTCCAAATCTTCCCCACTCTTCTGTTCCGATTGGGAAAAGCGCAGAAGAAAATGTTGAAGTAAAGCGCTGGCTGCCTGATGGTTTTAAATTTGAAAATGATTTTAAACCAATGGATCACGTTGAACTTGGTAAAAAACTAAACATACTTGATTTTGAGCGGGGAGCAAAAATAAGCGGCTCTGGTTTTCCTCTTTATAAAGGTAAGGGTGCAACGCTCGAGCGATCTTTAATTAATTTTATGCTCGATTATCATTTACAGAATCATAATTACTCAGAAATCTTTCCGCCATTTCTTGTTAACAAAGAATCAATGCGCGGAACAGGTCAATTGCCGAAAATGGAAGATGATATGTATTACATTGAAAAGGATGGTCTGTATCCGATTCCGACCGCAGAAGTTCCGGTTACAAATATTCATCGTGATGAAATTCTGAATGAGAAAGATCTCCCGATAAAATATGTTGGTTATTCAGCTTGTTTCAGAAGAGAAGCAGGATCTTATGGAAAAGAATCAAAAGGATTTTTACGTGTTCATCAATTCAATAAAGTTGAGATGGTTAAGTTCGTTAAACCTGAAACTTCTTACGATGAATTAGAGTTACTAGTTAAAGATGCAGAAGACATTTTGCAGGCGTTAAATATCCCATATAGGATTTTAATGTTATGCAGCGGTGATTTAAGTTTTTCAGCGGCAAAATGTTATGATATTGAAACCTGGTCACCTGCAGAAAACAGATGGCTTGAAGCTTCATCCTGCAGTAACTTTGAAGATTTTCAGGCAAGAAGATCAGGTATTCGATTCAGAAACGAAGGGACAAAAAAGCCGGAATTTGTTCATACATTAAACGGCAGCGGATTGGCAACAAGCAGATTGATGGTTTCGCTTTTAGAAAATTATCAAACTCCTGAAGGTAAAGTTATTGTTCCTAAAGTTCTGCATAAATATACCGGATTCAATGTAATTGAATAATCGGAACATATTCTTTTAGTATGAAGCTAAACTTGACTTAATCCAGCTTTGTCAATTTATTTTTGAGATTTCAATCACCCTGCCACAAAGTCCGGGTTTTTATATTCGCAGTGCTATTTAGCTATAATACACTTAATTTGTAATAACAAATAGAAATCTTTCTTTTAATTTTCTTTAATGAAGAATCTTCTTACTCTTAAAAAGTATTTTGTAAGATATAAAACAAAACTGCTTTGGGGTATAGTTTTTATCCTGATCTCAAATGCAATGACAGTTTATGTCCCGATTTTATTAAAAGATGCTATTGATGAGCTTCAGAAAAACACTACTTCGACTGTATTGTTAAAATACGCTGCATTAATAGTTGGAACTTCTATTGTTGGCGGAATATTCAGATATTCAATCAGACAAACAATTATTGTTGTATCAAGAGAAATTGAATATGATCTAAGGGGAGATTTCTGGTCACATATTCAAAAGCTTCCATTAAGATATTTCCAGAATAACTCAACCGGAAATATTATGTCTCACGCAACCAATGATATCAATGCAATCAGATCATTTATAGGTCCTGCAGTAATGTATTCCATTGATACTTCAATAAGATTGTCAATCGTGGTTGCAATAATGATGTCAATGAATTTTTCCTTAACATTATATGCATTACTGCCGCTGCCATTTCTTTCTTATGGAGTTTATCGTGTTGGCAGACTTATACACGAAAAGTATGTTAAGATTCAGGAAAATTTTTCACAGCTTACAACACGCGCACAGGAAAATTTTTCAGGCATCAGAGTTATTAAATCTTATGTTAGAGAAGAAAACGAAATAAAACGCTGGAAAGAATTAAGCAGAGAGTTTTTAAGAAAGAATATGAACCTCATTCGTATTCAGGCAATCATTTCACCTATCCTTACAGTTATAACAGGAATTTCAATTATTGTAGTTATATGGATTGGCGGCGGTAAAGTTATTAACGGCGAAATGAGTCTTGGTGAGATTGCAGCGTTTGTTGCTTACTTATCAATTCTTATCTGGCCTGTTATAGCTTTCGGATGGGTAATGAATATAATTCAGCAGGCAGAGGCAAGTATGAAAAGACTTAACAAGATTTTTGCTGAACCGTATGAAATTGATGATTCAGATAAAACTGATTTTGCAATCACTGAATTAAAAGGTAAAATTGAATTTAAAAATGTTTCTTTCAGATATTCAGATAATCTGCCTGAGGTTTTAAAAAATATTAATATTAAAATTCCTGTTGGTTCCACACTTGCAATTGTCGGACATACAGGCTCAGGAAAAACCAGTTTAATAAATCTTATTCCCCGCTTATACGATGTAAGCGAAGGCGAAGTAAAAATTGATGGAAGAAATGTTAAAGAAATTCCACTTGATGTTTTAAGAACTGACATTGCCGTAGTGCAGCAGGAATCATTTTTGTTTTCTGATACAGTAAGCGGAAATATCTCTTATGGTTTAAAAGAAATTGATTTAGAAAAAGTAAAAGAAGTCAGTCGTATTGCAAACTTTGATAAAGATGTAGAAACTTTTACTAATGGATATGAAACAATAGTCGGCGAAAGAGGAATTACTTTTTCAGGCGGACAAAAACAGCGGGCATCTCTTGCAAGAGCACTTGCAACAGATCCTAAAATTTTAATTCTTGATGATTCTTTCTCTGCAGTTGATACACAAACCGAAGAAAAAATATTAAAGAATTTAAAAGAGTTTATGAAAAACAGAACAAGCATAATTATCAGTCATCGTATTTCAACTGTTAAAGATGCAGATAATATTATTGTTATTCACGATCAAACAATTGTGGAGCAAGGAACTCATAGTGAGCTTGTTGCATTAAATGGAATTTATGCTGACTTACATTACAAACAATTATTAGAAAAAGAACTTGAAGAATTGAATTAGAAAACTTAAATCAACACAGCAAATGACTGAGAAAAATCAAGAAGAAGAAATATTAGGAAAAGCTTACGATTCCAAGTTGATGAAGCGCCTGCTGATTTATATCAAACCGTATAAAAAGTATGTTTTGCTTGCAATTCTTCTTAATATATTCGTTGCTGCATTCGGTCCTTTGCGTCCATATCTTACCAAAATTGCAATTGATGATTATATACTGAACTCTAATTTCAGCGGATTAAAAATAATCGCTGTGCTGCTTTTTGCCTCCTTGATTTTACAAGCTATCATTCAATACTTCCTTACATATTACACACAATATCTTGGACAAAGAACTCTTTACGATATACGAACTCAAATCTTTGAACACATTCAAAAACTTGCATTAAAATATTTTGATAGAACACCAATTGGCAGAATCGTAACCCGTGCAACAAATGATGTTGAATCACTTAATGAGTTGTTCTCTTCCGGTATTGTAATGGTCTTCAGTGATGTATTTATTATAGTCTGGATTTTTGTGTTTATGTTTTCTATGGATATTCCGCTCTCACTTGTTACACTTTCTGTGCTGCCGGTATTGGTTTATGGAACATTTCTTTTTAGAAAAAAAGTAAGGGAAACTTATCGGGATGTCCGTTTCCATCTTGCGAGATTAAATTCATATATGCAGGAACATGTAACCGGAATGGGTGTTGTGCAGATATTCAGAAAAGAAAAAGATGAGTTTAAAAAGTTTTCAAATATTAATGCAGATCATCGCGATGCAAATATCAGATCAATTTTTTACTATGCAATTTTCTTCCCGACAGTTGAATTCCTTAGCTCAATTGCAATTGCATTGATAATCTGGTATGGCGGCGGAGAAGTAATACAAGGCACTGTTCAAATCGGTGATCTTTTTGCTTTTGTTCAGTTTACTGAAATGTTCTTTCGCCCTATCCGTGATCTTTCAGAAAAATATAATATTCTGCAGACTTCAATGGCATCATCTGAAAGAATATTCAAATTACTGGATAATAATACTTTTATATTAGATCCAGAAGAACCAGTAAAACTGAATGATGTTAAAGGTAATATTCAATTTAAAGATGTATGGTTTGCTTATGATGATGATAATTATGTATTAAAGAATATCAATTTCGAGATTAAGCCCGGTGAAACTGTTGCAATTGTCGGACACACAGGTGCTGGTAAATCTACTCTTATAAATATTCTGACAAGATTTTACGATATCAAAAAAGGCTCAATTTTATTGGATGGAATCGATATCCGAAAAATCAATAAAAAGGATCTTAGAAAATATATATCAATAGTATTACAGGATGTTTTTCTTTTTTCAGGCACAATCGAATCAAATATAAATATGGATAATGATGAGATATCAATTGAACAGGTTATTAATTCTGCAAAAACTGTCGGAGCGGATAAATTTATATCAAATCTGCCAAACAAATATCAGGAAGAAGTTAAGGAAAGAGGAGCAACCTTAAGCGTTGGACAAAAACAACTAATTTCTTTTACCAGAGCTTTGGCTTATGATCCTAAAATCTTAATTTTGGATGAAGCGACTTCAAGTATTGATACAGAAGCAGAAAATCTTATAAAATCTGCAATTGAAAAACTGTTAATCGGGAGAACTGCTATTGTGATTGCGCATCGTCTTTCAACTATACAAAATGCTGATAAAATTATAGTTTTGCACAAGGGAGAAATAAGAGAAATCGGAAATCATCAGGAACTTTTAGCTAAGAGAGGAATTTATTACAAACTCTATCAACTTCAATATAAAGATCAGGAAATAGTTAAAACCATCTAACATATAACAAAAGGGAGAGAATAATGGTACAAATAAAATTTAATACTCTTGCTCGTCATATTTATGAAGAAGAAAGAAAATATCCGGATGCGACCGGAGAACTTTCTGATCTGCTTCATGATCTTTCACTTGCAGCAAAAGTCATCTCGCTTGAAGTGAATAAAGCTGGTTTGGTTGATATACTTGGATTTACCGGTGATCAGAATGTGCATGGAGAGCAGGTAAAAAAGCTGGATATTTATGCTAACGATATGATGATTAAAGCTATGGATCACGGCGGTCATCTTTGTGTAATGGCTTCAGAAGAAGATGAAGATATAATTCATATTCCGCCTGAATTTCATATTGGTAAATACGTTTTACTTTTTGATCCGCTTGATGGTTCTTCCAACATTGATGCTAATGTAAGTATTGGAACTATCTTTTCAATTTACAGAAGGGTTTCACCGGGAAACGGACCTGGCACAATGGAAGATTGCACTCAGCAAGGGCTTAAACAGATTGCTGCAGGATATGTAATTTATGGTTCAAGTACTTTGTTTGTTTATACTGCCGGCAACGGTGTTCATGGCTTTACTCTCGATCCTTCTTTCGGTGAATTTATTTTATCTCATCCTAGTATTAAGATTCCAAAGAAATCAAAAATTTACAGTATCAATGAAGGCAATTATCTTTACTGGCACTCAGGTTTAAAAAAATATATTAAGTGGCTACAGGAAGAAGATAAAAGTACCGGCAGACCTTATTCGTCACGTTACATTGGCTCTATGGTTGCTGATATTCATCGCAATCTTTTGTATGGCGGAATTTTTATGTATCCTGCTGACTCACGAAACCCCAACGGTAAATTAAGATTGATGTATGAATGTAATCCGATGGCATTTATTGTTGAACAAGCCGGAGGAAGAGCATCAAACGGAAAACAAAGGATACTGGAAATACAACCAAAGTCATTACATCAGCGTACACCAATATTTATCGGCAGCGAAGAAGATGTTTTACTTGTTGAAAAGTTTTTAAGCGATTATGAAATGATAGAGGTTAAGTAGTTTTATAAAAAGAGGCTGTTTCAAAAACAATTTTTAATAAACAGCCTCTTTAATATTATTTAATCTTTTCTAATCCTTCATCAAGTTTTTTAGAAAGATCTTCCAGTGATATACCTGAAAAATTAATTTTAGCATTTTTTAATGTGATCTTTGGTTCGTCACCTTCATTATTGAGGTATTTGTAAAGACAATAAGCTAATCTGTTTCTGTCATTCGGAATCTGAATATATTCAGCTAAACTTTCAACTAGTGAATAAACTCTTGATTCTTTCGAATCTTCAGGAGCTTTTTTTACTTTTGGAGGAGGTAAAGTTGTCATAGATAATCCTTTAATTTTGCCATTTAAAGTTAGGCACAGATTCAAAAAGTTCAAATTGATTTGTGTATATATCTTTAATAAAAGATAAATTTGCCTAAACAATTTTTGTTAATCATTTGACACCGATAAAATTATCAGAATTACATAGAATTTTAGTTATCAGACTAAGTTCGCTGGGCGATATTCTGCTTACAACTCCGTTAATAAGAACTATAAAAAATCAGTTCCCGGTTATTAAAATTGATTTTTTAGTAAGAACAGAATATGCTGATGCATTAAAGCTGAATCCTCATTTAAACAAATTGTATTTGTTCAGCAAAGAAGATGATAAAAACTCTTCGTTATTAAGCGAGCTTAAGCAAAATAATTACGATCTTATAATTGATCTTCAGAACAATTTAAGATCAAGAAAAGTTACAAATCATTTATCAACCAGAGTTTTAAGATTTGATAAAAAGAGTTTCGATAAATTTTTATTAGTTCAATTTAAGATTAACAGATTAAAAAGTTCTCCACAAATTCCAGTAAGATATGCTTCTGTTATTCCGGATTTAATTCTTGATGAGAATGGTTTGGAATTAATAACTGATAAAGAACCGGATAGCAGAATTGATGATAAAAAAATCAATATCGGTCTTTGCCCCGGTGCAAGGCATTTTACCAAACGCTGGCCCGCTGAATATTATATTGAACTTGGAAATAAATTATCAGAAAACAATTTTCGGATATTACTTTTCGGTGGAAAATCTGACCGCTTATTATGTAAAAAGATCAATGAAGCAATTCCCGGTTCAATTGATCTTTCAAATAACGATGAACTTCTTCAGACTGCCGCAGATATGAAATTATGTTCCCTGGTTGTATGTAATGATTCAGGTTTGATGCATGTTGCAACCACAACAAGCGCAAAAGTAATAACTATTTTCGGATCTTCGGTCAGGGAGTTCGGCTTTACACCTTATCGCAGCAATAATATAATCTTAGAAAACAAATCGTTAAATTGCCGCCCGTGTTCTCATATAGGAAAAGATCATTGCCCTAAAAAGCACTTTAAATGTATGTTGGAAATAAAGCCGGATCTGGTATTCAAAACAGCAATTGAATTTTTAGAAAAATAATGAAAATATTTTTTTACATATTTTATAACTTCCTTTTTTTACCTGTATTATACTTATTGCTGAGAGTTGCAGGCATCTTTAATAAAAAAATAAGAATAGGTATTATAGGAAGAAAAAGAGTTTATGAAGAATTAATTCTGAATGCTACAGCTACTGATAAAAATAAAAAACTTATATGGTTCCATTCTTCATCATTAGGGGAATTTGAACAGGCTAAGCCAATTATTGAACATCTTAAAAAAACTAAAGACGTTAATGTTCTTGTAACTTTCTTTTCACCATCAGGTTATCTAAATTCAAAAAAATATCCTTATGCTGATCTTATTTCATATATACCTTTTGATACAAAACAGAATGCAAGAAAGTTTATATCAATAACAAATCCGGCAATAGCAATTTTTATGAGATATGACCTGTGGCCGAACATTCTGGAATCACTAAATAAAAAAAATATCCCAACTTATCTTGTTGATGCTACATTGCGGGAGAACTCACCAAGAAGTTTCCCGGTAAGCAAATCATTGCACAAAATAATTTATAATTATCTTGATAAGATCTTAACCGTTTCAATAAAAGATGCTGAGGAATTTAAGAAATTCGGTGTTCCGGAAAAGAAAATTGTAGTTGCAGGAGATACAAGATTTGATAGAGTTTACGAACGAAGTCAGCTGGCAAAAGAGAAAAAATTAATCTCTGATAATGTAACTAAAAATAAAAAAGTGTTTGTTGCCGGCAGTACTTGGGAACAGGATGAAGAAGTTATATTTCCTGCTTTTCTAAAACTTACAAAATTTGATAAAAACGTAATGATGATTGTAGCTCCGCACGAACCTACTTTAATTCATCTTGAAAAAATAGAAAATGAATTTGCCGGAAAGCTAAAAACAATCCGTTTTTCTCATCTGAATAATTACACCGATGAAAGTGTGATAATTGTTGATTCTATCGGAATATTATTAACATTATATACATATGCTGACGTGGCTTACGTAGGCGGAAGCTTCAAACAAAATATTCACAATGTTCTTGAAGCTGCTGTTTATGGAACCCCTGTTCTGTTCGGACCTAAAATTGAAAACTCTCAGGAAGCAATAAAACTTTCTGAAATCGGCGGTGGTATTGTTATACAAGATAAAAGGGCTGCATTTAAAAATCTGAGGAAACTATTTTCAGACGAAGTTTTAAGGAAGGAAATCGGACATATTTCATCAGAATATGTAAAATCAAATATAGGAGCTACTAAAAAAATTCTTAATATGATTTACCCGGCTATCTGAGCTATTTATATCTTTCCATCAAAATATTAAGATGATGTTTTTCGTGACCAGCAGTGATATACAATAATGCAAGCACAGTAACATCATAGCCATTAGCATTACCTCTGTTCATTAAAACTGATTTGTCAAAACTTCCAAACAGAAGAATATTTGATTCTCTGATAAGTCTGTATTCATAAATTAAATCGAATAATTGTCTGTTATTAAAATTACCATTCTTAACATATTCAATGTGATCCATTGGCGGAAGCGGATTAGTATCTCCGCGGGCAATACATAAAGCACGATATGCAAATACCCTTTCGAAATCCATCAAGTGTCCAATAACTTCTTTAATTGTCCATTTATCTTCTGCATATCTGTAATTAGCTTTGCTTTCCGGAAATGAATTTAAAATATTTTGTGATTCCAGGTTTTGTTCCACAAATACCCGAAATATATCATCACCCTTAACCAGATCTACATAAGGTTGATAATATTCTGCATAATCACCTTTTTCAGGACGCATAAATCCTCCGGTAAAAATAGTTTAAAAATTACTTCCAGATTTCTATTTTAAAAACTCCTTTATCATTAGCTACCGCTCTCATCATACTGTATGTATTAAACGGCATTTCAACATTTCCATCTTTATCAATTGCAATAATTCCGCCGCTATTTTCAGGCAGACGATTGTAAATCATTTCATCACAAGCTTGTTTTAATGTATAGCCTTTGTATTCCATCAATGCAGAAATATTAAATGCAACTGTATTCCTTATAAAGAGTTCTCCAACTCCGGTTGCTGATACTCCGCAGGTTTTATTGTTTGCATAAGTTCCTGCGTTAATAAGTGGTGAATCTCCCACTCTGCCGGGCATTTTATTTTGTCTTCCGCCGGTTGAAGTGCCTGCAGTAATGTTTCCATATTTATCAAGAGCAACACAACCGACTGTTTCCCCCTGCTGTTTTGGTAATTTTGATTTGAGCCAATCCTGATAATTTGTTGAATCGTGAAAATATGAATTAGGAACTATATCAACTCCAAGCTCAATTCCAAGTTCATCAGCTCCTTTGCCGGCGAACAAAACATGCGGTGTTTTTTCCATAACCAATCTTGCAAGTGAAATCGGGTTTTTGATAATTGTTACTCCGGCAACTGCTCCGGTTGATAAATCCTTACCCTGCATAATAGAAGCATCAAGTTCGTGCTTTCCGTCAGAAGTAAATACTGCTCCCCGACCTGAATTAAAAAGTATATTATCTTCTAGATAATTAATTACTTTCTCAACTGCATCAATACTGTTTCCGCCTTTTGAAAGAATATCTTTCCCGATGTTTAACGCTGTAGTCAAATCATTTATATATTGTTGTTTAAATTCCTCAGGAGAATCTTTAGAAAAGTATCCTGCACCTCCATGAATCACAATTGTGTATTTATTATTCTCCTGCTGAGCTGTAAGCCAATTAAAATTAAATGGTATGAATGATATCAGAAAAAATATTATAATAGTAAGGTAGAATTTTGAGTTCAAAACAGACTCCTCTTTTTTTTTGAAAACAAGTAACGAGTGATGAACACTTATAACATAATAAATTTTTTATTCATTTTCTTGTTTTTAAGTCCGTATTCTTTCTTTTTTCGTGAAAAAGCAGCAATAAATAAAATCAATGAGTTTACAATCTATTTTATTAAACAGAACTGGCATACAGCAATTGTATTTGAAACAAAAGATCTTAATCCTGATATCTTTTGTGAGTATAAAAACTTTAAATATTACAATTTAATTGATATCGGCTGGGGTGATGAAGAATTTTATCAGCATCCCGGATTTGATTTAGGACTAGCTATTAAAGCTCTTTTTTATAAAACTCCTTCTGCTTTACGGGTTGAAGGTATAAATCTTTCCAAAGAAAATTATTTTAATTTATCAGAAATTGTTGTTGAACTTAAAATAACTAAAGATCAGCTTCTCAAAATATGTGAATTTATAAATAATTCATTTTTATTGGATGAAGATCAGAAACCAATTATACTAAGTAAAAAAGCAGAAGATAAAATTGTTTTCTATAAAGCCAAAGATTACTATTATATTTTTAATACCTGTAATACATTGCTAGCAAATGGATTAAAGAAAGCTGGGTTTGAGATTGAAGATAATATTATTCTCACAGAACAGCTTTTTAACGAAGCAGCAAAGATTGGGAATGTTGTGAAGGCTAAATGAATAATTATTGCAAATTCTTTTATCCATCTCACGAAGTGGTTCGTGACTTCGATGTTAAGAATTAAAAAAATTAGAATTAATGGTGAAAGGAAAAAAGTTCTTGATTTATTAAAAATATATTTATATATTGAAAATAGATGGGCGAGAATTAATGAAAATTTATTTTACACATCATTCTTGTAACCCTATTCTTTACTTAAGAGAATCTTTGGAATGCTATAACATTTTATCCCCCCCCCCCGCAGCAAGTCAAGCACAAATTCTCCTTAGAGATTCTCTCAAACATTATTCATTCAAACAAGAAACAATTCTTTACTGGATTTACATAGCGTATTGTACAGTTATTGTTTAAACAAAAACAAAGTACACTTTAATCTGTAAAAAATAAAAATGCTCAAAAGGTAAAAAATATTAATTAATACACGCTTCAGATTGAATAATTTAAATTATGAGGCACATATTTTTTATTTAATTAAAAATTATAGGAGCTCAATATGAGAAACTTTAATTTAATTTTATTGTCAATAATTTTACTTTCAATTTGTAATGTTACGGGGCAGACTCTTGAAAGGATTTTACAAGACAAAGATTATTTGGCAGTATTAAATAGCTTAGCTGAATCTGAAAATCCTTTTGAAAAACTAGATAATGCTTCTATTGATCAAATCAAAACAATAACTAAAATTACTTATGAAGCTTACGAATGTTGCCCCGACAAAGTAAATAAATATGTGGCTTTGAAAAATGAGGAATGGAACTCTATGGTTAGATTAGACAAATCAAAGATAAGTATACCTAGGGTAGGGAGTATACAAGGAAAGATTTGGGAACTAATTGAACAAAAAATTTCAAAAAAAACGTATGAATTATTGAGAATATCTTTTTTGATAAAAGCAACGATAGTCTCCAAGGACACTTCATTGTATATAGATAATTCAACAAAGTTTAGGTACAGTAAAGTAAATGTCAAAGTTGAAGTAGAAGATATCATTAAAGGTAAACATAAATTTAAAGTGGGAGAGAAATTTGAATTTTACTATTTACTAAATTGGGAAAAACCTAAATCAGAATTTGTTATTGGTAAAACTTACTTATTACCACTTGAACCTCGCGCAGAGGATAATATAAATTACAGTAACATAGCATTGATTACTTATATTGACTGTCCTGATGTTGTATTTGAAATTAAGTCCAATAGTTTAATAGATAAAGAAAATTATTTTGGTTATGGGAGTGAGGTACCATGGGAAGTGTTTAAAAGTAAATTTAATGAGACTGTAAAACTTATCAAGGAGGAAAAATAAAATGAAAAAAATATTAATGTTACTTATTATATCATTTTCAGTAATTTCAACTTATTCTCACAATGAGTTTTACAAAGTAGAAAACTTTGAGCTAGTGCTAACGTATACGGCACCTTTTGTTCATTGGCAAGATAGTCAAGTTCCCTTAGCACTACAGTTTACTACTTATACGATACCTTATGAACTAGATTATAATGAAACAATAGCTGAATTCAGGAATGGATATAACGTCTGGGCGTCATCTAGTTGTTATAGTTTTTCAGAAGAATATGATGGTGTCGAATGTGGATTTTCTACAAATTCTATCATCTTTCCGGATCCAGTTAATGATGGTGGAATGACCACACATGCTATTGAAAAAATTTTAGGCGTAGATTATATAGTCGAATCAACAAGCTTTCCACAAACATTCGTTTATTCATCACAAGTAGTCTTCAATAATACAGTTTTCAAAAGTTTCGTTTGGACAAATGCGATAGTGTTTCCTCCTGGTTATGATTGGTTACACTTTAAATCTGTAGTCTGTCATGAATTAGGGCATCTGCTTGGTTTAAATCATTGTTCATATTCTGAAGCCACAATGTACTATAAAATCTATTTAAACACATATGACAAATCAACTTTAAGTAGCTATGATATAACTGGAGTTACAACTTTGTGTGGCGCAACTGGGATTGAAGACGGTATTTGGATTAATTTGACTGAACAATACTATAATGTAAATCAAACTTACATAGGAACAAATACCAGAACTTTTATTGATGTATTCCCTTACGGTGATTATATAGTTGAATGGGGATCTTGGAAAGTTGAAGCAGAACATAGCTGCGGAAAAGTATTAGTATTTGAGACACAAAATGAAAGTTATATTAATATTCCATCCTTGCCAGATGGTTTCTTGTGGCAGAGAGACGATAACGGGCGAGTCAAAGCATACATAAGTACAAGTGGCATTGATAATACAGGATACCATCATTATGCTGAAGTTCCAACGGCAATAGGTAATGTTCCAAATACATTTATTACATCAGGCATACTAACAAGTAACACTAACTGGCGTGGCTGTGTTACAATTACCGGTAACATCAGTGTCCCTTCTGGCATAACATTAACGATACACCCAAACTCTGTAATAACTTTCCTAAACAATGCCTCACTAATTGTAAACGGAACTTTGAATGCATCAAGCTGTGAATTGAATGGCGGTTTAAATAACTGGGGTTCGGTTATTTTCAATGGTGCAAGTGCATCAAGTTCTGTACTTAATAACGTTTTTATAAAAAATGGTATTGGCATTCGCTGTCTAAATGGAGCAAATGTTAAAATACAGAATTCAATAATATTTCTTTGCACCGAAGGAGTTTACATTTATAATTCTCAGCCACAAATATTAAACAACCAAATTATTGAACCACTCCAGAACGGTATTAATTGTGATGCATCAGGATTATCTCCTTTAATTCTTCATAATACAATTAAAAAAAGCAGTAATAACCCACAATATCATCAGTATCAGGGAATAATTCTTGGTAACTATACAAATGGGTACATTGCCCACAACGATATCAGTGGTTTTATGTGGGGAATGTACATCGGAGGTGGAAGTGATGCATATTTTTCCAATTATGCACATCAGGTTTTCAAACCAAATAATCGTGTAAGAGACAATTCTATTGGCATCGCTGCGGGATGGAGTGGTTTTATTTTTGCCGGGATGTGGAAATCATATGGAAGTAATAACAGCATTTACAATAATTCATTAGATGCTAAATCTTATCAGCATAGCGAACTTTATGCTGAATGTAACTGGTGGGGAAACGATGGGGCTCAAATATACGTAGATGGCACTTCCACTTTGGATCCAGATTATCCTTTAGTTTCAGATCCTTGGAATCAGGTGTGGCCGGGGGTTATCAGTGAAGAAGGTATAAATCTTATTCCATCTATTAATAATTCCTTAACTGAAGGAGCTGGTTTTAATCCTGATAGTAGTGTTTTAGCAGGTGTTTATCTTGAAGCTCAGGAAAGAATTGTAGAGGCTATTCAGCATTATAAACAAATGATTAGAACTAATAACTTTCCTGGTTTTGCTCTTAGAAGGTTAGCTGGTATAAAAAATAGATATCACATCCAGAATATCCGAAATTATTTAGAGAATTTGTTTTTGGGTAATCAGTCTTATAAACCAATAGTACTAACGTTATTTTCAGGAATACTTCTTGGCGAAGATAAATATGATCAAGCAATGTTGCTATTAAGTAAAGTAATTAATGATTATCCAAGTACTTACTATGCAGTAAATGCCTTGTTCGAAAAATTCTTTGCTGCGCTAAATTATGCGAACGATATGGAATTAGTGGAACAATTACTTCATGAATTAGTATCACTTAACCTAACAGATGAAGAATATTTAATGAGATTGGCAATTGCACAGAACCTGTTTAACGAAAGCGGTACGGAATATCTAGGTAAATCCAATTCTACTTATTCTGAAAATACGGAGTCTGGATTACCAAAAGAGTATAATCTTCTTGGTAACTATCCAAATCCATTCAATCCTTCAACGACTATAAGTTATACTTTACCTTATCAGTCATCAGTTGAGCTAACTATTTATGACATTATGGGAAGAGAAGTAAAATCGTTTAGCTTTGCTTCTCAGCCATCAGGATATCAAAATATTATTTGGGATGGAAAAAATGATAACGGTGTATTAGTTTCCTCTGCTGTCTATTTGTACAGGATAAGTATAAAATCACTTGAGAACCAGGAAGTATTTGTAAAAACCTCAAAGCTAATGCTGTTAAAGTAATCTCTCCTTTATTGCTCTTGCAAGCCCCGAGAAATCGGGGCTTTTTATCCGTTAGCTAAAGGATCTGTGCAGTCAACGTGAGTCAGATATATTCTTCACAACTTTTCCAAGTATCTTCCTCGTTTCTTTAATCAGCTCATCGGAAATGTAATTAAAGCTGAATAAGCTCAAGCTCACATATTCATAAACAGATTAATTACCTAAATCATCTGAAAACACTTTTAATCCTACGATACCAACAACAATCAGAAAAATAAAAAATAATCTTATTAGCTCTTTCGATTCACCGAATAAAATCATTCCAAGTATCGCAGTTCCGATAGCACCGATTCCTGTCCAAACAGCATAGGCAGTTCCAACCGGAAGATGTTTAATTGCATACGCAAGCATTCCCATTGAGATTATCATACACGCAACAGTAAATACTGAAGGCAATGGTTTTGAAAATCCTTCTGTATATTTTAATCCGATTGCCCAGGCAACTTCAAATAATCCGGCAATAAATAAAATCAGCCAATACATATTATTTCATCCTTCCGTTTGTCAGCTCATCGCTTAATCTTGCTGCCTTATACAGATTCCGGATAGCTTCCATCATTCCCGCAGCACTTACTGATACTGTTCTGTTTGCTTCGGTTGTGTAAATAAAATTACTTGGCAGACTTTCAATGTTTCCATCGAATGCAAGTCCAACTATTTCACCTTTGGTATTTACAACCGGACTTCCCGAGTTTCCTCCGACAATATCATTTGTGCTTACAAAATCCAGTGACTTCGAAAGATCAAATTCTTTTGGAAGATCTTCCCAATATGAAGGCAGATTAAAAGGAAATTTTTTATCAAAAGAATAATAACGATCCAACGCACCGTAAAACGTAGTTTTAACCGGTGCCTTTGTTCCGTTGTAATTATATCCTTTCACAACTCCATCTGCTATTCTTAATGTGCCTGTTGCATCAGGTGGAATTGCATCACCATATACTTTATACAAAGCTTCACCAAGCATTTGATTTAATATTTCTTCTCTTTCAATCCGCACTTTATTTTCAGACTGCATTTGTTTTAATTCATCCTGTGTGTTTAAAACATAAAAGATAAAAGGATCATCAGATTCTAATACAGCATCTGCTCCGCTTTTGACAAGTTTCTGTAATTCCTCTAACGAAGAAAATACGGACTTCTCAATCATTTCATCAGCAGCTTGTTCTGATGATTTATCTCCAATTACTTCTCTGATAATCTTATCATCTTTTGTAAGATTTTCTTTAAGAATGTTCAATTGAGTAACCAATAGTTGTTTCTGTATTTCTTTGTCAAAATCTTTTGGATATAAGTTAGAAGCTAAAGAATCAAATTCTTCTTTTGTGATCTGATCTCTCTTTAAACTTTTTGCATATTGAACAAGCTTATTAGCCATAACTAAATATTGTGGGGAGTAAAATCCGCTTATTGTGTAGGCATAAATTTGTCTGGCAATTTTTCCTACTTCTTTACGTGAACTTTCTAGTTCATTCCAGATATTTCCATACTTTTGATTTAACTCTTTATCACTTTGAACTGCTTTTCTGAAGTTCTTTTCAAAATCTTTTTTCCGTGCAACCAAATACGGATCCAACAAAGCTTTGTATGTTCCTTCGTAAACTTTAAGTGCATTTCCAATTCCATATAACCTCGCAATCAGATTGAAATCCTGAGCATTATCTTCCTCTACTTTTTTTTCATAAACACTATACATTTCTTTAAGCATATTTACCAGCATCGGATATTGAACATCTCTTGCATATTCAATTTGCGACATTGTATAAATTCTGTTTGTTCTTCCGGGATTTCCAATTACAAATACAGGCTGATCTTCAACGATATCGTTTTCATTCCAGCTAAAATAAAAATCTGTTTTAATTGGTTTACCATTTTTATAAGCACGGAGAAAAGCACAATCAAGACCATAGCGCGGGTAAGTAAAGTTATCAGGATCTCCGCCAAGCTTGGCAACAAACAACTCAGGCACAAAAACCAATCTTATATCGTTATAAACCTTGTAACCGTAAAGAGAATATTTACCGCCGTTGTATAATGAAATAACTTTAAATGTTAAATCGGGATTTTGTTCTAACGCATCGGATTTTATTTTATCAATTTCTTTATCTCTCAATTCGACTTTTTCCTCATCGGTTTTCCCCTTATCCATTGCAGATTGAACTTCGCTTGTAACATCTCTTATAATTAATAATTGCTCTACTTTTAAATTCGGAACTAATCTTTCATCATTTGAAGATGCAGCATAAAATCCATCTCTTAAAATATTTTCATTACCTTGCTGCACACTCTTAAGTATATCACGCACACAATGATGATTCGTCATAATTAATCCATCTTCTGAAATGAAAGAAGCAGAACAGCCTCCGCCAAATTTTAATGCACTTTTCTGAAATTTCTCAAGCAGTCCGGCAGAAGGTTTGAATCCATATTCTTTTTCAAAATAATCAATCGGCGGATTTTCAAAAGTCCACATCTTACCCATATCATATTTCTGTGCCTTTACAGTATCAGGGTCAAATCCATAATAAGTCTGTGCTGATAAAAACCCATTAAAGGAAACTGTTAGTAAGACAATTACAAAAAGAGAAATTTTTTTCATTATGCTTTCCAAATTGATGTTAAGTTATATGCAATTTAAAAATATATGACGGTATTTTGAAACTGTTAAAATTTATTGTTTACAAATGTCTTAGGTAGGCACACTAATAAATATTTATTTCAGACAGATAGAATAAATATCAGGCTCGTGTTTACGAGCCTGAAAGAAGAAATCAGTTTTTAAATAAGTCCATATTTATAAGAAATGTTAATTTTTATTTTATCAACAACATTTTTTTTACATCACTAAAAATACCTGATTGTAATTTATAAATATAAATTCCGCTCGGTAGATTGGATGCGTTGAAATTTACTTCATATGTTCCGGACCGTTTATTTTCATTTACGAGAGTTGCAACTTCTTTCCCAAGTATATCACAAACTTTTAATGTTACCAACCCCTCTTGTTTTATTGAATAAGATATTATTGTAATCGGATTAAATGGATTAGGGTAATTTTGTGAAAGTTTGTAGCTATAATATTTCTCATCATCATCCTCCACAGATGTAACTGAATCTTTAACAGCAATAAGATTTCTTGTGTGGTTTAAAAATGTTGACCTAAGATGAGTGCCAATATACAATGTTCCATCTGATCCGATTGCTGGAGAAGTATTAAATTCATATCCTTCAAGGTTTAATTTCCAAAGTATTTTACCAGTATTGTCTATACACCAAAAGTTTGTTTGAGCACCTGTAGTTGAACCACAATATATTTTACCCTCTGCGTCACAAATTATTCCGTGGTCTATAATAGCACCATCATCAATATCACCAAGTGAAATTTTCCAATTAAGATGTCCGAAATAATCTACTGAATAAATATAACCAGTATCTGTATTCGTTTGAAATATAATATTTCCATTTCTGTCAATTGTCGGTGAAGAATAATTCTGATAATTTTCATTCATAAATGGATATTTCCAATTAATAGTACCATTTGGATTAACACAATACAGATACTGTCCTGATGGACCTTCGGAAGCATATAAATATATTCTGTTTTCATTATCAACTATAGGTGTACCCCAACTATGTGAATAAGTGTAAAGGTCAAGAGACCATATCTGTTCACCTTGCAGTGTTGAAGCATTTAATGCTTTCTCTTCCAGTGTATTTATTTTTCCGGTAAAATAAAATATTGTATCACCCCCAGTGGAAAAAACTATTTCAGTAGGTGCTATATTTGGAGTATAAAATGAATTAATTACATTCCCATTATTAGGTTCAATAACAAATAATGTATCAAGCCAGGGTATATAAATGTTATGGTCCTTTGCTATCGAGATAAATCTGGTAAAATATGTTGCTGAAAACTTTTCATTTCGCCACTTTAGAGTACCATCTTGATTTAATGCAAAAAGTCCGGCTCCAATAGATATGAAATAAATTGTACTGTCATTTGTAATAGTAGGACCTGCAACATTCGCACTTGGATCATCAGTAATGTAAGTCCATATAGTATCCCCTTTTTTGTTCATAGAATAAAAGTAATTTGATGTACCACCTGCAAAACCTGTGAAAGAATTTGTACCAACAAAAAGATTATCATTAAAACCAATAACAGGTCCGTGAAAAATTCCCAATGGCATATCCTTTCGCCAAATAACATTTGGTGTTCTTGGGCCTGTATATTCCGACCTTCCCGTTGCTTGCATATCTCCCCTTATTACAGGCCAAGGAGAATTTGCCAAAGAAGGCCAAGGGATCGTAACCTGATGCTGCCCATAAATTGTAAAAGTAAACAATAATAACAAGAAAAATTTTAACATAAAATTCTACCTTATTAAAACTAATTTTCTTACATCTGTAAAATCATTTGTTCTAATTTCATAAAAATACACTCCGCTTTCAAGATCTGTTCCATCAAATTGAACCTTATGATTTCCAGCATTTAATTCCTCATTAACCAAAACTACAACTTCCCTCCCAAGTATATCAAATACTTTTAATGTAACGTTTGTGTTTTCTTTGATAGAAAACGAAATAGTTGTAAATGGATTAAAAGGATTAGGATAATTCTGACTCAAGTTATAATTATAGTTTATTTCGCTTAAAGATTCTTTAAAAAAACCAACATATACATCTAGCATTTCTGTAGATTCAGATTCTTTTTCCCCATTAATTGCAGTAACCTTATAATAAGCAGTCATAGGACCATTAATTGCAAAGTCTTCATCCGTATAATTTGTTGTTACTTCTGAAAGAGTTGCAATTTTTGAAAAAATACCTGGATTAGATCCTCGACCACTAACAACACTTCTAAAAATTAAATAGCCGGTCCAATAATCGCCTTCATCATAAGAATGATACCAAGTTAAATATGGATGTCCAGAATATTTTGACAATTCAAAATTATCTGGAGGTAAAGGTTCTAATCCTGTTGTTAGATGACTAATCCAGGGCCTTTCTTGCCAAATAGATGTATATTTGGGAAATAATATTTGTGTGTTAAGGTAATAAAATTTACCATCCGATACATTAAATGTAATATTTATATCACCCATCCCGCCAGAATTGAAATTATAAGGCAAATCAGAAGTTCTGTAATCAATATAAAAGGAATCTTTTTCTATTCCGTTAACCTTAGCAGTAAATTTATAATAACCAAGACCAAAGGTTCTAAAATAATTAGAAACAGAGGTTTCCCAACAAGCTAAAAACTCAAGATACTGATTTGAAAGACTTGTATACAATGAACCGCCTTCAAATAAATTAGTAATATTATGATCTTCATCCCAACATAATGAACTTTTCAATTCCATTTTTATTTCAACCTCAGAATGATTCATATTATTGATAACCCAAACATTCAACTCACCTGTAGTTAAAACTTCCTGTGCAAACAATAATAGATTTATTGTCATAAACATTAAGCTAAATAAAGATAATTTTCTCATTTCAATTCTCCTTTGCTATTTTATAATTATCTCTTTTGTAAAAATGTGTGCCTAAACTGATCTTTTCTTATCAATTAACATTGTACAAAAGAAAATATAAATTAAAATATGTACTTCTCTTAATTAAACACAATAATTGTTTTAAGTTTATAATAATTTTAATTAATCTATTCTTTATTATTGGTTCCTTGAGCTATGTAAAACCAGTTGGAAAGAACTTAATGATAAATGCTGAATGCTCTATATTATTTGAGCAGAAAAAAAAGGGAATAGAAAAATTTTTATAAAGTTTATTGGTTTGAATAAAAATTAAAAGCGCATAAATAATCCGCATCTCTCCAATACTTGAAAGTACAGAGAGAGAGAGAGTAAAATATCGTGCCATAATTATATAAAATACAGTATCGGTATATAGTTGAACCATATTACATACCCGGCTTATAAAAATCTTAGATAAGTTTAATTATAGTTAAGAATAAAAAAACTTAATGTCAAATTTTAAACTAAATCAGAAAAAAACTATTTAATTAAAAAAGACTGTTTTAATTACGATTAATAACCTAAGATATGAAGTTTAGAAAAAATATTTAATATGTTTTTTCATTCATTAAGTTTAATAATTTTAAAAATCAGAAAAGTAATATTCATATTTTTACAAAAATGATCAGACAATATTTTAAACTATCCTGTACTTTATATTTGAACACAGAATAATTAATAGTCATACTTATTATGAACATCCAGATTATCGGGACAAAAAAATGTAAGGAAACTCAAAAGGCTGAACGTTTCTTTAAAGAAAGAAGAATCCCTTTTCACTTTCGTGATTTGAACGAAAAAGGTTTGGCTAAAGGTGAGCTTGATAATATTACAAGAGTAATTCCATTAGAAGATTTGATTGACAGAGAAAGTAAAAGATTTAAAGATCGTGGAATGCAGTTTATGGTTTTTGATATTGAAGAGGAATTGTTATCTGATTCTTTATTGTTAAAAACTCCTGTTATAAGAAATGAAAAACTTGTAACAGTTGGTTATCAGCCGGATGTTTGGAAAGTGTGGGTAAAAAATAATTGAGTAGATTGTTAAGTGATAAATCTTCAATGAGATGGGTGGTTGATTTATAGCTGAAGGGTTGAATGGCTGCATTGTTGCATTGTTAAATTGTTGTATTGTTTTTAAGAATAATAGAACGCTGATGACTTCGTCATACACGGATTAAACTGATTTGCACAGATAAAAATCATTTCAGGAAAAGGATACAAAAGTTATTTATTCTGTAGGGACGGGGCTTGCCCCGTCCGATAAAAATTATAACTAATTAATCTTAACTAAACCTGAATCTCTTTGTCAATACCGTCTTCGACAGGCTCAGACTGACAAAACAAGGTCACGCAGAGTTCATCGAAGCGTGACAAAATACGGAATGGGCAAGCCCATTCTCTATCTATACATCGTAATATAAATTAAATTCGTATGGATGAGGTTGTAATGCCATCGGTTTTACTTCTTTGTCAATCTTATATTTTATCCACGCATCAATTACATCTTCTGTAAACACATCACCTTTTAATAAATATTCGTGATCGTTTTCCAAAGCTTTTAATGCTTCCTGCAGACTGCCCGGAGTCGAAGGAACATCTTTTAATTCTTCCGGTTCCATATCATAAATATCTTTATCAAGCGGTTCACCGGGATCTATCCGATTTATTATTCCATCTAAACCTGCAAGCAGCATTGCTGAAAACCCTAGATAAGGATTACCAGATGCATCCGGACACCTGAACTCAACTCTTTTTGATTTCGGAGAAGTTGAATACATAGGAATTCTGATTGATGCACTTCTGTTTCTTTGTGAGTAAGCAAGGTTAACCGGAGCTTCATATCCGGGGACTAATCTTTTATAAGAGTTTGTAGTTGGATTTGTAAATGCAAGTAAGCTTGGTGCGTGTTTAAGTAATCCGCCGATAAAATATAATCCCATTTCACTTAATCCTGCATAACCTGAACCAGCAAATAAAGGTTTACCTTTTTTCCATAATGATGTATGAACATGCATTCCGCTTCCGTTATCGCCAAAGATAGGTTTAGGCATATAAGTAACAGTTTTGTTGTTCTTCTTTGCAGTATTCTTTACAATATATTTAAACATCAGCAACTGATCAGCAGCTTTAACAAGAGGAGCAAAATGTAAATCAATTTCACACTGCCCACCGCTTGCAACTTCGTGATGCTGTGCTTCAACTGAAATTCCGCAATTCATTAAGTTTATCACCATTTCATTTCTGAGATCCAATAAAGCATCTGTAGGCGGAACAGGAAAATATCCTTCTTTATATCGCGGCTTATAACCAAGATTTGGATTCTCTTCTCTGCCTGTATTCCATTTCCCTTCGATTGAATCAACAATATAAAAACTTCCGTTTGGCTGCGAATCAAATCTTACATCATCAAAAACAAAAAACTCGGCTTCCGGTCCGTAGTAAACTGTATCTGCAATTCCGGTTGATATCAGATAAGCTTCTGCTTTTTGTGCAATGTTGCGCGGGCAGCGGGAATATTTTTCCTTTGTCGCAGGCTCATAAACATCGCAGATTAAACTGATTGTCGGTGCTTCAATAAACGGATCAACAAACATTGTTTCTGCTTCGGGAATTAAAAGCATATCGCTCTCGTGAATTGATTTCCATCCGCGGATTGATGAACCATCGAATCCAAATCCATCTTCAAAAGATGAGGCATTAAAATTTGAAGCAGGAACAGTAAAATGCTGCCACTGCCCCGGAAAATCCATAAACTTCATATCAACGAACTTAATATCATTTTCTTTTATGAACTTAAGCACTTTTTCAATCGCACCGTTGGAAGATTTTGCCATATATTATCCTTATGATTTTTTACAATTAGTTATTTGCACAATTATTAGTTTGTCTCTTTGATTCTTTGCAATGAATTAGAGACCTTAAATTATTATACCTTTTCTCTTAAACTCTGCTCACCCTTCGACTCCGCTCAGGGTGACAAACTTAAATCCGAATTAACATATTAAAATATTATCCATCTTATTCAATAAGTTACTCAAAGTCATTATACACTTATCTCAAAAGTTTCTTTTACAGTAGAAAGCACATAAGTAGTTTTAGTGCCTGTTACACCCTGCCAGGATTGAATTTCAGAAAGGAGCTTTTCAAGTGCTTCTGTATTTTTAACAAGAGCTTTTAATAAATGTGATCCTTCTCCAAGGACTGCGTGACATTCAAGAATCTCAGGCATTTTTTCAACTTTAGTTATAAGATTTTTATAATGTTTTGACGAATCCATTACAACAAGAATGAAAGCCATTATATCATAATTAAATTCTTTACGATTCAGTTTTGCATAATAACCTTCAATGATTCCTTTCTCTTCAAGTTTATTTAACCTGTCACTAACAGAAGGGATTGAAAGCTTAACTTCATCAGCAAGCTCATTGCGTTTAGTCCTTCCTTTTTTCTGTAAAGTGCGGAGAATCCTTAAATCTATTTCATCTGTCATTACAAACCTTAATTATTTAGGAATTTCAAGAATAGTAGTTTCGAATATAAGGCGTGACAATAATTATTCCAAAATAATTGTGAGTATTTTTAAATAATTATTAAAATAGTTGAGTCAGAATGAGATTTTGTATTATTTTTTTTAGGAAGAGATTATGATGTAATGGGAGCAACGCTGCTATTTTCCTACAAATATTTAATCAGATTTGTTTTTTACAGCAGAAATTAAATAAATCTTGTAACTAATAAATTTATCTTAACAAAACAGATTTTATTGTACGTATGTAATTTCCAGTTTGATTATCAGCAGATAATCTTATCAGATACACACCTGAAGGAAGCAACTGACCGTTACTATCTTTTGCTTCCCATTCAATAGTATAGTTACCTGGAGAGATTTCTTTATCCAACAGAGTTGCTATTTCTTTTCCTAAAATGTTATATATTTTTATTGAAATAAGACTTAACTGATTTATCTCAAAATTAATTTTGGTAGAAGGATTAAAGGGATTAGGATAATTTGTTAGTTGAATGTAATTATTTAACTCAACAACCGGATTTTCATCAACACTTGTAATTGAATCGGAAATGACAAACACAGACTTAAGATCTAATGTAGTACCACTGCTTTGACTAGACCAATTTACTCCCCCGTTTGTTGTTTTCAAAATCTTACCAGAAAAACCTGCAGCCCAGCCAGTGTTTGAATTGATAAAACGAATTGAATATAAATCATTGGTTGTATTGCTGTTTTGGCTATTCCAGTTTGTACCGCCATTAGTAGTTTTTAAAATCTTTCCTGACCAGCCTGCAGCCCAGCCTGTTGTTGCATTGATAAAATGAACAGAATATAAATCATTGGTTGTATTGCTGTTTTGACTATTCCAGTTTAAACCGCCATTAGTAGTTTTAATAATCTTACCTGACCATCCAACTGCCCAGCCTGTTGATTCATTTATAAAATAAACAGATTGTAAATTATTAGAAGTGCCGCTATTTTGTGAAACCCAGTTTACACCACCATTGGTAGTTTTTAATATTCTGCCTATTTGCCCGACTGCCCATCCGGTATTTTCATTTACAAAACACACTGAATAAAGATAATCTGAAGTACTGCTGTTTTGATTTGTCCAGTTCGTACCAGCATCTGTGGTTTTTAATATTTTACCTAATTGTCCTACAGCCCAGCCAGTGTTCTCATTTACAAAACAAACAGAATAAAGATTTTCTGAAATCCCACTGTTTTGTACATTCCAATTATTTCCTTTATTAGTAGTTTTTAATATTCTTCCCAATGTTCCGACAGTCCAGCCTGTTGTTACACTAACAAAATTTACAGAAAAAAGATCGTTGGAAACTCCACTACTTTGGCTTGTCCAATTATTACCTTGGTTAGTAGTAGCAATAATCTTACCTGACCATCCTACTGCCCAAACGTTTGATTGAGCAAATGTAAAAAACGAAACAAATAATACGATGATTAAAGCTAATACAGTTTTCATAATAAAATCCTTGGTTATAACTAAAATAATAGTTTTCTTTAGATATTTCTTTTAAGATTTCAAATTATTTATAACAAAAATTTAACTTCAAAATTCATTCCTGTATATTTTATTTAATAACAAAAATAAAAACAATACTTATTGAAATATATTGACAATATTACTGAAATTTTCATGTAATTATTTCAATTAATCATATTTTATATCTTAATCAACCCATAGCTTGTAAAAGCTAAATTTAATTTTTTAACCTCCTCAAACAGATCAAGGTTCACTTGCAGACGTTCCTGAAGATTGTGATAAAGATGATATTGAACAGAAATATGATTCAGCGATTTTACTTTTACTCCGTTTAATTCTAATCTGAATTGCACATCTGTATCCTCCCCGATTGACGGAGCTTCGTATCTTTCATCGAAACCATTTATTGCAATTA
>Ga0116185_1000977_pt1 | contig 30304 bp, 25 predicted proteins | sample AD_JPNNA7_MetaG_FD_89754 | JGI IMG/M metagenome (GOLD analysis project Ga0116185, IMG submission 89754) | Active sludge microbial communities of municipal wastewater-treating anaerobic digesters from Japan - AD_JPNNA7_MetaG | ecosystem: Engineered > Bioreactor > Anaerobic > Digestate | place...
GCCCGGTCCCGTGGACCTGCTCGACTTCAGCGGCAGCACTCCAAAAACCTTCTTCTTGATAGAGTTTTGGGCTACCTGGTGCCAGCCCTGCCGCATGATGATGCCCCATATCAACGAACTGCAACGCCAATATGCCGGGGCGGGACTCGTGGTCATCGGGGTCAGCAACGAGGACCCGGAGACCGTGCGCGCATTCGTGGCATCCACGGGAGCGGACATGAGCTACGCCGTGGCCGTCGACAGCAGGAACCGCGACGTCTACAACGCTTACATGCGGCCCGTTGGCTCGCCGGGCCTGCCCCACGCATTTCTCATCGACCGCGAGGGCATGCTCGCCTGGCACGGCGTGCCCGCGGCCCGGGAACTGGATCCCATCATCGAACGCATCGCCGGGAAACAGTACACCCTGAAGTCCGAGCAGCTTGCTCAACGCGCCGAGCGCCTGATCCCGCGCTATTTCGCCACCGTAAAACGCGGGGACGAGGCCGAAGCCGCGACGCTCGGCCAGCGCATCCTCGAGTGGGGCTCAGCCCGCCCGGACATGTTGCGCGACTTCGCATGGCGCATCCTCACCGAACCCGGCCTCGAAACGCGCGACGCCGAAACTGCTCTGCGCGCTGCCACAGCCGCCGTACAAGCCGCGCCAGAGGACTTCAGAGCCCTTGAGACCCTCGCGCATGCGCTAGCCGAATCAGGCAAGGCAGCCAACGCCGTTGAAACCCAGAAGAAAGCCATCGCCGCGTGCCCTGACGAGGTCCTGCGGAAAAGCATGCAGGATTCTCTTGAAGAGTTCCTGGCGCTTGAACCCAAAAACCCTACCCAACAGTAATGTGTCAAGATACTTAAACCTTGCGCTAAGAATCATTTGCGTCCGCGGTGCAAGCGTAGAGGCAGGGAAAGGGCGGTTTGACTCGTGATTTTATTGATATCTACAGGGGTCAACACGCGAATTACCCAGAAACAGCGGGATTCTATCTTCACCACATTTTGCCGTCACTTCGTGCAGACGCCGCAGTTTCCATTCTCATGCCGGAACCTACCTGCGAAAAGGCTCAATAAGGACATGATAATTACCCGATTTACACACTTTTTTCAGGAGCAGGATTTCAAAAACGAAGAAATCGTGAATATCTCTTGATATATTTCGTCAGATATCATACAATGGAGATGGCGATGCCGTATTAACCCGCACCGTCGGGTAGGAAAAACTCGAAAAACACGCTTCAGTGCGAACGGGAAAGGATTTGCTTATGGGAGAAACCGCTCGAGATATCTATTGTGAAGCTGTCAACGAGACCCATGTTGATTCCAATTGGTACCGGCGCGGCTTCACCTGCGAGAGACGTTGCGACCGCCCCGGCCAGACATGGTCGGATTATGCTCATGACGTTGATGAGCTCGTGATGCTTGTTGAAGGCGAAATCGAAGTTGAAATGAAGGGAAAGATTCACAAGCTTAGACCCGGACAAGAACTTCTGGTTCCCGCCTCTGTGCCTCACACCATCCGGAACGTTGGCTCTACGCACGCCGTGTGGTTGAAAGGCATGGCGATGGACCATGCGTATACGGATTAGTTGGCCCAACGGCGCCCTCACGGGGCTTTTGAACGACTCGGCCACCGCCCGCCAGCTGGCTGAAGTATTGCCGGTTTCTTCCTCCGCCAATACGTGGGGCGACGAAGTCTATTTCAGCGTGCCCGTCGAAACCGAACTCGATGCGCATCCCAAACAGGTGGTCGCTCCGGGAACCATTTGCTTCTGGGTGCAGGGTTCATCGGTCGCCATTCCCTACGGGCCCACGCCTGTCTCGGTCGGGAACGAATGCCGCCTCGTAACCGCCGTCAACGTCATCGGAAAACTCGACGGCGATCCCAAGACGTTATTTTCCGTCCAAGACGGGGATACCATTGTTCTCGAAGCCGAAAACGGCTAACCCTGTTTCTGTACTGGGACGTGCTCCCAGTGCCCCCTCCTCTGCGCGTTCAGCCAGGGGCCTTCTCCTCACGCGCTATTTGGTGGTCCAATTCCTCATGCGTATACTAGTGCCCTGCTACCCAAACCAGAAACCCTGGCCAGTCCATAGCGAGAGGTGAATATCCGTGAAGGACGCCTTAGTTGATCTGCGCAGCGACACGGTCACGCGGCCCACGCCGAGCATGCGTCAAGCCATGGCCGAAGCCGAAGTCGGCGACGATGTGCTGGGTGAAGACCCAACCGTCAATGCCCTTCAGAGAAGGGTCGTTGCGATGGTGGGCAAGCAAGCCGCCCTGTTTGTGCCCACGGGGACCATGGCGAATCTGCTGGCCGCCGTTTCCCAGACGCGGCCCGGCGACACCATCGTATTGGACGAGACCGCCCACCCGTTCAACTTCGAATCGGGCGGCCTCGCCATGGTCGCCGGCTTGATGACGAAGACCGTTCGCGGAGATTGCGGCATTCTGTCTCCCGAACAGGTTGAAGAGGCCCTCGTGCTTCATAAAGACCACCATTACTCGATAACGTCGCTGGTGTCAGTCGAGAATACCACCAACCGCGGCGGCGGCGCGGTATACCCGCCCGCCACCGTCGCGGCTATCGGCGATGTGGTGCACCGGCACGCCCTGCGTCTTCATTGCGACGGCGCGCGCATTTTCAACGCCTGTGCGGCCAGCGGCGCCGGTGTGAAGGAGTATGCCCGCCATTGCGACACCCTCTCGTTCTGCTTCTCAAAGGGGTTAGGGGCGCCCGTAGGGTCTATTCTCACCGGTGACGCCGAAACCATCGACCGGGCCCATCGCTATCGCAAGATGCTGGGAGGAGGCATGCGCCAGGCAGGGGTGCTTGCCGCCGCGGCCAATTACGCCCTGGACCACCACATCGAGCGCCTGCGCGATGACCACCACCGCGCGGCGCGGTTCCGCGAAGCCCTCCAGGGCCTGCCGGGCATTGCATTCCCTCTGCCGTCGCCCACCAACATCGTGTTTCTCGAAGTGATCGATGCGGAGCGCTTCGTTTCCGCCCTCAAACAGCACGGCGTACTCGCGGGCGTCGCCGGACCCACACGCATCCGGGTTGTGTTTCATCTCGATGTCGACGACGAAGGGCTCGAGACAGCCATAACGTGTTTTCGCGAAACCGCCTGCCGCAGTCAAGAATGAATCCGGCCATTCTCCCGTACCCGCGCGCTTGCCGGGCTTTTGGGCTGCTCGAGCCTTTCTTGCCCCCCAGTTCCCGCGCATGATAGAGTTGCCGCGTTTTAGGCCCTGTTACAGTGTGTGACACGTACATTTTTGCCAGGTGTATAGCAGATGAAGAAAGCTCTCGGAGTTCTGATCAAACTTGTCTTCACGGTGTTGCTGTTTGTCCTGTTGTTCCGGCCTCAGACATTCGGCTTGTCTGAAGACACATTCGGCGGTGTAACGCCCGCGAAAATGTGGGAGGAGCTCCGCGGAACCAATCTCAGCATTCTCGTGCCCTGGTTGGTATTTGCCGCGTTGATCAGGTTGGCGGGAATGACGGCGGGGATGCTGCGGTGGCGTCTTCTCCTGAAAGGGCAAGGGCTGACCATTCCCTTCGGCTATCTCGTACAGAGCTGGTTTGTAGGGCGATTCTTTGGCATCTTTCTGCCAAGTACGATCGGACTGGACGGCTATCGCTTCTACGATTCTTCGCTCTACACGGGCCAACCCGTGAAATGCGCGACCGTGATTGCCGTCGAAAAACTTATCGGTTTCGTCGCGCTCACGTTTCTTGTGTTTCTGACGTTCCCGCTCGGATTCCGGCTCCTCAACATCAATGTGGTCATTTTCGCGGGTATTTTGGTCGTGCTTGCGGTATTCGTCGCCGTGGCCTTTTTGCTTCTGCTGAATCCGCGCGTGATTCAAATCCTCGTGGCGGTCGTTCCGACGCCGGCCAAGATCTCGAACATGCTCAACAAGCTGGGCTTGGCCGCAACGGCCTACAGCGGAAACCGCATGCTGCTCCTGAAGGCCACGTTCCTCGGGCTGTTGGTCCACCTAGGCACCTGCTTCATGTTCTTTGGCACCATGATGGCCATACGCGCCGAGAATACCAGCCTGTGGGACATCCTGTTCGCGAGCCCGGTTATGATCTACGGCACGGTGCTGGGCCCGTCGATCGGCGGCGAGGGCATTCGCGAAATCGTGTTTGTCAGTCTGCTGAGCGGCACTGCCGGGGCTGCCGCCGCCGCACTTTTCGCCCACCTCGGGTGGTGGGTCGGCGATGTGGTGCCGTTCCTCATCGGGATGCCCATCCTCATACTCCGCTCGCGCAAACCCAAGGATGAAATGGCCTCGGAACTCGCCCGGATGCGCAGCAAAGCCGCCGAATCCCAAGTCCTGATGCATCTCACTCCTGACGAAGTAGCCGGCTACCGCCGCAACATCATCAACTGCCTCCTGGCGGGCGCTCTGGCCGGCCTCATCGGCGGCGCCATTATCGGTCTGGCCGAAGCGGCATGGGTGGTGAGCCATCACGCAGGCTATACGGAATGGTCCGCGTACTGGTGGGGGCCCGCGGTATATGGCGCGCTTTTCCTATGGGTGGGCTTGGGAATCGCCGCCGGGCTTACCTTCCTGTATCTGCTTGCCAAGCGGTTTCTGTCCGCCAAGTTTGATTTTGCGCTGACCCTTGGGCTGGTGCTGGCCATGGCCTTCCTTGCCATCGGCCGTTTCTGTTACCGGCGCGATGTCCTCGGCGAAAAACCTCTTACCATGGGCCAGAACCTCAACGTGCTCATTATTGCCCTCGGGCTTCTGGCGGGAGCTGCGGTGCTGGCTCTCCTCGTAACCTGGCCGTTTCGGTTCAAACGCGGCGCGGCGTCGGGAGCCGGCGCTGGCGTCTTCGCGGCTCTCGTAATTCTGGGCGTGGCACTATCCTTCGGGGCCCCCGGCCGTGCCGCGCCCGAATTCGCTCCGCCCCAGAAAGCAGCCGGTCCCAACATTATCCTGATGGTCGCCGATGCGCTTCGGGCCGACTATCTGCCGGACTATTCCGAGTCTGCGCCCATCGAAACCCCTGCGCTCAGCCGGTTCGCCGGCGATAGCGTCCTGTTCACGGGGTGTTTTTCGCAAGCTTCGTGGACCAAACCCTCGTTCGCGACCATCTTTTCGGGCCGTTATCCGGAGTCCCATACTGCTACCGGCAAGAACTCGAGCCTCCCGGACGAAATCACCACTTTCGCGGAGGTGTTCTCTCAGCACGGCTACTATACAAAAGGCTTCTCGAACAACCCCAACATCATGGGGTCATTCAATTTCGGACAGGGGTTCACTGATTACACCGACCTCAAACCCGACCTGTACTTCTTCGCCGAATCCTCCGCGTCGAAGCTCACGGGCTACGACGGCCTCCGGAAAATATGGAGTGTGGTTGCCAAGCGGTTGGGGGGCAAGATGAACGTTACCCGCTTCTATCAGCCCGCCGAGGTCGTCTCGCGCGAAGCCCTTGCCTGGCTCGACGGGACCGAACGCCCCGCCGGCGCCCCCTTCCTGCTGTTCATGCACTACATGGACCCGCATGACCCGTTCATGAACCACGACAATCCCGGCGAAGGCTACGCGCGTGTCCAAAGTGGCGATCCTGACCCCGGGAAGTTTCTCGAGCCCATGCGGCACGCGTACTACTCCGAAATCGAGTACATGGATGCGCACATCGGCGCGTTCCTTGACGGACTGCGCGAACGCGGGCTCTACGACACCAGCGTCATCCTGTTTACTGCCGACCACGGCGAGGAATTCTATGACCACGAGGGGTGGTGGCATGGCCAGACGCTCTACGATGAAGTGATACGCGTGCCCTTGATGCTGCATCTTCCGGGGGGCGAGCTGGCGGGTCAGAGCAACGCGGATTTCGCGCGCCACATCGATATTGCACCAACCATGATGGGGCTTGCCGGCCTGCCAAAACCCGAGGAAATGCCCGGGATGGCCCTGCTCGAAGGCGGCGTGTTCAAGAATGACGCCACCGGGCATGTCTACGCCGAGAACGACTTCGAGGGCATCGTCCTTCAGGCCGTACGCACCCGCGATGAGAAACTTATCTTCGCCAACGAAGGAAACCCGCGCGGCCTCGCGCCCGTCGAGCACTACAATCTGGCCACGGACCCTCGAGAAACCACGAATCTCGGCGACAGCGTGCCGGATCGGGTCCATGAACTGGCCTCTTTGCTCGAAGGGATGGTGGCGTTCATCCGGGAAGGTGCCGCCGAACCCGCTATCGTAGACGGCGTTTCCCAGGACGTCGCGGACCAGCTCAGAGCGCTCGGATACGGCGGTAACGACGCCAAGACGTCACCCAAGAGCGAAACCAGCCAGGATGCCAGCGGCCAGAGCGTCCCGGACCCTGACAGCGCACCCTGACCCGCTTGTCTCACATCGTGGTCACTCCCGGGCGGTCCCGCGCCTGAATTCTTCCGCCCGGTGCCGTACTATCCTGCCCTCCAAGAGGTAGATGACGTCCTCGGCGATATTGGAGGCATGGTCGGCGATCCGCTCAATGTTATGGGAGATGCCAAGCAGGTTGATGTAGCTGTCAACCCGGTCTGGCTCCTGTTGAATCGCTTTCTCGACCTGGCCGTACATATGCTCGTTTATTGCATCCACCTCATCATCAGCGAGGATGACTTCGTAAGCGAGCGAGGCATCGAGGTTCACCAGCGCGTCAAGGCTCTTGTGCAGCATGTCCTGGGCTTTCTGAGCCATGTCAGGGAAGTCGATGTGAATATCCATCCACTCCTTGTTCACGAGCAGGAGCACACGCTCGGAGATATTCACAGTGGCGTCCCCAATGCGCTCGAGTTCTGCGTTAATCTTCAAGACGGCAATGATATGCCTGAGATCATGAGCTACCGGCTGGTAGAGCGCCAGGATCTTCTGGCATTCCTCCTCGATGTCGACTTCGCACAAGTCGATTTCGCTGTCGGCGCTTATGACGGACTTGGCCAGCTCTGAGTCGCGTTCCCGTAAGGCCGTGGTGGCCATCTGCACGGCGCTTTCCACCATCGTGCTCAAGTTCAAAATCCGCTTCTTGAGCTTCTCGATCTCGTTGTGGAGGTGTTTGGACATGGCGCGCTCCAAAGGGGCCCCCGGCCCCGGTTATCCATAGTGACCGGATACGTAGTCTTCGGTACGTTTGTCCCTCGGATTCTCGAAAATATTGATGGTTGGCCCAAACTCTATCAGTTCGCCCAACAGCATAAAGGCCGACTCCGACGAAACCCGGCTGGCTTGTTGCATGTTGTGTGTCACGATTACGATGGCGTATTGCTCGGCCAGGTGTTGCATCAGCTCTTCGATATGCCCCGTAGCGATCGGGTCGAGCGCCGAACAGGGCTCGTCCATGAGCAAGACCTCCGGCTCAAGCGCAACCACCCTGGAGATACAGAGCCGTTGCTGTTGCTCTGGCGAAAGCGCAAGCGCAGGACCATTCAGCCGGTCTTTTACCGCGTCCCAAAGCCACGTGGCCCTGAGGCTCCTTTCAACGGCCTCGTTCAGCTCGCCCCGCCGAATCCCGCCGTGGACGCGAAGGCCGTATGCCACATTGTCGGCGACGGACAAGGGAAATGGATTGGGGCGCTGGAAAACCATCCCGACGCGCCGCCGAAGATGTGTGAGATCGATCGCTGGACCGTGGATATCCATTCCGTCGAGAAGGATCTGGCCGCTAATCCGGACACCTTTGATCAGCTCGTTCATCCGGTTGAAGCAGCGCAGCAATGTGGATTTACCGCATCCCGAAGGGCCGATGATCGCCGTGATCATCTGGGGCTTGATCTGGATATCAACATTCTTAAGGGCGTGAAAAATGCCGTAGTGCAGGTTCAACGCCTGAGTCTGTATCTTGAACTCCATTGCGGTTTCCTAGCCGAATTGCCCGATCAGATAGTCGTTGGTCCGTTGATCGCGGGGCGCGGTAAACAGCTGGTCTGTGGCGCCCACCTCGATGAGGTCGCCCATCAGGAAAAATGCCGTGCGGTCGGAGGCCCGGGCAGCCTGTTTCGTATTGTTGGTAACGAGGACGATGGAGTGGCTTGCCTTGAGTTCCGCCAGCGCATCCTCGATCTTCGCGGTGGAGATGGGGTCCAGGCCGGAGCACGGTTCATCCAGGATGAGTACCTCCGGATTGAGCGCCAGGACCCGGGCAAGACACAGGCGCTGTTGTTGGCCGCCCGATAGATTGTGCGCGTGCTCGTGGAGCCGGTCCTTGACTTCGTCCCACAAGAAGGCCGCGCGCAAAGCGGCTTCCACGCGTTCATTCAAGGCGCTCCTCGAACGGATTCCAGCCAGTCTTGGACCATACACCAGGTTGTCGTAGATGGACCAGGGTAGCGGGACCGGCACCGCATAGACCATTCCGACCCGGCGGCGCAGATCCGCGACATCAACTTCCGGGCTGTAAATGTCTTTCCCATCAAGGAGGATTTGGCCCGTGTGCGAGAATCCGTGCTGGAGGTCATTGAGACGGTTAAGACATCGCAGGAAGGTCGTTTTCCCGCTGCTCGCGGGCCCAATGATCGCCAAGCGCTCGTTGGGCAGAACATCCAGGTTGAGATGCCGAAACGCGCGCGTCCCGCCGAAGCTCACGGAGAGGTCCCGCACCTGCATTTTCGGGTTCGGCTCGCCGCTCGTCATCGTCCCGCCCTCCGCACGAACTGGCGCATCAGCCAGTAAGCCAGGGCATTGAGCGCCAGAATCGAAATAATCAATACCGACGCCGTGGCGTAGGCGTTCTCCATCGACAGGCCTTCACGGGACAAGATATAGAAATGCAGGGCAAGGGTGCGGGACGAGTCGAATAACGAGTTGGGCATATGCAGCGCGGACCCGGCGGTAAGCATTACGGCTGCGGTTTCACTGATGCTCCGGCCGAGCGACAGGACGACGCCGGTGCAAATGCCGGGCAAAGCGAGGGGCAATACAACCTTGGTGGCCATCTGCCAGCGGGTGCTGCCCAGACCATAACTGACCTCGCGGTAGGCGTGCGGAACCGCGCGAATTGCTTCTTCCGTCGTCCGGATAATGGTCGGCAAGACCATCAGGGCCAGCGTCAAAGCGCCGGAGAGCACGCTGAGTCCCATCCCCAGGGTGATGGTGAAGAAAACGAATCCAAACAATCCGAAGATAATAGATGGTATGCCCGCCAGACAATCGGCCCCGAACCGAATAACCGCGGTCAACCGGCTTTCTCGGGTGTACTCGGTCAGGTAGAGGGCCGTGGCTACGCCGATTGGCGCAGCGATCGCGACCGCCAGGCCGGCCACCATAATCGTCCCGACAATCATCGGAAACACGCCGCCTTTGCGGCCCATGCTCTGAGGGGATTCGGTCAGGAATGTCCAAGTGATTTGCGGCAGCCCATGCACCAGAACAAAAGTGATGATGAACAGCAGCACCCCGATGGTGACTAGAGCCAAGGCCCACATTGCGGCAACCGCGATGCGCTGACCGGCGGCAGGAGACAATCTCATCATCGGGACCCGCCCTTCTTGGCGCTGCTTCGTGCAATGGCGAGGGCTATCGTGTTGAGCATCATAATGATGGCAAACAGCGTAACGCCCGTAGCGAACAGCGCCTCCCGGTGCTCTCCCGACGCATAACCCATTTCGAGCGCGATGTTGCTGGTCAACGTCCGCACCGGATCGAGGAGTCCGTGGGGCACCTCCAACGCGTTTCCGGCGACCATGATCACGGCCATGGTCTCTCCAACTGCGCGCCCCATCCCCAGTATCACGGCGGCCATGATGCCCGAACGTGCGGCTTTAAGCATGACCATGCGAGTGGTCTGCCACTGCGTGGCGCCGAGGGCGATCGAGCCTTCCCAGTACGACCGCGGCACCGCCTGAAGCGCGTCTATCGAGATGCTCGTTACCGTAGGCAGGACCATGATGCCAAGGACTATCGAGGCGGCCAGAACTGAAAGCCCGGGGCCGCCAAGATACGTGCGAATGAGCGGCACAATCGTGACCACGCCCATGAATCCGTAAACGACGGAAGGAATTCCCGCGAGCAACTCTACTACGGGTTTCAGCACCGACGCCAACCTCGCCGGACAGAATTGCGTCAGCACTATCGCAAGCCCCAGCCCGAAAACGGACCCGATAATCATCGCGCCAGCCGTGACAGCCAGCGAGCCGGCTATCATTGAACAGATGCCAAATGCTCCATTCTTGGGGTCCCAGTCAGAGGACAGGAAGAACTCCCGCACGCCCGATCTCAGAATGATTGGCAGGCCTTCTTTGAAAATAAACACGGTTATCAGGGCCAGTCCCGAGATTGCCGACAACGCCACAATCATAAGAGCGGCGGCTATGAGTTTGTCCTGTTTCATTGGGCGTGCACCAGCCCCTCGGTCTCGAGAATCTTCTGACTCTCTGGGGAAAGAACGTAGTCAAAGAAGCGCTGGGCTTCCGGTCTGAGAGTGCCCTTGGTGACAAACAGGAACGGACGGGCCAGCTTGTAGGACCCCGCGAGCACGTTTGCAGACGAAGGCTGGACGCCATCCACCAGGACCGCCTTCAGTTCGTGCCCAACCAGGCCCAGGGACATGTATCCGATGGCCGCCGGATCTCCCTTGACCAACTCCTTTACCGCGCCGTTCGATTCTTGTGTCAGAGCTCTGCGCGAGATACGCTCCTTACCCATGACCAGATGCACAAAACTTTCACGCGTGCCGGAACCTTCTTCCCGGGTGATGGGCCGCACAGGCCCGTCATGGCCCCCAACCTCGCTCCAGCTCTGGATCTCTCCGCTGAAAAGCCCGCGGATCTGGGCGGAGGTCAGTTCGGATACGGGGTTGCCGGGGTTGACGACGATGGCCAGGCCGTCCCGGGCAATGACCGTGCCTGTAAACTGTTGTTCTTCCTCCGGAGTGAGCAGCCTCGAACACATGCCGATATCGGCCAGGCTGTTAGACACCGCCTGCAACCCCGCGGTGGACCCGCCCCCCTGCACATCGACGTTCTTGTTTGGGTTCTTTGCGGTATATTCCTCGGCGAGCAGTTCCGCAAACGGCTGAATTGATGTAGACCCCACGACGCTGACCGCGCCGGTCTGCCCATCTTTGCAGCCGGGCGTGAGCGCAACGAGTGCTGCCGCCACATAGAGGCAAAGTGCTCTCGCTTTCGGATGCATTCTGCGGTCCCCAGGAACTCTACTGAAGGTGCTTTATTCTCATTCCGCAGACAAAGTGTACTACAGATCGCCAGTGCTTTTGTAGCCTCCAGGACCCAGACACGTGCCGTCCCTCATGGGCCCCGTAAACCACTCCCCGCGAAGCATCAGTCCGGCTGCGCCAACACCGTGAAAGTCATGGGACTTACAGGTCTTATGAGTCCATTGGCCGCATCAGGGAAGTGAGAACCCCGCCTGCGCTACTCCAGCTACGCCAGGTTGAAACGATAATGCAGGGCGCTGCTGATCACGCCGATGGCGCCGTCGGGCGTCTGGATCGACGCCAGGTAGCCTTTCGGCTCGGCATGCGTTGCGTCCATCACGAATTCTCGGGTCCACGCGCCTCCGTCGAATGTCGCGGCTTCGTTCACTCCGGTGACCAGTTTCCGCACCGGCCGCGTCGCGACAGCGGAATCATGGCTGTGCCTGCTCGAGGATGATGTTGTCGAGGTAGAACACGCCGTCCAGGTCACCGTCCGCAACAAAACCCAGCCAGGCTACATGCCGGAAGTCGCTATTGCCGAAAGGCAATCCGTCAGCCACCACGGCGTCCTGACCCGGCACCGTCACGGTCACGCCGAAGGCGCCGCTGCTCTCCTTCCCGAGGGACGTTCTGATCTCGACATGAAACCATTGTCCTGCGGGCACTTTAAGCAATTGCCTGTCCATGGCGGTCAACGTTCCGTCGCTGCTGATATGGATTCGCGGACCCGCCTTGTATGGATGACCGCCCGAGCGCCATTCGCAATACATAATTACACCGGGTTCCACACGAATATCGAAACTGCCCACAACATTTCCCCCAAACACCAGGGGATGATAGAAGAAATGCGGATTGTAGGGTTGGTCGAGCCCGGGTTTGTCCTGGATCTTGAGACTTCGAGCTCCGCCAGCCGCCGTTTCATCGGTGACGAGGATGGTAGCCTCGGCTGTTGTCCCCGACGTGGCGGCATTCTTTGGCCCTGCGCCGGGGGGCGTGTCTTCGAAATCGTCGCGCACGAACTTGGGCTCGAAGGGCGCGGGCAGCTCGGAAGGGGGATGCTCGACGCGTTTCGGCGCCTCGACCCACGCCTCGTCCCCATACAGGCCGATGCCGCTCGTGTCAATAGGCTCAAACCCAATGCCGAGGGCCGGCGAATCCGGTTTCAGGTGAAAATCCAGCGCCTGCGGGTTTTCGAATAGCGGATCGGCGACGAGCGAGTGTTCGTCCTGGCCTTTTGCCCGCCATTGCTCCAGCGTGTTTCCCGCAAACAGGATGTTGCCGCCGAGCGATTCATCCCAGTAACAGTTGAAATCGAGGTCATACTGATTATCGCTCCAGTTGCTGCTCAGGAGCTGGCCGTTGTTGAAGTAGACAATGTTGCGCCGGAACGTGAACGACAGGTGTTCCTCCATCCGGGTGCGCTGAATCTGCCCTTCCTGCGAGTACGCGAAAATGTTGTTCTCGATGCGGTTCTCCTGGCCGTAATGCTGATGGAAACCGCCTGTCTTCGTGTTGTATACGAGGTTGTTCTCGATGCGCAGATACGAGCTGCCTTCGTCGGGATAGATTCCCCAGCCCCCGTACGAATACGAAACCACATCGTGAATGTGGTTGTACCGGCACACGGTCCCCGGCGCGCGCCCAAGCAGGTAGATGCCGCCCATGTCGCTCAGATACCGTTTCCCCAGATGGTGAATATGGTTGTACTCGATGATGTTGTGGTTCGCCGAACTGGGCGCGTACCCCCACGACCAGCCCACCGACACCCCCGTGTAGTAGAAATCGTGAATCTCGTTGTGCGAAACGGTGTTGTAAGAACTCCTGCCAATCCACACCCCCACCGCGGGGTGGTAGATGGTTCCGCCGTCGTGGATCCAGTTGTTGTCGGCCACGTTGAGGCGGCACACCTGGTATGACGTCGCCGGGTCGCCCATCTCGCCCAGCCGTACGCCGCCCGCGCCAAGGTCGTGGATATGGTTCCTGGCGATGAGGTTGTCCTCGCATCCCTCGCCGAACCAGACTCCGTAGTTGCTGACATGGGCGATCTCGCAGTCCTCGACGGAACAGTTCCGCGCCCCCCGGGCCTGGAACGCCGCGTTGACCGAGCACGCGGCCTGCTGGCTGTTCATGCCCTCCGGCGGGAGGCTGTAATCGGTGTGATAAAACGCAATGCCTTTGAAGTGAAGATGCTCCACGAAAGCGCCGCCGGCCGTATCGCCCTGAAGCACGATCAATTGCTGCGCAACCGGCGCGATGACCTCCGCGGTGTCCATCTCCTCCCCCGGTTTCGGGATGTACGAGACTGTTTTCGTCTTGCGCTCGAGATACCACTCGCCGGGCGCGTCCAGGCCCTCCAGAATGTTCTCCACGTAATACCGTTGTTCTGGCCCGGACCACCGGTTGAAGTCCCACCCGCCTTCAGGACGTTTCATGATCAGCAGGCGCTGTTCCCTGTCAATCCGCTCAACGGGAAGCTTCGTGATGTCCCACGAATGAAGTCCCACCACGAGCACGTCCTCGATGTTCTGCCACTCCTGCACGTCTCCTTCCTTATACCGAATGGCATTGTGCGGGCTGACAACCGGTTTCTGGGTGTTCGGGTCATTTATGACGGGCGCCGTCCCGTCGCTGATGAAGTTGTCTCCGTTAGGACTGCGTGCCGGGCCGCGAAACTCGCCGTTCACCCACAACGCGCAGAACGGCGCGGGACGAGGCCCCGCTTCCGGCACGATTGCCCGCCAGACCCCGCCATCCTGCGTCCAGCCTGTAACAGGGACTCCGCCGCTGACAACCGGATGCTCGCCCGGATACGCTTCGTATGTGATCGGCGCCGTGGGCGACCCCGTGTCTACCGGCTCGAAGACGATAGGCGCCGTTACACGGTACACGCCGTTCCGCAGTTGTACCGAGACAGGCCCCGGCAACCTGCCAGCGCCTTTCATTTCCCGCAACAAATCGCGCGCGCCCGCGACAGTGGCGCGCGGCCCGTCCGTCCCCTCGGCATTGGGCTCCGGCAAGGTTCCCGACCACGCATCGTTGCCGTTGGGCGCGACATACAACTGCAGCGCCGTATCGCCGGCATGGGCGACGGAAAGGGCCGCAACAATCGCAGCTACAAGGATGAGTCTCTTGCACATGACGCTTCTCCTGAGTTCTTGGGATTTTGGAGACACAATACCCAATTCTGCTTCCAGGTACACCTTTTCCCCTTCCGCAACTATGTTCTATACAAAGAATAGTGTATTGCTTCCCGAAAATTCGGTGCGCTATCATACGCCCATACAAGCCAGGAACCGGCGGGGACAACCTCGGAGGAAGAACATATGCGGGGAACATCCGGCATTCTCAAAGGCGTCACGGCCACCTTGATTGCTATTGCCCTTGCCCTATGCACCGGCTGCGGCGGAGACCAGACGGCTTCCCCGGGTCCACGCGATGTCGCGAGCCAGCCAGCCAAACCCCGCGTGGCCCTCATCATGAAATCCCTCGCCAACGAGTTCTTTCTCACCATGGAGGAGGGGGCTAAGGCTCATCAGAAGGCAAATGCCGGCACGTACGACCTCGTAGCGCAGGGCATTAAAGATGAACGCGACGTCAACCGGCAGGTGCAGCTTGTCGAGCAGATGATCGCACAAGATGTCGACGCCATCGTGATTGCCCCCGCGGACTCGAAACTCCTCGTATCCGCCTGCCAGAAAGCCATGGACGCCGGCATCGTGGTCGTCAATATCGACAACAAGTTCGACAGCGGCGTGCTGGCCGAGCGCAACGTCCAAATCCCCTTTGTGGGACCTGACAACCGCAAGGGCGCGCGCCTGGTCGGCGAATATCTCGCCGGAAAACTTTCGCCAGGCGATCCCGTGGCCATCGTCGAAGGCATTCCCACCGCCTTCAATGCCATCCAGCGCAAACTGGGATTCGAGGATGCCATGAACGCCGCAGGTATGAAAATCGTCGCCTCCCAGTCCGGCAGTTGGGAAACCTCGAAGGCGAACCAGGTTGTCTCGGCCGTGATCACCGAAAACCCGGACATCAAGGCCTTTCTGTGCGCGAACGACAGCATGGCCCTGGGCGCGGTGGCCGCTCTGCGCGCTGCCGGGAAGCTCGCGGCCGTGCGCGTGGTCGGGTTCGACAACATCTCCGCGGCCCAGGAACTCCTCAAGAAAGGCGAGCTCCTCGCGACGGCCGATCAGCACGCGGACCAGCTCGCCGTCTTCGGCATCGAGTACGCGTTGAAGATGATCGGGGGAGAAGCCCCGCCCGAAGATTACGAAACCCCCGTCGACCTTGTTACGGCCGAAAACCTGTAAGCATCATGCAGCTAATCCGGGGCCCGCACCGAGAAAGAAGTTCTGAATGAGCAGCGGCAGACGTTCCTATATCTTTCTGCTCGACTATCTCGGGCTTACCGTCGTCCTGCTCTTGCTCATCGCGGGATTCAGCGTATTCACCGAAAATTTCTTCACCCTCACGAATTTCCGGACCATCGTGAACCAGACTCCCGACGCGGTCGTTATCGCCGTCGGTATGACCTTCGTGTTGATCATCGCGGGCATTGACCTTTCAGTGGGGTCGGTGCTCGGGCTGAGCGAGGCCGTTCTCGCGGTCTGCCTTCATCGTTTCGGATTGCCTATGCCGGTTGGAATCGCGGCCTGCCTGGGCACCGGCCTGCTATGCGGCGTCCTCAACGGCGCCACCACCATCACGTGGCGGCTGCCCTCATTCATCGTGACCCTGGGCATGCTCGAGATCGCTCGCGGCGGCGCATACCTCGTGACCAATTCCCGCTCGATCTACCTGGGCACGCAACTCGGCGGTTTTGTTTCGTTGCGCATCGGCGGCGTCTCCATGATGTTCGTGATCGCCGTTCTCGTCGTTGTTGCGGGGCAGATTGTGCTGTCGCTCACGGCATTTGGACGCCATCTCTTTGCGATCGGGTCCAATGAAGAAGCGGCCCGGCTGTCGGGCATTCCCACGCAACAGTTGAAGGCGGCCGTGTTCGCACTAAGCGGGTTCCTTGCCGGTTTGGCGGCGCTGATCAGCGCGGCGCGGCTCGAGGGGGTCAATCCGGAAGACGGCATCGGTTACGAGCTGCAGGCGATCGCGGCCGTCGTCATTGGCGGCACAAGCCTTTTCGGTGGCCGCGGGTCAGTGGTCCGCTCGTTTCTCGGCGTCATGATCATTGCGGTGCTCGCGGGCGGTCTGGCTCAGGCAAATGCCCAGGAGCATACCAAACGCCTCGTAACGGGCATGGTCATTGTTGCTGCCGTGATCATCGACTACTACCGCAACCGGTTGCGCGCTTCGAGTGTTTCCGGATAGTCAACGGGAGCATCCCGGCCGGTCAACGGTCCAAACGAGGTACTGCCATGCTCAAGACGTTGCTTCTTGCGGCCATCGCCTTCCCCATTCTCTCGGTGTGCGCCTTTGCCGGCGCGTACGAGGACCAAATCGCCGATATACGCGAAATCAAACAGCGCATCACCACCGCGTGGCAGGCCCCCAACACAGACCTCGACGGAACGGTAGCCAGGCTGCTCTCCGCTGAAAAAGGCTGGTGGACCGAATATACGCTCGAACATCCCGGAATCTACCACCATGGCGGAGCGTTCGGTCCGCCTCTCACTCTCGCGCGCGCCTACGCGAGCCCCCAAAGCGCGCACCACGCCAGCCCGGAGGTTCTCGCATCCATCGAAGCCGGTCTCCGTTATCTGCAGACCATGGTCTATCCCGGATGCAAACGCGTCGGGAACTGGTGGTCGTGGGACATCGGTATGCCCCTGCAAATCCTTCCCATGCTGTTCCTGCTGGAAGGGACCATGAACCCCGAATTGTACGATGCGTACGTCAAAACCGTGACGTACCTCCTCCGGTGCGACGATAAAATCCAGGCGCAAGGCGCCTGGCAATCGCCCGCGCAACCGTTTCTCGGCAAGACGGATACCAACGCGCTCTGGGTTGCTCATCGCTGTTTACAGTTGGCTGTCCTGCTTGAGAATCCCGCCATGGCAGGCAAATGGTCGGACCGCTCGTTCGGCGAGATGGGCGAACCTGGCGATGGTTTTCTGCAGGCTGACTACAGTTACAAGTTCCACGGCGCAATTCCCATGTGGGCCTACGGCCGCTCCTTTCTCCAAGACTATGCCGAGATGGTCAAGACGTACGAGGGAACGTATCTCGGGCCCAATGGCGCCCAACTCGGCCGCTACGCCGCGATGACCGGCCACTTCGTCGACGGATTCCTGTATCGCGGGCGTATCTGCCCGGCCCTCATCGGCCGCGAGATCAGCCGTGGACCCGAAACCTACAGATCTTCCTGCGGATTTGCCGCCGCCGATGCGCTTGCGCGTTCCAGCCATCCCCAAGCAGCCCATTTTGCTGCGCTTGCCGCACGCGAGGCGGGCTATCTCGGCTGGACGCAGCCACAACCCGCCATCGAACCCGCGCCGCCCAGCACAGGCGTTTTCGCGTATCCCGACAGCGATTTCCTCCAAGTCACCCGCGCGGATTGGGCCCTGGGCATCAAAATGCACTCCGCACGTAACAAAGGCTACGAATCCATCAACCAGGAAAATCTCCAGGGATGGTTTTTCAGCCACGGAAGCATGTTCTATTTTCTCGACGGCGACGAGTGGCGCAATTGCTGGCCTACCATCGATTGGACCCGGCTTCCGGGCACGACCGCCGCCGTCGAGCGCAAAGAGCAGAACGAATCCCCGTTTGTTGGGCTCGTTCCCGTATCCGGCGACACCGCGTTCGCCGCTGAAGAGCTTCGCGCCGGCGGTTTTCAGGCCCGCAAGCTTTGGCTGGTTGACGGCGGCGTCATCCTGTGCGCGGGCGCAGATATCGCAGGTCCCGGCCGGGTTGAGACAACCATCATTAACCTGCCATTGCCGCTCGATGCCGAAGCCGTCGTCGATGGCCAATCCCTCCCGAACGAGGCCTTCGAAACAGACGCCGTGGCCTCCTGGATATGGGCGAAGAATGTGGGCTATGTCTTCCTCGAGCCCACCAGACTCCATCTGTTGCGTGAAACTCGGCAATCCGACTGGCATTTAATTCGCGGCGACCATGTGGGCGGCAAGGGCAGCGTCGAGACGCAGGCCTATTTCACCGCGGTCATCCCTCACACCGTGAATATGCCCGCATACGCCTACGCGTTCTGTCCGCGACGCGCTTCCAGTGAGATGGCCGAGGCAGCTCAGGCGGTCCGAAGCTCCTATGTCCTCGATATCAATCCTCACGGCGCGCGCGTCGAGTATCCCGCCGGCAACGCCTTCGCCTTCTGGGAACCGGGTGTGCTTCAGAACGTGGAGACGGACCGAAGCTGTCTGCTCGTTATGCAAGGCGAAGACATCCACGTGGCGGATCCCGCATGGCGAGACGGGCCATTCGCGCTCAAAGTCGATGGCCGCGCTCTCGAACCCGTCGTATGCCAGCGCGGACGTTCCGTCATGGTCAAGAGCGCGAAACCATAGTCCAATCCATCTTCCGAGAGCCTGTTCAGCGGGCTGCCGACAGGTCTTCTCCGCCGTGGCGCCGTGTTCTGACCGCGCCACTCTTGCGGCCACCGGGTCGCCATCGTTCGAGCAGTGCAGGAAGGGACCTAAACGGCCAGAGGGACTCAAAGGATACCGAGAGAGCGGAGGGTACTTCGGATCGCCGCGAGTCCACGCGGGCGGCGTGGAACACCTGATTGACGAGAATGCTTGTCGCTCTCTATTCTAGCCTTGCTGTGCGGGCTGCGTATCGAAGGCGTCCCGTGTAGTGGGCTCAATACAAGTATGGGGAGCGCTTTTGCTCACTCTTCATCTGTTGCGGGGCCCAAATCGTTGGCCGGCTGTGCCGTGAACGCTTTGACTGCCTCGGGCTTCTTCGGGGCTGTCCAGCCGGCATGCGTTTCAGCACCGGCAAACAGCATCCACGGAACGGGAGAAAGCACGGAAGACGTGAATAGCCAAAACGTCATGTTAATGCTCCTATCCTTCGGGATCTTGCTGGCCGTGGCGCGTTTACTCGGCGAGTTGGCGGAAAAGCTGCATCAACCGGCAGTTCTGGGTGAGCTTCTCGCCGGTATTCTCCTCGGACCGACCGTATTGGGTAACATGGCTCCCGCCGCGGTCCAGTTTCTTTTCCCCCCGCAAGGCCCAAACGCCATTGCCCTTGAAGCCCTGTCTACACTGGCCATTGTGCTGTTCCTTTTGGTAGCCGGCATTGAAGTGGATCTGTCAACCGTCTGGCGGCAAGGAAACGTTGGGCTCAAGGTAGGCGTTGTCGGCATGGCCGTCCCATTCGCACTGGGTCTGGCCGCCGCGTGGGCCGCCCCGCACGCGCTCGGGCGCGAACCCGGCGCCGACCCCGTCGTCTTTGCCCTATTTCTGGCTACGGCCTTATCCATCACGGCGCTGCCGGTCATCGCCAAGACGCTCATGGACCTCGGGCTGTATCGCAGCGATATGGGGATGGTGGTGGTCAGCGCGGCCATCTTCAACGACCTCGTGGGCTGGATCGCCTTCGCCATCGTTATCAGCATGATGGGAACCGTCAGTGCTCACTCGCATTCGATTGCTGTTACCATCGCGTTGACCCTGGGTTTCGTGGCCGTGATGTTGACGCTCGGGCGCTGGGCCATCCACCGAATCCTGCCGGCATTACAGGCATACACGCGATGGCCGGGGGGAGTCCTGAGTTTCGCGCTCACCATGGCCGTGCTCGCGGCGGCGTTTACCGAATGGATCGGGATTCATGCCATATTCGGGTCGTTTATCTTCGGCGTGGCGCTGGGAGATTCGCCGCATCTGCGCGAACGCACGCGCGTGATCATCGATCAGTTCGTATCGTTCGTTTTCGCCCCGGTGTTCTTCGCGAGCATCGGGTTGCGCGTGAATTTCGTGGCGCGCTTCGATCCCCTTCTGGTGCTCACGATCCTGCTGGTCGCCTGTGCGTGCAAACTGGCGGGTGGCATCCTTGGCGCGAAGTGGGGCGGCATGTCCGCGCGCGACGCGTGGGCGGTCGGCTTCGCGATGAATGCCCGCGGCGCGATGGAGATCATCCTGGGCCTGCTCGCCATGCAAGCGGGAATCATCCGCGAACGGCTTTTCGTGGCCATCGTCATCATGGCCATCGTAACTTCCATGTTGAGCGGACCTCTCATGAATCTCATACTCAAACCCACTCGAGGCCGCCGTTTGCAGGACGTGGTATCCTCAAGACTGTTTCTCAGAGACATGGCGGCTGCAAACAGCCGGGAAGCCATTCATGAGTTGACGGCACTGGCCTGCCAAAATGCCGGGCTTGACGCCGGCGCGATCGAGAATGCGGTGTGGGCGCGCGAACAGGCCCTCCCCACGGGTATCGGGAATGGAGTCGCCATACCCCATGCGCGCGTCGCCGGCGTAGGCGATTCCATGGTAGCCACGGGCTTCTCGGAAACAGGGGTGGACTTCGACGCTCCCGACGGGATGCCCGCCAACCTGATATTCTTGATTGTTACTCCCGAAACGGATCCTGCCTCGCAACTCGAGCTTGGGGCGGACATCGCGCGCAGCTTCCGGAACCCGTCCATGCTCGAGCGCGCCTTGCGCACTTCGAGCTATACGGAATTCCTGGCGTTGTTGAAGAGTGCGAGCGGAGAGGAATAACGTTGGCGTCAGGATCGTTGGTCCTGCTTTGGATGACTTCCTGAGATGGGGGAGAAACACAATGCTTATTGGAGTACCCAAGGAAATCAAGGCGGACGAACGCCGCGTGGCCATCGTCCCCTCGGGAGTGGCGGCCTTCCGTAAACATAATCACCGCGTCATGGTAGAAAAAGGCGCCGGGCTCGGCAGCGGCATTTCCGATGAGGCGTATGCCGCCGCCGGCGCCGAAATCGTCGCCGAACCCAAAGACATCTGGGCACGCGCGGAGATGATCGTCAAGGTGAAAGAGCCTATCGGCGACGAGCTCGAGTGGATGTGGGCTGGACAGATTATCTACACCTACCTCCATCTCGCCTCGAACGAAGCGCTGACCCGCAAGATGCTCGAGAAAGAGGTCATCGGCGTTGCTTACGAGACCGTGCAGTTGCCCGACGCGTCGCTGCCCTTGTTGGCGCCCATGAGCGAAGTCGCCGGGCGCCTCGCCGCCCAGATCGGCGCGCACTGCCTCGAAGCGAGTTCCCGGGGGATGGGCATCCTCCTCGGGGGCGTATCCGGCGTCAAACCGGCCAACGTCACCATCCTCGGGGCGGGGGTCGCGGGCACCAACGCCTGCCACCTCTGTGTCAGCATGGGCGCGCACGTCACGGTTCTCGACATCAATCCTTCCCGGCTTCGCTACCTCTACGACATCATGGCATCGCGCGTCACGACCGTCATGTCCAACACCGCGAATCTGGCCGATGAAGTGGCCTGCGCCGACCTCGTCATCGGCGCGGTCCTGATCCCCGGCGCGCGGACCCCGAGACTCATCTCTGATGACTTGGTAAGCCAGATGAGGCCCGGCTCAGCCTTCGTAGACATTGCCATCGACCAGGGGGGATGCAGCGACACATCGCGCCCCACCACGCATCACGACCCAACCTATGTGGTGCACGATGTCGTGCACTACTGCGTGAGCAACATGCCTGGCGCGGTCCCGCGAACGTCCACTTACGCATTGACCAACGTCACCCTCGGCTACGGTCTTGCCATCGCCAAACAGGGGATCGCCGCGGCTATCGAAGCGGATCCCGCCGTGAAGAAGGGCGTCAATACGTACAAGGGCAAACTGACTTGCAAAGCCGTTGCCGATGCGTTCGGCATGCAACATAACGAGATCTGACGTGAGCGTTCCTGAATTGCGGCGGGATATGGAGTACCTGACCGGGGTGTTGCCCCATCGCGGTTCGAACACCAGAAGCGAACGGTCCGCCGCCGAATACCTCGCCCAGCGGTTCAAGCAGTTCACGCTCGATGTCGAAATCGACGACTTTCACAGCATCGACGGCGAGTGGCTCCTCTACGCCTCGTACTACGCCGAATTCACCTTGGTAGCCATCCTGGCGGTCTGGTGGCCGTATATCGCCTTCGGCTACGGGCTCACCGTCTTCCTGTGCTACCTTGCCGAGTTCACGGGCTACCGCGTTCTCGGGCGTCTACTGCCCCAATACGAGTCCCAGAACGTCATCTGCCGTTTCATCGCGCCGAAACCCCGCCGCCTGTTCATCGTGACCGCCCACTACGACTCGCCGAAAAACAGTGCCTTTCAGGATACACGGGTGCAGCCCTGGCTCCGCTCCGTGCACCTCTTCCTCGTATTGTGCATGGTCGTCGTCGTGGTATCGTGCGTCGTGCAAGGTCTCGGCATACTTGACTCACTCGATTTCGCCTACGAAGTGGCCATCCGATGGACGGCCGTCGGCTGCCTTCTCGGAGTGGCCGCCTTTCTCGCGTTCTCTGAACTCACCTCTGATTACGGCCGCGGTGCATGGGACAACGCCTCCGGCGCCAGCGTCCTCGTCGAGCTGGCGCGCCGCTTCCAAGTCAGCGGGCTCAGCCAGGCGGACCTGTGGCTCGTCGCCACCGGCAGCAAGGAAGCGGGGCTCAACGGCATGCGCCATTTCATGAGTACCCACAAGCTCGACCGCGCGAACACGTTCTTTCTCAATCTCGACGCTGTCGGCGCGGCAAACCTCCACTATATTACCGCGGAAGGGCTGCTCTCGACCTTTCACAGCTCGAAAATCATGCTTTCGGCCGCGGAATCCGCCGCGAAGCAGCTTAACGCCGCCCCCTCACTTCATCGTGAACTGCCCTCAGATGCCCTAATCCCGCTCGCGCGCGGATTTCATGCGCTCACGCTCACCTCGTCTTACGAGAATCCGCCCGACGATAGGCTGCTGTCGGACGACACACACCTCGATGTCCGCGACGACGCTCTTCTCGCCGCCTCCGCTTTTGCGGAGGACATCCTCCGGCGTCTGGACCGCGAACTTGGCGCGGAGCAGTAGTCTCTTGTTTGGCTGCCCCGAAACACTCGCCCACAACCCCCGGTGTCGTGCCCTATAGCCTCGCCAGAGTGCACGCGCGGGATTCATTCATCGCGAAGTCGCGAAGGTACAGACCATTTGGAGCATTTACGTCATGGGGATTTTTATGCAGTTATGAAGTCAGTTCCAGGACCGGCGCCCTCGCCGGCCTTGGTGGTGCGGGCTTCCGGCCTGCAACGGCGTACCGGTGTCCGTCTGGCATGCCCGGCGGCGCAACTATGCTTGTTTCTCGATAAGCCGCCCCGTAGAGTTCAAGAAGTGCGTCGAGTTTCGACACCATTCTTTCCCCCTGTTTGCTCACGCTGTGAACCGGCGGAGGAACCGGGTATGGACGAGAAAGGCGGGCTCTCGCGAGCCCGCCTCATTTTCGAGTCACGTTTCTCTCAAAACGGGGTATCGTTGGCCGGTTTCCCTTCCGGTGTCCACTCAGGACCCGGACCGTTCGCCGAGCTTGGCGTTCATCATGAAGATGCCGTGCGGGTGCTCGCCGATCATCTTCAGCTTCTGCAGGATGCCGTCGGCGGTCGCTTCTTCTTCCACCTGTTCCGCGACAAACCATTGCAGGAAGTTGTCCGTCGCAAAATCTTTCTCTTGGCGCGCAAGCTCCACGAGGGCGTCGATGAGCTTCGTGACCTTGCGTTCGTGCTTCAAGACTTCCTCGAATACCTTGACCGGCTTGCCGAACTCCGCCTGGGGCTTGTCGATGGCTTCAAAAATGACCCTGCCGCCCGTTTCGACGATGTAATGGTAGAACTTCATCGCGTGGCCCATTTCTTCTTTGGCCTGGGCTCTCATCCATTTGGCGAACCCGTCAAGGTTCTGGGAGTCGAAATACGCGCCCATTGCGGCGTAAAGGTATGCCGAGTACATCTCAGCGGTGATCTGTTTGTTTAGTGCTTTTTCCATCTTCTTACTGACCATGGTACTTCCTTTCGCGCTTGGCGGGGGCGCTACGTCTTCACACCCCGACCGTTTCCGCCGTAGCGGCTCGCTTCCCTGAAGTTCCGCAGCGGAACCCCAGGATTGCCAGCGACGTAGAATGTTTTCCTTCTTGCGCCGTACCGGCCTACTACCGCGCCGGCAGCGGCATAATACTACCAACCGTTCAGAAGAACAAGAAGCGCAAGGCATTCATTCCATTGACCTTGCCCGGGACCCTAGTACACGAGATCCCGAAAATGGCGCACCGTGTGAAACGTAATAATGTTGCCGTCGTGGGCGCTCTTGGCCCTTTCGTCGCCCGACCTCGACAAAACGTGCAAATCGTCCCCGTCTATCGCCATCGAGGCGTAATGGCGCGCTTGGCCGTAGGCCTTCGAGTCCGCCACCCGAGCCGCAAAACACCAGTCCACGCAATTCTTCGAAAAATGCAGCACCAATCGATGCCGCTCGTTATTCGGCAGATCGAACCGGTCATCCGTAAGCCGGTCCGGGCGCGTCATCGAGTCCGTCGCCTGCGAAGATAACAGCCAGAACAGCGCAGTCTTCTCGTCGTAGACGATATGAAACTTCATCTGCCCGCCGGGGCAGGGCACGAACAGCATGGGTTCCCCCGAGGGCGCATGCTCGAGCGATACGGTAAGATTCCCATCCTCAGACTCGACTGCTTTGGCGATGGCCGCCAGGTTGGTTGAACCCGTATGGGCCCGCATCCACAAATGAAATGTCCGCCCCGCCGGGTCGTGCCATACGTGGTTGGGGTCCACAAACTGCACGACATTCGCCTCCAACCATCCCGGAGGCGCCATGGGCCGGCGTATCTTCGCGTTTTCCGGCGCCGTATTGCCGGGCGTGAAGAACGGTACGCCGATCAGGTGGGGCGGCCCGGCCGCGGCGATGGCGTCGCGATACGAGAGAACATTCGAAAACGTCCACGCGTCGCGCCTGGTCAAATCAGCCGTTACATCAGCGGCCATCACCACGGGCGCAAGCACCGAAACCGGCCACACCGGCAGCGAGGGGTCCGTATCCTTCTCCATTACGAGGTAGACACGGCCATTCGCATAATGAACGTTGCAGGCGGCCTGGTGCCAATGCTCGTTCTGCGTCAACCAGGAAACCTCGTCCCACGTCGCGCCCCCGTCAGCCGAGTGCACGATCCCCAGGTCTCCGCGATGTCCCAATACGTATACCGCATTGCCCGCAACAAACGGCCGCGCATGAATCATGGGCGTACTTGTCCGGATGGTCCAGGTCTGTCCACGGTCATCGCTGGTGTAGATGCGGCCACGGTATGCGTCTATGCCCGTCTTGCCAGCATAGGCGGGTCCGTTCAGGTCGAGTGTCGCTACAAGCCTCCCGCCCGGCAATACCGCCAAGCCCGGGCTGTACGAAAATACCTGAAGCGCATCCGGAGACTCGTAAACCTTCACGAAGTCGTTGGCTACCAAGGGGAGCGCTTCGGTTGTCGAGCCCTCGCCGCCGAAAGCAGCACCCGCCAGGGCCGGACCCAAGACAGCGGACTGAATGAACGTTCTGCGGCGCATGATGCTTCTCCCGGGTTCCCCGACCGCTTATGCCGACAATAGAACGTACCCGTCAGCGATCGCTTTCTTGCCCTGATCATTGAAGGCTTCGTAGAACAGATGCACGCCCTTGCCGGACGTGTTCTTCGCCAGCAGCCGAAGGTGGATGTCCGAGCCTGGTATGACCATCCCGCGGAAGGTGCAGCTCAGCTCTTTCAACCGTGCGGGCTCGCCTGCCGCCTCCCGGTTGACCAGTTCGCGCAGGGAGATCGCCAGCGTCGCGGTGCCCTGTAAGATCGGCGCAGGAAGACCCACGCCCTGAGCGAATTTCTTTGATGTGTGGATGGGAAACGAGAGGTCCGTACAGCCGTCGTAGACGTGCGCCGTCAGCGGATCGATGTGGATCGTCTCGTCCCACACCACCCCATTCGTTTCCGGAACGGGTGGAGCCGCGTAGATTTCCCCATCGGTGCGCCCCTCATCAGCACAGCGCACCCCGCGATAAAAAGCGCCTCCGTATTCCGTGAACACCGGTTCACCGTTGGCGTCCTCGGCCTCGAACCGTACGATCGACAACGTGCCTCCCCGCTGGGGCAGCACCCCGTAGATCTGGCCCCGGATGGCCAGACTATCTCCAGGCCGGAGAGGCCGGTGCATGATAATTGCCTCCGTCAAATGGACTTGGCGCGCGTAAACCTCCTCCGGCCACCCCTCCATGCCCCAGAACTCATGGCGCTTCACGTAGATCGGCCAGGTGAGCGCTGCCACAAGCATGGGAGGGGCGATGATTCCGCCCTCACGCGTATCGTCGAAATAGTACGGGTTGTTATCGCCCACCGAGGCGGCAAAATTCATGGATTCCCGCCATCCCACCTCAACAAAACGCGGTTTTGTCCAGCAGCCAACATGTTGTGAGTCAAGTTGTAATGCCAATGCCAATACCTCCTGAAGCGGAACCTTATCACGTCAGGCCATCAAAATAAAAACTTGAGGGTTGTGTCCCCGGATGGCCCTCAAAGAAGCATGGGGCGCCGAAAACCCGTTTCAGCGCCCCAGTGAAGATAGTTGAGCAGGAAATCAGCTGTGCTTCGTCAGATATTCCGCTACGCCATCCGCCGTGGCCTTCATGCCGTCTTCTCCGGCTTTCCAGTTCGCCGGGCAGACCTCGCCGTATTTCTCCGTAAACTGAAGCGCGTCGAGCATGCGAAGCGCCTCCGAGACGTTCCGGCCCAGTGGCAGGTCGTTGATGACGGCGTGCCGGATCACGCCTGTCTTGTCTATGAGGAACAACCCGCGCAAGGCGACGGTATTATTGAACAGCACGCCGTAGCTGCGGGCGATGTCCTTGCTGAGGTCGGCTACCAGCGGGAACTGTATGTTGCCGATGCCGGCCTTCTCGCACGGGGTGTTCTTCCATGCCAGATGCGTGAACTGGGAATCGACCGAGACCCCGATCACCTGGCAGTTGCGCTTCTTGAATTCACCGAGCGCCTTGTCGAAAGCCAGGATCTCCGACGGGCATACAAAGGTAAAATCCAGCGGGTAGAAGAACAACACGGCGTACTTTCCGCCGCGCAGGTCCGACAGACTCTTCGGCGCGATCGAGTTGTCGGGCATTACTGTTTCCGCTGTGAAATCCGGTGCTTTCTGTGTAACCAAACTCGTCATGGCCGTTTCTCCTCGCTTACTGCTTTTGCCATTTCACGACACCCGGCGTGTCTTGCCACATGGGTACCCCACTGTGCTCTAAACAATTCGCAAACGCGATTCATTTCCTTCCGCACGCTCGAATGAACCCGGCCACGTCGCCGTCTCGCCGGATCCCGAGCCGCGTCAGCCCGAAATCGAAGCGCACGGGGTCTGCGGGGTCTGCCGCACGCAGGGCCCCGGTGATCTCGAGCGCGCAACGCCCATCCGGCCGTGCTCTCCGGGTAAAACCCAGGGCACGCCCGATTCTGTGCATGTGCGTATCCACCGGGCATACCAGCTTGCTCGCCGGTATGCTCTCCCAGCCGCCCGGGTCCACCTCGTCGCGGCGTATCATCCAGCGGAGAAACAGGTGAAGGCGCTTGCATGCGCTTCCGCGTTCCGGTTGCGGCAAGAGGTAGTTGACATCGCATCCGCATGACGCGCGCAGCGCCGATACAAACCGTTCCGCGGCTGCCAGTACCGTCTCGTCTGACTCCTGGAACCCGTCCAGAAACGCCGCTTCGAGCGTTCCCCACCGTTCCGTAATCGACTTCACCGCGTACAACAGGTCCACCAATTCCCGGCCGGCGACAAACCGGTGCCTGAACCCCGCGAATGCTTTCTCCAGCCCCGAGCGCGTCGCTCTTTCCAGCGCCTGCCGGGGTTTCCCCAGCTGCGACAGTACCGCCCCAGCGCTGTTCAATATCTGGGACACTCTGCCGAACGCCAGAGTAGAAGCTACCATTCCCGCAATTTCACGATCCCGGGGATCCTTGTAGGCATACAGCAATTCCAATGGGTCCGGATGAACGAACTCCCGATGGTTGTAACACCTGTACAGCGCTTCCAGGCGCATTCTCACAAGAGGAGACAGGCCGCCCGCGGGCAGGGGAGGGGGCTCGTGCACACGTGACGAACGATGCCGCGGCATACCGTGCTCAGGGGGTCTCGCGCGTGGCAGTCTTTGGCTTTGCATCTTCTTCGAGAACGGCGCCGGTCTCCGGGGACGCATGGAGACCGCTCTTTTTCCGGACGCCCTCGTCCGAGAGTTGAAGGAGGTGCAGACCCTCGAGCTGAAGGCATCCCAGACCTGTGACAATCACCATGCCCGCGTTGATTGCATGAGTCAGTATAGCCAAGGCAAGGGCGTCGTCGTACGACACTTCGGGCGACACGAGCTTCAGGGACGCGACCAGCGGCACCTGGAATTGGCCTACGAAGCCGGGCGTGCCCGGCACGCTGATGGCAATGGCCAAAGCCGCCTGCATCACAAATACCGTGTACCATGGAGACTCGATCCCGAAGGCAAACAGCATGCACTGAAGCACGGCCACGAAACAGGCCCATGTCGCCAGGTTGTAGCCCACGGATTTAGCCATGTCCGGCGCTGACCGGAATACGTCAAGTCCCTGCGCGAACTGCTCAAGCAGGTGGTGCGACCAACCGCCCAATCTGCCGCACGCCGAGGCCGCCGGCTTAAAAAACGACAAACGCGCGCTCAAGAACCCGAATATGCCGTCTGACACGCGCAGGACCAGCTTCTTACTGACATACAGCAGCACGAACACGGTTATCACGGCAACCAGAAACACTGCCGCGCCCAAGGCGCCCGTATGGTACGCGCTGGCCGGAATCAGTATCGGGGAATCGCTGCGAAACAGCTCGCCCGGGATCTCGATGTTTTTCTCGGGCCGGTATGCCAGCAAGGCTATCGCCATAACCGCAATAAGCCCGATAAGATCGTTGACCCGGTCCAGCGCAACCAATGCGAAACTGCGCGCCACCGCGAGGCCCGTCAGTCTTGCCAAGACGATTGCCCGGACAAGTTCCCCGATCCGGGCCGGAAGCGTGAAATTGGCTAGAAACCCAATTTGCGTTGCCGAGAACATGCTCCGGAAGGAGGCCCTGGGCTCGGCCGCTCGCACGACGTAGCTCCAGCGTTTCACGCGGCCAAGGAAACTCACCCCGATAAAGGTCACCGCAAGCACAATCCAGCCCCAGCGCATCTCTCCAAAGGAGCGCTTCAAGCCGGCCCAACTCGTCCCCTGAAACATCCACCAGAGAATGAACACGCCGATGGCCAGGCCGATAGCGCCCTGTATGGTCTGCTTGATTCTTGTGCGCAACGAAGAGTCTCCCACCAAATCGAGCTGGGCTTCCGGGGCACATCCCGGCAGTCTCGGACGGCGTAATCTTTCAGGAACGGAAACGGCTTTTCGGAGTCGGGTCCAACTTGCGCAAAGGCGCTTTTCCACGCTTTTTCTTGAAGGCTTCCACGACAGTGGAGCGGCTTTCTTCATCCGGAGGAAGCCACCCCCGCTTCTGCTTCCGTCGGCGGTCTGCTTTGTGCCGCAGCTCATCGTACGCGGTTCGCAGCCGCTCAAAAAGGAGCAGACGGCACGATAGGCACAAACTCGAATCCTCTTCCACCGCCTGTTTTTGGCAGCGGGTGCAAAGTCGAGGGGATTTGCGTTCCAAGTCCCGGCGCAATACCGACGTCCGGCGCACCAGCTGCTTCACGACAGCCGGCGAAAGCCCGGAGGCCTCCGCCAGTTTGTCCAGACTCAGCTCGCCTTCGTCTAACTTATCCAAAGCGCGGTATACGGCTTCCAATTGCTCGACCCGGCGCAATGCACAGGCTCTGCACAGTCCCTGATTCTCGTCAGCCTGGGTTATGGCGCCGCATTGCCTGCAATTTGCAAGGTTAACCTTCATCAGCTCTCAGCTCCAAAGCCACGCGCTCCACACTTTCCAAAAAGTCCTTCACACTACCCTCATTGTCCAACACCCAGTCCGCAATCGCAAGTTTATTCTCGGGAGGGGTCTGCGCCCGAACCCTCCGCAGGGCCTCGTCACGGGTGAGCTCGCGCGCTTTGATCAGCCGTTGCACGCGGATCTCTTCCGGGCACGTCACCAGGATGACACCGTCAAGGCAGGGCTCCCGTTCGCCGGATTCCCCGATCAGCGCGGCATCAACGATCACGGTCCTA
>Ga0116185_1000978_pt1 | contig 30292 bp, 18 predicted proteins | sample AD_JPNNA7_MetaG_FD_89754 | JGI IMG/M metagenome (GOLD analysis project Ga0116185, IMG submission 89754) | Active sludge microbial communities of municipal wastewater-treating anaerobic digesters from Japan - AD_JPNNA7_MetaG | ecosystem: Engineered > Bioreactor > Anaerobic > Digestate | place...
CCTCGCGCTGCATCCCCTTAGTCGCCGCGCGCGGATTTCTGCCGCATTGATTCTCGCCGTGTTGCTGGGCGACCTGGTTTTCGCGGCACGGGACATGCTGCCGTCGGCCCCGGCGCGCTGGCTCAACACCGAAACGCAGTTGACCCGGTACCTGGAGGGGCTGCCGTCACCAAGCCGTCTGCACACGCTTTCCACCCGCGTACGCACGGGCCTGTTCCAGCCTTACGGACTCGAGCAATGGTGGGGATACGACGCCATGTTTCCCCGGCGTATCCGCACGTTCTGCGCCCGGCTCGATCCGGATTTCTGGGTGAGCGCGGAGCCCGCGTGCGCCCTGTCACACTATCTTCACCGCGCCGACTACGACCCGCTTTTCCCGCTCGATGAGCCCGGACGGTTTACCCGGCTCGCGGAGTTCGACGGTATCGCGGTCTATAAGAACAACATGGCGCTTCCCCGCGCGTTTATCGTCCATGAAGCGGAGGCTGTGCCTGACGAAGATGACCTGTTCGCCATAATGCGAAGCCCGGACTTCGTCCCCGGACGCCGGGTCTTGCTGCAGCAGGAGCCGGCGGGCTGGCCTCCCGCCGCCGGCGAATACGTCTCCAGCGCATCTCCCGGCAACGCTGAAATCACGCGGCGCGGGTCTACCCATGTTCACGTCAGAACCCAAACGGAAACCCCCGGCATCCTTGTGCTGGCGGATGCCTACTACCCGGGATGGAAAGCATCTATCGACGGCAGGCCCGCCGCGGTATTCCCCGCGAATTATGCATTTCGCGGGGTCGTTCTGCCCGCCGGTACGCATGAGGTGCGATTCGAATACCGGCCGGCATCGTTCTTTGGCGGCCTGGCAATCTCCACCGCCGCGATGCTGATAAGTCTGCCTTTCGCCATCGTGTCGTTGCGAAAACGGGAGAAACGATGCATGACAGACTAGACAGAACGCCGCCGGCCCTCGGATGGCGCGAGCTTCTCATGCACGCCCTCGTGCTGCTGGCGCTTCTGGCAATCCTGTTTCCGGGCGTGGCGTTTCGCGGAGAACTCGCGCTGCCCGGAGGCTGGTTGACGACCGTCCCGCCGTGGTCCCAAAACATGCCGCCCGAAGCCGTCGCCCCGAAAAACTGGCTCACCAACGAAGTCTTCGTGTTCTTCACCAAGACCTACTTTGTCACCCAGGAAGCGTTGAAGGCGGGGGAGTGGCCCCTCTGGAACAACTACGAGATGATGGGAATGCCCCAGTTGGCCAACTACCAGTCCAACCCGTTTTATCCCGCCCGTCTGCTCCACGCCTTTCTCGGGATATATGCCGCCACCTCACTGACGGTCTTGCTGCGGCTCTGGCTGTGCGGCATGAACGCCTACATCTGTGGACGCGGGATCGGGCTTCACCCCGGAACGTCACGGTTCTTCTCGCTGGCGTGGATGTTGAGCAGTTTCAATCTCCTGTGGGCGTACTGGCCGGTGCCGGACAACGCCGCATGGGCGCCTCTGCTGTTTCTCGGAGCCGAATGGCTGTTGCGGGACCGCTCACGCCGCGGATTCGCGCTCCTGACGGTTTCAGCGACTCTTACGTTGTTGACCGGCCACCCCGAGACCGCTTTTGCCTTCGGACTGGGGCTCGGCGTCTATTTTCTGCTGCGGGTCATCTGGATGGCGGGTAACAGGCAACCGGTGGGGCGGGCGGTGCTGCTGGCCTTAGGGGCCTGGGCCATTGCGATTCTCATCGCAGTCGTCGTCATCGTGCCATTCCTCGAGTATGTAGCCAACTCAAACACAGCCGGCTCACGCGATAAGAGCGACTTCGACAAACGCTTTTTCCCGTTCGCAGGGCTGATTGCATTATGGGTGCCGCGTTTCTTCGGCTCGACGGTAGACGGGAATTTCTGGTCGGAGCTCGAGCCGCGTTTCATCAACAGCACGTTTGTTTCGCTCGTCTATCCCGGTATCGCGGTCTGGTGCGGCATCACGGCCCTGTTTGCTCGGGGAAGACGGTCTTTTCGTCCCATGACCGTATCCTTGATGGTCCCGGCGGTCTTGGCATTCCTGATGTCGCTGGATCTCACATTCATGCATCCGATCCAGGAATTCTCGACCTTGAACGCCATGTGGCGCTGCTGGTACGTCGTATTTCCGGCGTTTGCACTGCCGCTTCTCGCTGCCATCGGCCTGGAACAATGGAACAGGAGGCCGCGCAAATGGCGGCATGCAGGGGTCGCTGCCTTGCTTCTCGCCGTCCCCGTCGCCGTGGTTTTCGCAACAAAATCCTTCTACGCCCCCCTCATGCAGAGTTTTGGCATCGCCGCCTATGTGCAGCGGGAAGTTATGACCTTCGTCGTCCTCATCGGCGTTTGCGCGGGATTGTTCATCGCCTCGGTGCGGCTATTGCCGCCCAGACTTTTTGTATTTCTTTTGACGGTGGTATTGGCGGGGGACCTCATTTACGCCGCTAGAGATTACCATCCCACCGCGCCGCGCTCCTGGGTATTCCCTGAGACGGAGACTACCCGCTTCCTCAAGGGGCAAGCCCCCGCTCCGCGCGTGGGCGTCGTCACGGCGGGGATTAATCCGGGATTGTTTCCGCAATGCGGCATCGAGCAGCTCTGGGGTTACGACGGCATCTATCCGCAGCGGAACATCGAGTTCCTCGGGCGCTTGGGCCTTCCCACCGCCGAAGCCGCCGCGCCCATGGAGCCCGTCTGCAGTGTCCGTTTCTATCTGCACGACCCCGAACAGCCCCCCCGAATGCCGTATGATGACCCCGACCGCTTCAGGTTGGTGCTGAAAGCGGACGGGCTTGAAGTCTATGAGAACCTGAGGGCGTTTCCGCGCGCTTTTCTGGTAGCGCATGCGGAAACGGCCGAGAACCTGGACGTCATGTTCGATAAGATGATGGACCCGTCGTTCGACCCGCGAAAAACCTGCCTGCTCGAAAGCCCCCTTCCGGCCCCCCTGCCTGCCAGTGAAAATGCGGCCGCCGGACACGCCGAAGTGCTCAAACGAAGCAATAACGAGGTCGTGATCGAAGCCCAGGCCGGGCAGGACTGCATCCTGGTGTTGACTGATGCGTACTATCCCGGCTGGCGCGCCTCGGTCGACGGCGCCCGCACAGACGTGTTCCCTGCTTATGGCCTGTTCCGCGCCGTGCGCGTCTCGGAAGGCCGCCATACCATCCAGTTCCGATTCACCCCGTGGAGCTTTCGTCTGGGCATGGCGATTTCGACCGCAACCCTGTCGTTTGCGTTCCTTGGAGCACTCTGGCAGCTCAGGCGGCTATCCGCACAAGCTATCAATACGCGGGGAAGAGTGCGTCGATAATCGCTAATTCGTCTCTGGTAAACGCCAAGTTATCGAGCGCGCCCAGGCAATCTTTCACCTGCTCGGGCGTACGCGCGCCGATGAGCGCGCTGGTGACGCGCGGGTCGCGCAGCACCCACGCAATCGCAAGTTGCGCCACGGTCTGTCCCCGGGATTGGGCCAGATTCGCCAGTTTCCGCACCCGCGACACAACATCTTCTGTCACAGCCTCTTTCTTCAGGAACCCATCCGGATCAGCCGCCCGCGAGGCCCTGGGAATGGGATTCGACGGGTCCAGGTACTTGTTCGTGAGCAGCCCCTGCGCAAGCGGCGAAAACACGATCACGCCCGCACCATACTGAGCGGTGTATTCGAGCAAGCCGGCTTCGATCCAGCGGTGCATCATGTTGTAGCAGGGCTGGTGAATGGTGATGGGCGTCCAGTCATGACGTTTCACCGTTTCGGCCGCCTGCACGAAGAACGCGCCCCGGTAATTGCTCACGCCCGCATACAAGGCCTTACCCTGTTTCACGATGAGATCGAGCGCACCCAGGGTTTCCTCGAGCGGCGTGCCGGGGTCGGGACGGTGCGAATAGAAGATGTCGACATACTCGAGTCCCATGCGCTTCAACGATTGATCAAGACTAGCCGCCAGGTATTTCTTGCTGCCCCATTCGCCGTACGGCCCCGGCCACATCCTGTAGCCCGCCTTGGTCGAGATGATCAGCTCGTCGCGGTACCCGGCAAAATCTTCGCGCAATATGCGTCCCACACGCTCCTCGGCGCTACCGGGTTCGGGACCGTAGTTGTTGGCGAGATCGAAGTGGGTCACGCCTGAATCGAACGCCGTGCGCATCATCTCGCGGCACGTGTCGTGGTCCGCCCGTGTGCCGAAGTTGTGCCACATCCCCAGCGATATCGGGGGCAAAAACAGCCCGCTGGTTCCGCACCGCCGATAGTCCAGTTGCTCGTAGCGCTGGTCGTCAAACGCCATGTCTGTGCTCCTGTTTTGGCTTTTCTGGCGCAATAGCGCCGCAAAGACGCAAACATGTGTATAATCCCGCTGTTACCGTTGCTTGTTACCCTGCAAAGATGGCAGAAGAGCGCCGTGACAGTCAAAACACAACTGATTACCTGGCACGAACTCGTTTTTCACGGGATACTCCTGGTCCTCCTGCTGGCTGTGCTGTTTCCCGCAACATTTGTGAAGGGGGAAATCATCCTGCCGGGCCGCGTATTGCTCGATATGGCGCCCTGGCAAGAATACGCGCCGGCTGACTTTGTACCTTCCAGGAACTGGTTGCCTTCGGAGGCTCTATCGCTGTTCAATCTCTGGTTCAAGCTTACCCGCGAGGCGTTTGGGGACGGCGAGTGGCCGTTCTGGAACCACCTGCAGTTCACGGGCATGCCACTTCTGGCCAATTACCAGAGCGCCATATTCTTTCCGCTGCGGCTGTTGCATGTCGTCTTCGAAATGTATCTCGCGACGACCATCTACTACCTGGCACGGCTGTGGCTCTGCGGGTTCAACGCCTATCTTTGCGGCCGCGGAATACGCTTGGACCGCGCACCAGCCGCCTTCTTCTCGATCGGCATGATGATGAGCGGGTACAACGTCACGTGGCAGTATTGGCCCGAGCCAGGCGTAATCGCATTCTTGCCCCTGGTTTTTCTAGGCGCCGAATACATCCTCGACGCGCGGTATCGGAAGGGCTTCTTCATATTGCTGGCAGGCGCGGTTCCAATGATGCTTGCGGGACATCCTGAAACCGCTCTCACAGGCAGTGTGGGCGTAGGCCTGTACTTTGTTCTGCGTCTCGCTTGGCAACGCCCGCACGGTCAGGCATTCTGGAAACCCGTGGCCGCCGCAGGCGCTGCGTGGTGCATCGTTCTTGCCGTGTGCGCCGTACAGATTCTGCCTTTCCTTCAATATGTCGAACACAGCAGTGCCGTCATTGAACAATTGAGCCGCGCTACCGCGGCTGAAAAAGCCATCCCGATCAGTGGCCTTGCGCTCTTATTCGTGCCGCGTTTTTTCGGTCTGACAGCTGATGACAATTTCTGGATGACGCCGGTCGAGAACTCGAACTACGTCACACTTATCTATCCGGGCATTGTCGTATGGGCTTGCATCGCCCTCCTCACGGCCCGGGGCGTATGGCCGCGCAAGCGCAGAACTCAAGTGGTGTGTCTTGCCATACCCTGTGCATTGTCGCTCTTACTGGTCTTCCAAATCGGATGGCTCGAGCCGCTGCACAACCTGCCCGGCTTCCGGTTTGTCTGGCAGCTCTGGTACTGTGTATTCGCCATGTTCGGGCTTCCGCTTCTGGGCGCATTAGGACTGCAACACTGGTTTGGGGAGCGGCGCAGGATTGCGGACATCTGGCGGCCGCTGGCTGTAATTCCTGCAATCATGCTGATACCGGCGGCGCTATACCTTTTCAACCGCCGCGTCCTTGCCATGCAGCCGGAGCTTCAAGGATATGTCCACCACCAGTTGCTCTATGCCGCGTTTTTCCTGGTTGCAGCGGTCGTGGCCACCATGGCGTGGGTGGTCCTGCGAAAGCGCGCTGTGATTGTGCTGTTTGCGGCCCTGCTGGCTGGGGACCTCGGCCTTGCAGCTCGCGATATGCTCCCTACAGCCCCGCGCAGCTGTTTCTATTTCGAGACACCCCTTACAGATTATCTTTCCGGTCTGCCGAAACCCGCGCGTTTCAGCATGGCGTCAGCAGGTATTAAACCCGGTCTTCTCCAAATGTACGACCTCGAACAGCTTTGGACCTGCGACGGCATTTACCCGGGCCGCATGATGCGCTTTATGGAGGAATGCCACCCCGAAGCATGGGAGACCATCGAACCCTTGTGCTCGGTCAACTACTACCTGTTTCGAGAAGAATCGTACGATCTCGCGGCAGCTGACCCGTACTTTCGGCACGTCACCACCCTCAACGGCATTCATGTGATGCAAAACACCCGCGCATATCCCCGGGCGTTCCTCGTGCCCCGGCTCGAAGTTATTGAAGACGTAGACGCCCTGTTCGAGCGCATGCGGTCCCTTGGCTACGACCCCGGAGCCGTCGCGCTTACCGAAGTGCGGCCTCAATCCCCGTTGCCTGACACGCCGGCCACCGAGCTGGGGACTGCCAACGTCACCCGCCGTTCGCGAAACGAACTCGTCGTCAAAGTAGATGCGCTCGAGCGCTGTCTTCTAGTGGTCTCGGAAGCGTATTATCCCGGCTGGCACTCGTATGTGGATGGGCAGCGGACCGAACTCCTGCCCGTCTACCACGTATTCCGGGGCGTCATCGTGCCGCAAGGCGGGCACACCGTCACGTTCCGCATGGAACCCGGAGTTTTCTATGTGGGATTGACGATCTCCTCGTTGGCATTGATATTCGGCCTGTTGATGGCCGTTGGGGCGCTGCTGAGTAGCGTCCGGCCGCGCGCCGGACGGGCTCCGGAGTGAAGAAGGACCGGAAACGTGAATCACGATACGCATCACATGACATGGCAAGAGCTGCTGGCACACGCGCTGCTGTTGCTTGTCATGGTCGCCTGCCTGTTTCCGGCGACTTTTCTTCGAGGCGAACGGACCATCCCGGGCGCGCTCCTTTACGAGCACGCGCCCTGGAAATACTACCGTCCCGCTGACCTGACGCCGGCAAAGAACAGAAACCCCTATGAATACCTGTCCTTCTTCGTCAAACTCCACGCCGCCGAACAAATGGCCCACGAAAACGCCCAGTGGCCCCTGTGGAACCCCCTCGAATCGACCGGCGTCCCCCTGCTTGCAAACTACCAGAGCGCTGTTCTTTTTCCGTTGCGCATCCCCCACTGGTTTCTCGACCCCTTCACCGCCGACACGGTTTTCCTCCTGTTGCGTCTCTGGCTTTGCGGCGTTACGGCGTACCTCTGCGGAAGGGGTATCGGCTTGAGCGCGGGACCGTCGCGTTTTTTCTCGCTCGCGTGGATGATGAGCGGCATCTGCCTGAACTGGTTCTATTGGCCGCTGCCCGAGGTCTTGGCATTGATGCCGGTGGTTGTCCTCGGGGCCGAGTACCTCGCCCTCGGAAGGGCCCGGGCCGGATTCACCACACTGACCGTCGGCGCAATCCTCATGTTGCTGACCGGTCATCCTGAAACCGCTTTCATGGGCTGTCTTGGCGTCGGGGCCTATTTCTTCCTGCGTGTGACCCTGGAAAAACATCCGGCAACCACCTTTCGAAAAACCGTTATGCTCGCGGGCGGCGCCTGGGCGCTCGCCCTGCTTGTCTGTGCCCCCCAAATCCTGCCGTTCCTCGAGTACGTGCGCAACAGCAACATCTCGCTGGACTCATTTCAACACACGATCTCCAGGTTCTCGGGAATTCCCCTGCAGACCCTTGTCTGCCTTCTTATTCCGCGCTTTTTCGGCATCTCCGCGCACGAGACCTTCTGGCTGGATGAGGCGGACAACTCGAATACTACCGCGTTTCTGTACATCGGAGCGGTGACATGGACGGCGCTCGCACTCTTGTTCGCCCGGGGCAAGCTCTCCGCCCGCATGCGCGCGCAAGCATTGGCGTTGGCCGTCCCCAGTCTGGCCGGTATCTTCTTCGCGTTGCGTTCGCAACCCGTCTCCGCGTTGAACGCGCTCCCCGTATGGAAGTACTGGTATGCAACCTTCCCGTTGTTCGGCCTGCCCCTCCTCGGCGCCTTTGGCGTCCAGCACTGGCTCGATGCCAAACGCCGCCTGCGCGAGCTCGCCGTCCCCCTTGCCGTGCTTGCCGTGCCCTTCTTGCTGGCCGCCGGCCTGTTTCTGTTCCATAAACGCGTACTGGCCATGCAAGGTCTGAGCGACTACGTATTGCGTCAAATCCTGTTTGCGGCATGCTTTGCGGCGCTTGGAATGGCTATTGCGGCGGCAGCGTGTTTCCGCGTCCCCGTCCGGGCAGTCGCGGGGCTCCTGGCACTCATCCTGGCCGCTGACCTGGTGTTCGCGTCACGCGACCTCCTGCCCACCATTCCGGCAGCGCAACTCTACCCCGAAACTAAACTCACGACTGAACTCCAGGCCAAGGGACACCCCGTGCGCATCAGCGTCTTGACAGCCGGAATCGATTCCGGCCTTATGCAGCATTACCGCATCGAACAACTGCACGGATACGACGTCCTCTATCCGAAACGCATTGTGGAGTTTCTCGAGAAGACGTATCCCGACGACTGGCGAAAGGCCGAGCCCCTCTGTTCGTTGCAGTATTATCTGTTTCCCGAAGGCGCGGAACTGGACCCCGCCGATCTGTCCAGTCTCGAACGAACCGGCACGGCCGACGGCATCGATATCTACCGCAGTTCGCGGGCCATGCCCCGCGCGTTTCTCGTGCAGTCCCTCGAAACGGTTGTAGACCCCGACGCGCTCTTCCTGCGAATGCACGAGGAATCGTTCAACCCGGCCGCCGCCGCGATCACCGACGCCCCGGTCCCGCCCTTTGGCTTGGACACCCGCCCGGCCGCCCCTGGCACGGCTATCATCGAACAATGGACGCCTGCCAAGGTCGCCGTTCGCGTCGATGCGCCCGCACGCTCCGTCCTGGTATTGACCGATGCCTACTATCCCGGATGGAGAGCGTACTCGGATGGGGGAGAGACTCCCGTTTTTCCCGTCTACCACAACTTCCGGGGCGTGCTCGTGGACCCGGGGGTATCACGCATCGAATTTCGTTTCCAACCGGCCTCGCTGCGCATGGGACTGTGGGTGTCCTGTCCGGTCCTGTGCCTGATGACGGTTTGGGCGCTTTGTGCGCTTATTCGCAGGAAGCGACGTCAGGTTTGCGCGCCTTGAGCACCATGCTCGAGCCCATAGCGCGGCCTCTCCTCGGGCGGCATCCCGAAGAACCCCAAGGCCCCCTGCAGCACGGACCCTGAGAATCGGCGCCTTGCCAGAACATTCTGGTCTTCGCAATGTGACCCTCTCGGAACGCAACCCGTTGACCCGGTGTGCGCTCGCGACTAGAATGTGTGCCGAAGAGCCAAGGCTCACATAAACAATTCGTGAATCGAGTTTGATTTGGAGAATACAATTCCCCCCATACGAAATCGCATTACCCTGTGCGAGATCGCCTTGCAGGGGATGATTCTCATTATCCCTCTGATTCTCCTGTTCCCCTCGACCTTCTCCCGTGGCGAGATGACGATGCCAGGAACGCTGCTTTTCCAGCGGTTTCCGTGGAAGTGCTACGCCCCCGAAGGCGTCGAGATCGCCAAAAACTGGCCCGCCCAGGAAACGCTTATCTTCTTCAATAAATGCTACGTGCTGACAAAAGCGGCGATTCTGAACGGGGAATGGCCTTTGTGGAACCACATGGAGATGACCGGCCTGCCCCTCCTGGCCAATTTCCAAAGCACCGTGTTCTATCCGCCCCGCCTGCTTCACCTGGTCTTCGACACTTACGTCGGCACCACCCTGTTCGTGTTGCTGAAATTCTGGCTCGCCGGCATCTCCGCGTACTGCTGCGCACGCGTGTTCCGCATGAGCCGGTCTATCGCCTGTTTCGTGTCTGTCGCGTGGATGCTCTCGGGCTACAACATCACCTGGGCATACTGGTCGCCGCCAGACGTCAGCGTGTGGGCCCCATTCGTCCTGATGGGACCTGAGCTCATACTGCAACGCTATCGCCGTGCCGGATTCTTCTCGCTGGCCCTCGGCGGCGCCCTCCTTATCCTCGCGGGACATCCGGAGACGGGGTTCGTTTTTGGGTTGGGTGCGGGCATCTATTTTCTTCTGCGCTGCGCTTTCGAGGAGCGATGGGGGAGAGACCTCTATGTACCCCTCCTGCTGGCGGGCGGAGCCTGGCTCCTGATACTGCTTGTTTGCGCGGCTCAAATCCTCCCTTTCCTCGAATACCTTCCCGTCAGTGAGACCTTCCTGGGCCGGCCGGAGCTTGAACACCAACAGAAATTCCTCCCCCCCAGCGTCATGGCCGCCCTATGGGTCCCACGATTCTACGGCCACATGGCCGACGGCAACTATTGGGGCAACTCCACGGTCAACACCAACTTCGTCTGTTTTCTGTACCCGGGCATCGCGGTATGGATCGGCATCGCTTTGCTTCTTGGGCGCCGCGGCTTCACCAACACGGAACGCCATCGGATTCTTGCCCTTGCTGCGCCGGCCGTGTTTTTCTTCCTGATGGCCTTTCCGGTGCCCGCGCTTAGACCTATCCAGAGACTGCCCATCCTCGATTCCATGTGGCGATGCTACTACGTTGCCTTTCCGATGCTCGCCATGCCGTTCCTCGCCGGCATGGGCTACGACAAATGGCTCTCGAAACATAGATCTGTTCGCGAGTTACTCATACCTGCCGCGTGTGTTCTTTTGATTGCCGTTGCCCTGTTTGCCCTCTACGAAGTACACAGGCCCGCACTGGTTAAACAGCCCGAACTCCATCGCTACGTCATCTTTCAGTTGCTTGTCGCGGGCGGACTGGCAATCGCCGGTTTGGCCCTCGCCGGCATTCAGGTATTTCGCGCCTGGCCACGAGTGGTTGCGGCCGCTGTTACCCTGTGCCTGGCCGCTGATCTCGTCTTCTTCTCCCGTGACCTATTGCCCACCACTCCCCATGAATACCTCTACTTCGACACCGCCTTGTCCGACAAGCTCCAGGAATTAAACCACAACACCCGCTTCAGCGTCTGGTCCGCCGGTATCGAAGCCGGCCTCATGCAGGTCTACGGCATCGAATCCCTCTACGGATACGACGGCATCTCCCCCTCTCGGTTTGGTTTTTTCATGTTCGGCTCAGACAAGTGGTGTCTCTGGGAGCGGAAGGAACCTATCTGCGGCATCGGTTACTACCTGTTCCAGGAAGACGACTTCGACCCCGAACATCCCGACCCTGATTACGAGTACATCGGCACCTATGACCGTATTCACGTGGTCCGAAACAAGCGCGCGTTCCCCAGGGCGTTCCTCGTGGGCAAGGCCGAAGTCATACATGAGCCCGAAGCCCTGTTCAGACGCTTGGCCGAGCCTTCATTTGACCCCGCTCGAACGGTTCTCACCGAAGCCCCGCCACACACACCCTTGCCCGACAACCCCTCCAGCAGCCCGGGTACAGCACGCATGACCGCACGCTCATTCAACCGCGTCGAGCTCGAGATCGAGGCTCACGAACCGGCGATCCTGGTTCTTTCCGACGCCTATTACCCCGGATGGGAGGCCCGCGTCGACGAAGTCCCCGCCGAAATCTTCCCCGCCTACTACCAGTTTCGCGCCGTTGTCGTTCCCCAGGGACGCCACATTGTCACCTTCAATTACTTCCCGCGCAGTTTCCAGCTCGGGCTCGCGCTGTCGATCGCCGCGTGCATCGCGAGCAGCGCTGCCGCCCTGTATCTGCTGCTCAAGCCCGCCCGTTCCGCTTGACTTGCTCTGGGCGTTTTGATAAGCTTCGCTGCGCTTGGTCAAGCGCCAATCAGCACAATTGAACGATTTTTCGGGGCTGTAGCTCAGCTGGGAGAGCGCTGCGTTCGCAATGCAGAGGCCAGGGGTTCGATCCCCCTCAGCTCCACCATCAAAATGCAAGGGCTTGCGCGACCGGATACGCAAGTCCTTTTTTGCTTGAGGTTCCACGGCCCGTAGCAACGGCGTATTTGCCATATGGTCCCGCCGTGCACACGCGCTCAGGCGCTTGAATACCCCGGGACCACTTGAGTCGCGGTCTTCTTGGAGCCAGACGGTTCCCCATCACCTGCGCTGCTGAGGGGAAATCCATCCGAAGTCCAAGCGGCGTCGCGAGATATTGCATTTTTTGCTTGACATGTGCCCCATCGTATGCTTAAATTTGCGCGCTTTGGACGCAAAGTGTAGTTGAATTGAGGATTAGCCGTCCCCAAGCTTCATGCCTCCCTTGAGCAAGGAGTAGTGCGTAAGGCGGCGCGACGCATCTACATGCGACAAGGAGGGTTTATGAGTTGTATAAGGGAAGACATCTACTGATCGATTGCCGGAATGTTGCACGTGAAGTGTGCCTCAACGACAAGCTGGTCCTGAATGCCATGGCACGCGCCGCGGAACGCGCCGGCGCGACCGTAATCTCACAAGTCCGGTACAAGTTTGGCCAGGACTCCCCCCCCGGATTCGCCGCAGTAGTAATGCTCGATGAGAGTCATTGCTCTGCCCATTCCTATGCGGATTTGGGATTGATTGCCATGGATGTGTTCACCTGCGGAAAGACCAACCCCCGCGATGTGTTCTTCTATCTCCAGGAAGAACTCAACCTGGGCGATGTCCAGGTGCGCGAGGCGGGGAGGTTCGCGGTGAACGAAGACGCCGAAGAAGGCACCGTGCTACCGTCTTTGGAACGAGAGGGAATTGGTGTCCTCACGAGAACTGCATGACGGAAGAAAAGACGGTTTAACCCCGCTCGAGAGCCTGCGCTTGGACTCGGTCGAGTCGTTCGCGGATCTCGCACGGGGCATGGGCAGAACGGCGTTCGGAGGCCGGCAGCTCGGTCTCGCCTTCGATACCCTTCTGACAATGGCCCGGGATGAAGAGTGCCGCCTCGTCCTGACCCTCTCCGGGGCCATGACCGTCGCTAAACAGGGGTCCATCGTGTGTGAAATGCTGGACCGCGGTTTGGTCGACGTGATCGTGGCAACGGGAGCGCTCATGGCGCATGGTCTCACTGAATCCATAGGCCTGACACACTATGCGGTGAACCCGGACACGAACGACAGGGAGTTGTTCGAAAAAGGATATAACCGCATTTACGACACGTTGGAAATGGAGACGAACCTCAACTCGGTAGCCGAGTTGGTGGCTGACGTACTGACGACGGAGGACCCGCCCGACGGGGTGTGGTCCTCCGCGTCGTTCTGTCACGCAATAGGCCGGCGCCTCGACCAAAATGACGAAGGCCCCGGCATTCTGCGCAGCGCCTACAAACGCAATGTCCCTGTCTTTATCCCTGCATTTACCGACAGCGAACTGGGGCTGGATTTCGCCACCTGGGCCATGAAGGCCGTTATGAACAAACTGGGGATCGAAGAAGGTTCGACCGTCGATCCGCAAGCGGTTTTCACAGCCGTGCCTCCCTTCAATCCGTTTGTGGACCTTCAGGCGTATGCCCGTTTCGTGGGCCGCGCCAAACGACTGGGAATCTTTACCATTGGCGGCGGCGTGCCTCGAAATTGGGCCCAGCAGGTTGCCCCGTTCTATGACATCACGGCCGCCCGGCTGGGAATCAGGCTCCCCGAGGCGCGGTTTCAATACGGTGTGCGCATTTGCCCCGAGCCGGTACACTGGGGCGGCCTCTCAGGATGCACGTATTCGGAGGGCGTGAGCTGGGGCAAATTCGCGGCGCCCGAGGACGGCGGTAAGTATGCGGAAGTCGCCGCCGACGCCACGCTGGTCTGGCCGCTGCTCATGAAAGCTGTGTTTGAGGAATTGGACCGCCATTCAGATTAGCAGCCATGCGGCACGCACTGCCTACCTCAAAGAATTATCTTGCGTTGGACCGGAGCCAGTCGGATATCCGGACGGCTTCCGTGGTTGTCCAGCAAGCACCCTTCGAGCGCACCTCCTCTTACGGAACAGGCTCAGCCAAAGGGCCCCAAGCGATTATCGAGGCATCGCATCAGGTGGAGTTGTTTGACGCGGCATTGGACAGGGAACCCGTCGCGTCCCTCGGGGGTATCGCCACGCTCGCTCCGATGAAACCCGGCCAAAAGGACGGCAGACAGTTCGCGCGCACTCTTAAGAACGAAACCGAATACTGGATTCGCCAGGGTAAGTTCGTCGTAACGTTTGGTGGCGAACATACTTCAACGATAGGCGCCATCCAGGCGCACTGCGAGGCTTACGGCGGCCTGACCGTCCTCCAGCTTGATGCCCACAGCGATCTCCGCGACGAATACGAGGGTTCACGCTGGAATCACGCTTGCGCGATGGCGCGCGTGCTGGATTTCCACAAGCATCTCGTCCAGGCAGGAATCCGCAGCCAGGCAATCGAAGAGCGCCAAAAGACTGACGCTCTAGGCACGCCGGTCGTTTATGCCCATCAAATCCTCGCACCCCCGTCCGGGGAAGATTCCTGGATGAAACGGATAATAGGGGCATGCCGCGAACGCGTATACATCACCTTGGACTGCGACGTATTCGACCCTGCGGTCATCCCCGCGACGGGGACCCCTGAGCCGGGCGGATTGAACTGGGCGCATGTGGAGGGTTTGTTTCACAGATTGTGTTCCGCGCGCGAAGTAGTCGGTATGGATGTAACGGAACTCGCACCTATTAAAGGAATCCTGTATCCGCAGTTTACGATTGCAAAACTCGTGTACCGGTTTCTGGGAATACGGTTCAAACATGGGACGAATAGTTGATTTGCGCTGCTTGTCAAGTACAATTAATATGAGTTCGTGGTTCTGGGGAAAGGAGATGGGCACATGATCCCCGCGGACGATTTCTCGGATGAGTATGGCTGGGATGACGAATCGCTGCAGCGACGGCAACGCCGCCGCAAATCCAAGAGCAAGGACCGTTTGGACCTGCACGAAAGAGACAACGAAGCAGAAAAACCCAAGAAAGGCTTCGAGCGGCGTTCCCGGCGCGAGCACGATTGGGACGACGAATACTCTGAAGAGTACTAGACGCCGCGGACTTGTCGTCTGCCCGCATGAATGTCCCGTTCCCGGAGATACGTGTAGAGAAGGGCCACAAATCCTTCAAGAAGCCGTTGCATCAAGGAATGTTGTAAACTCGAAAAATGCACGCGCGGAGGCGGCGGGGTGACAGAGCATCGGTAGGGCATTTCCCACGGGAAGAGAAGAAATGACGGGCGGGGCTTCTTTGGCGTAGGTAACGCGAAACTGCATCCACACTCCTTGCGACTGCGCCATGCCGTTTTGCCGAACTCACGCGAACTCAAAGGCGCTTGAGCCGTGACCGCGTCCGGATCTCATGCTCGGGGCTTCTTATCCGCGACATAGCCGGTGTCGCCCTGGGCGAGCAAGTCGCCTTCAGGGGAAACAATGAAGAACGTATGGCACCCGTAGACCTGAGTTCGAAGCGACGCCGAAGCCAGCTGACAGTTTCTCCAGGATGTGCCATTCCGCTTGGTGGGGTTCATCTCCCACACTTTCGCCGCGTCCGGCGATAGTCGAACCGTGTACGCCCACATGGCGCATCTCCCTCTCGGTGCGATGGAACCTCAAGAGACGCAGTACCGCAACCCTCTTGAAGTTTCTATAGTATCACATATGCAGAAATAATACAAGGCCCCATATGTTGGAAAAGCGCAGGAACCATGGGAATTTCTCGGAAAACATGCGGCCACGCTCTCTGCCACAACGTGTTCAGGGGGCAGACAGACATCTCGACGCGGGAAAGTAGGGGGGAACCCTTATGATTTTGTGCAAGCATGTCCTAAACGACATGTCCTAGGAACCCCTACAACACGCTCACCGATCACGATTCTCCGGCCGCGGCCGGGCCCGGCGGAATCCGCCTTGAAATGCCATCTCACGCGGGGCTGCAGAGGCATGGAAAGAAAGATGCTTTTCCACCAAGACTCGCAGGCTCCATCGTCTTTCTTCTCGGGGTTCTCTGTGGCTCCATGTGATGCCATCTTCTGGTTCCACTGTGCTCTGAACACACAAACGAGGGGAAAACAGCCTCTTCAGGCCGCGAAGAACATACGCGTGCACGCGATTACAGATCGAGCGTGATCTCGATGGAGCTAACGGGGTCAACTTCGATGACCTGGCTCACGTAACGGGCGTTCATGAAGGCCTCATATTCGGTTTCGGGGGTGCCGGCAATCGCCACGCCAACGACGGTGTAGGTGCCGCGTTCCAGGTTCTCGACCACGAATGTCCCCTCCGGGGAAACTGGTGTGTAGCCGGAAACCAACGCGGCGAAGGCCTGAACATCCTCAAGCGTCGGCTTCTCGATTTCGACCTTCCCCGGGAGCACGGCAACATGTGCTTGTTCGCCTTTCCGTACGCCCCGCACCGTTCCTCTGATGCTGGCGACCGGTCCGAAATCGATATCCTGCCGCAAGCGTTGTCCAGCCTGGAGCTCGAACGAGAAGGTCTTTATGCGCCTCTGCCGCCCACCGCGCAACGAGACCTCGAGGGTTGCCGAACCGGGGGAGAGGTTCTCGACGCGGTAGTATCCGTTCGCATCGACGTTCGTCCCCGTGCGCTGGTCGCCGCCCCCGGACTCGATGCCCAACATTATGTACGCTTGGGAAGCAGGCCCCCCTTCAACTGTCACCACGCCCTCCACAACAGCATTCTCACCCGCAAATTCGAAATCGACTCGCGTTACGCTGTTCTCGGCAATAATGATTGAACGCTTCACGCGCAGGTACTGTGAGGCCGAACTCGTGCCGTCGCGCCGATTGACGACCACGCTGCCTTCGCCTGCGGGAAGGCGTTCGAACGAGTAGTAGCCATCTGTTCCCGTGACAGTGTTTTCGCTCCGGTCGCCAACGTTAAGCGAGACCATCTGCCTGTTGACCGGCTGTCCGCCTTTCGTAACATATCCTTCGACCGCCCCCCCGACGCTCAGCACAAAGTCAGCCCGTGTGACGGCCCCAAGGCGGGTAGTTACCGTTACGGTCTCCGGGGCATATGAGGGATGCGACGCGGTGAGTTCCACGGACCCTGCCTCAAGGCCCTCGGCGCGAAACGCGCCACCTGCGTCGCTACGCGCCACTGCCGCACCCCTGCGTTCTTGGCTTCCCTGATAGATGGACGCCCCGGAGACGGCGTTTCCGGCGGCGTCACTCACGGTTCCTTCCACAATGGCGCCCGACTGCAGGCGAAATACCAGGTTGGTGATTTGCTGTCCAGGGGCGACTTCGCCCAGCAACAACTGCTCCGGCGCGTAACCCTCCGCTTTCGCGATGAGTACGCCGGCGCCACGGCCAATACCCACATCCACGGAGAACCGCCCCTCAGGATCAAATATGCGATTCCATCCCACGGATGGGCCGGATGCCTCACGCTCAAGGTATCTCGCGGAAGCCTGGGCCAGCTGAAATTCCTGGATGGGTTGACCGGTTGCCGCGTCGACGACTTGGCCCGAGGCTGTGGCCGGAGGCTGCAACACCACCGCCAGGTTGCTCACACCCGCCTGAACGTCTCGAGGTTCCGCAGCCGCGAAATCCTTGTGAAAAACGCGCAGGGAATAGGTCCCTGATGCGACCCCCGCGATTTCAAAACCGCCATCGTGAAACGACTTGGCTGAATGCGAGTATCCGGTTGCCGAACGCGCGTTTATATCTGCGCCGGAGACGGGATTCCCTTCCTGGTCAGTCACGCGGCCGCGAATGGATAGATCCCCTGTTTCGCCTGCTTCCAAAGAGGCCTGTTCGCCTGGTTCGCCGTCCCAGACCAGTTTCACGGGGGCACTCTGCTCCCCGGATGCCACGCTTACCTCGACATTCGGACGCCGGGGAGCGCCTTCTGGCAAGCCTCTGGCCACGACGCCCACCATGAAATCTCCTCCCGGGAGCCCATCCCAGATGAAACTTCCTTCCCTGCCCGAAGGTTGCACGTCGTTAATGCGCAAATAGGACGCCTGGGTTGCCGTGATGAAAACCGGCGCGCCTTCCACCGGCGTGCCCGAACTCCGAACCACCTGGCCCTGAACCGTCGCGCCGGGCGCAACAACAAGGGTCACGTCGTTCGAGACGCCTTGCGAGGGGACCTCAACCGGCACCGGTTCGGGGGAAATCAGGCGCCGTTTTCGCGCCTGGAGCATGAGCCGGAGGCCGGGCGTAAGCCCTGCACAGGCAAAATGGCCTTGGGCATCGGTCTTCTCCGCCTCCACGCGCGACCCTTCAGTGGTGCTGAAAGTCACATCCGCGTACGGCACAGGGCTGCCCGCTTCGTCCACCACGTAACCTTGAACAACTGCGCCAAAGAGGATGCGGAAGTCAAGTCCTTCAAGCGTTTGCCCCTGTTGCAGCGAAACGGATGCCTCATTGGCCAGGCCGGAAGCCCGGGCGTAGCGGAGGCTCGGCGCCACTACGAATATCCGGTAATCGCCCGGCCCCATGCCGGTGATGGCATACGAGCCGTCCGAGCCGGTCTCTACAGTCATGCTGGAGACACTCCCCTCGCCGCGCGCAGCCACATACATGTCCGGCAGAGGTTCATCAGACTCCTTGTCATAGACGCCTCCTGACACACTCGCGGCCGGAACGACGCGCAGCACCAGGCTGCCGTCGGTTTCGCCTTCACGGACTTGTACCCGCAGGGTAGCGCCTTGGGCAAGGGCGTATCGCTCATCCGCGAGGGCCAATTCGTAGGCAGCGGGCCGCAGCGCGGAAAAATCGAAGCGGCCCTCGGCTGTCGTGACCGACTCGAAGCGCTCCTGTGTTGTCGGGCCATTCGCGACCACCGCCACGCCTTGGACCGGTTCCCCAGTCTCGCCGAGCACTACACTGCCGCCCAGCGCCCCGCCGCGCGTCACCTCGATATCAAGCCCATCAAACGGGGGCTGGGTGGGACCGGCAAGCGACGCGGCAGCGTTTTGGGGTACCGCCAACACGTAAGTGGGCGCTTGGGGCAACCCCGAGAACTCAAAGTGACCGTCAGCGCCCGATGCCGCGGAGTCGGGCATCACCAGCCATCGCGCATCCAACCCTCCGGACTGCAGCGCGGTCCGGGACAACCCGAACCGCTCCGCGCCCACGGGTTGCAGCGCCCATACCGTCACATCGCCAAGCGGCTGCCCGGCGGCATCGTGCACGACCCCCGAGACATGGCTCGAAGCCGTCAGTTTCATGTCGAGGTCCGAAATGGGTTGTTCAACCGACAGGTACGCTTTTCCGGCCTGGGCAAAGCCGTCGGTGCGCGCAACAACGGAATAATTGCCCAAGGTCAGATTCGCAATCTCAAATTCCCCATCAGGATTGGTCCGCGCATCGCGGCGGACAGGATGTTTGAGAAGACCGCACGGAGTCTCGCCGGCTGTCTGAAGGACCGCGACCGCGGCATCGGCTGCAGGTTGACCGTCATATCCCCGGACCCGTCCCAGAACGACGCCCGGGAGGATGCGGCCTTCGCCCTCCGGGGCTGACAGAACGGCCTTGCGCGTCCCGATTACGCCGGTATCCACGCGGCCTGCTTGGGAGGCACGATGCGAGGGCGCTGGCGGAACAGGCAGCCGGTCCGTGGGCTTGACCGGCACTGGACCGACCCCGCCAGTCTCAGGGCTGGACGTTTTCGACCCGCCATGCAACAGGAGCCACAACACGACAACCAGCCCCACGCATGCAAGAAGTATCAGCGTAAATCTGAGATTGTGTTGCATTTATATTTCCGGAAACGGCGATGAAACAGCTTGTTCGCGCTGCCAGTGGAACCGGAATTCCGTTCGGAGTCAGACGATATCTTCGAGTTCAATACCCAAAGCGACAATGTTCGTTCCCGGTTCCTCGAGCCGCATGGCATCCTTCTCAGTAGTTACCACAAGCATATCACGCGGCAGGGTCTCGACGGGGAACGGGCTGTGGTCGGGATACGCCATGCGGCAGGTGATTTCCGTTCCCAGTTCCTCGAGTGTGTTGAAAAATGCTTCCGGGTTTCCTATGCCGCAGACGGCGCAGACCTTCTCTTCAGCAAGCCGCGTAAGGGGCAACTGCTCGCCGTTGGACACCCGCCACAGGACCGACGGCACGTGGCGCGTCCGCCGAATGGGCGCTTCGGGACAATACGCTGCGGCGGCATCGAGGATTGACTCGAACGAATCGGCCTGATCGCAACGCGTGAGGATGATATGGGTGGCGCGCGCCATGGCCTCGAGCGGTTCGCGCAGAATGCCCCGTGGAATGAGCCTCCCGTTTCCGAATGGGTTTGTGGCGTCGATCACCAGCACGTTCTCGTCGCGCTCGAGTTGCACGTATTGATAACCGTCGTCGAGAATCAGCGTATCGCAATCGTATTCACCGATGGCTTTCCGGGCAGCGGCAACACGGTCGGCACATCGTACGATCAGGGCCTCGGGGACCCTGGTTGCAATGAGCGCGGGTTCATCTCCCAGACTGGCACATAGCGCAGGCGAGCCCTTGCCCACGTGAACAGCCATGGGTTCTTCAGACCGCGCGCCATAGCCCCGGGTGAGAACGGCAACGCGATGGCCCGCTCCGATTTCTTTCCATGCCCGTTCGATGACCGCGGGGGTCTTGCCCGTGCCCCCCGCCGTGATGTTGCCAAGACTAATGACCCGTGCATCGACTCGAACGCGCGGTCTTCGAAGCCGCATGCGCATGCCTGCGCGCATCACCGGAGTGGCAAGGCTCAAGAGTGCCGCAAGGGGGAGGGGAACCGGCTCGCCCCGGCGGATCTTGTCCGCAATGCTTTGAATCCAGGCGCTCATCGAGGGGCAAAGCGTTTGCCGCTGAACTGCCGAACCAGACCTTTGAGTTCAAGCATGGTCAGCGAACTCAGGGCCTCTGACACACTCAGTCTGCAGGATGTCGCGATCTCGTCCACATACGAACCCTCGGGCGATAACGCCTCCAAGATCGCCTTTTCCGTGCCGTCCATAGGCAATGGCGCCGGTTCACGTCGTGGGACAGGCTCCGGAGACGGCTCGGCATTGCGCGTGCTCGACCGTTGCGGCTTCACGGTTGCAGGTTCGGGTGCGCCGGAGACGCGAACGGCCTCTTCGCGTTCCGAACGTTCGGCGCGCAAACACTCGGCCGGCAGTTCCAACTCGACCAGGATGTCCTCGACCCGCTCTACGAGCTTCGCCCCTTCACGAATCAGCGCATGAGGCCCCTCGGCGTTGTGCATTCCCGCCTGACCGGGCACGGCAAACACCTCGCGGCCCTGTTCGGCCGCCTGCCGTGCCGTGATCAGCGCGCCACTGGTCAAGGGCGCTTCGATTACCACCGTGCCCAGGCTCATCCCGCTGATGATTCGGTTGCGGTAGGGGAAATGCCCTTTGCTCGGCGTAGTTCCCATGGGGAACTGCGAAATGACGGCGCCTCTTGCTGCGATATCCCGCATAAGTTCCTCGTTTTGAGGAGGGTACACAATATCGACACCACATCCCAATACCGCGATGGTACGGCCGCCCGCTTCGAGTGCGCCCCGGTGCGCCGCGGCGTCAATGCCCATCGCCATCCCGCTGACCACCGTGATGCCCCGGACCGCGAGTTCTTGAGCCAGTTTCTCCGCCATGCGAATGCCGTAGGGCGATGCGCGCCGCGTACCCACGAGCGCCACATAGGGCTCTTGGTCCACGGGAAGTCCGCCACGGGCAAACAGCAAGAGCGGCGGGTCGTATATCTCAGCCAACCGCAGCGGATAGCGGGGGTTCTCCATGGTGATGAGGGTGACGCCCCATTCCTCCATGGCGGCTTCCTGTTCAGCGGCCTCGTTGGTTTCCGAATACTGACGGATGCGATCCGCCAGATTGGAGCCTACCAAGTCCGCTACCATGCCCCGCGGCGCCTCGAACACGTGACTTGGTGTGCGGAAACGGGCCAGCAGCCGTATGAAATGCGCCGTTCCCACCCCCGGCACCAAGGCGAGCCGGAGCCAGTCTCTATCCTCTCGCGTCAGCTTCATGATGGGTACTATAACATTGCAGTGCGAAAATTGCATGCAATCTGTTTGAAGCACCCGGCCGGAGCCCACGGACGAGGGCACTCAGCCGAAGCGGGCCTTTACAATCCCGGCAATACGCCGGAGCCGATGGGCGTACGTGTGCTCTCCCAGCACGCGGCGCCGAGCACAAGCTGCAATCTCGACCCGCGCTTTCGGATGCGCCCGAAAGAATCGTAGCCGTTCCCTGCACTCGTCCAGGGAACGGTACGCCGCGACTTCCCTTTCCGTGTCAAACAACTCTTCGAGCACAGACTGGCCGTCGGTGAGCAGAAACCCGCCCGCGGCGGGACAGTCAAACACCCGCTGGTTGACGGTGGTAGCCATCTGGATGCTTGTCGAGTTGAGATTCACTTCACACCGGTTGTAAAAACCCGGCAAGTCTTGCATGTAATGGATAGGCCCGCCGGAGGAGGGGAAATCGATGCGCCACCCGTCGTCGCCCCGCATGATTGCGCCGTCGGGCGCCACCGCCGCCGCCAAGGCATGACGCAGCCTCCGCGTTCCTTCCACAAAGAATAGCATCTCCGCATGGCGGCGTTGTTCCGCATCCAGTGTTTCCACATATGCCGGGTCCAGGAGCGTTTTGAGCCCCTTCCCGAAATTCTCCCGAGTGACGCGTCCCCTCTCGAAGCTCTCGCGCACCGCTGTTTCGAGTTCCGGGGTCCCTTTGAGCAGGTCCCATTCCCGGTTCGCAAACGATACCATCGAGTTCCCCACGAATGACGGCGGAGTGTCGCACACATCCCACGGTTCGCGATTGAATACATGGGGATCCGCCGCCAAGGGTACGGTCTCAACCACAGGAAACCCCGCCGCTTCGAGACTCGCCGCGTACGTGCGCTCCCACGTGAGTGCGAGGGCATACGGCGAGGCGAAATCGGTGCGGTCCATGAGTATCGTGCGCGGGTCGTCAACGAACCAGGTTACGTAGGGTACCCGGACATCTTCAAAAAAGCGGGCAAACAGGCCCGAGACATCCATGCCGCTCAGATTCACCGTGAGGACGAAATCGGGCCGGAACTCCGCAAGGGCCGCGATCAAGCGCGCCACGTTCTCCTTGGGAAGCACCCCTTCCAGCACGGTTGGGACGGTTTTGACCTTCCATCCAAGCTCGTGGCACGCATGAATGCAGGCGCCGTCCACCCAGTATTCACTTTGCAGGATCAGAATGCGCGGCGCCGCCCCGGCGAACTTGTCATACGACAATATCTCGCGCAGGCGTTCCGATACCTTCAGGCGTGGCGTTTCCATTCCGCGGATGGTAGCATCAGGAACGCGTCAGGGCAACGCTTGCGAAAAAAGAGTATTCCCGGGGGCCGGCGCCCGCCCGGAACGCGTTGAATGCCTGCCGCCCGCGTGGTATTGTGAGGTTCTGGTGTCGTCTTGCGGGCTGACGGAGAAACACTTCATGGAGCGTAATCTTTCGCTCATCACCTGTGTCTGCTGCCTGGCGGGGTCCTTCGCGAACCCCGCGGAGACGCACATGATGGACTATACATGTTTCCAGACGGGTTCGTCGTACGCGCCGGAACTGGATATCGGTTCCGACGTCGCGGTGGTCTATGGAGTGAATTCTTCGCTTGAGGAACGCGTCGAGCAGTGGCGCGCGAAAGGCTATACGGCGGCCATGATGACCGGCATCTCGTGGGGCGGCTATGACGATTACTACATGGTCGGCGGCCAGCTGAAACGCGACGAGATTCAAACGGTCAAAAACGGCGACCTGCTGATGCACGGCAACAGCACGACCGTCGGCTACAACGTGCCGTCACCCGCGTACGTCGAGTACATCAAGAAACTCATGGACCCGGCAGTAGACCTGGGCGTCTCGGCAATCTATCTCGAAGAACCCGAATACTGGGCCCGGGCGGGGTGGAGCGAAGGGTTCAAAGCGGAGTGGCAACGGTTTTACGGCGAGACATGGCAGCCGCCCGATTCGAGCCCCGATGCGCAATACCGCGCAAGCAAACTGAAGTACGAACTGTATTTCAATGCGCTCAAGGAAGTGTTCGCCCATATCAAGACCCGTGCCAGGGAAAAGGGCGTCGAGGTCGAGTGCCACGTGCCCACCCACAGCCTCATCAACTACGCCCATTGGGGTATCGTGAGCCCGGAATCCCACCTCAGCGATCTGCCCGATTTCGACGGATACATCGCGCAGGTATGGACAGGCACCGCCCGGACCCCGAATGTTTATCAGGGAGTCGCCAAAGAACGCACCTTCGAGACCGCCTTCTTCGAGTACGGCCAGATGTGGGCCATGGTGCGTCCCACGGGCAGGAAAGTGTGGTTCTTGGCCGATCCCGTTGAAGATAACCCAAACCGCAGCTGGAACGATTATAAGAGCAACTACGAGCGCACTGTCGTGGCGTCGCTCATGTGGCCGGGTGTCTACCGCTACGAAGTCATGCCATGGCCCAATCGCATTTTCAAGGGCACGTACCCGAAGGTCGACATGGATGTACAGTCCGGCGGCCGTCAGGGTATTCCCATCGACTATGCTACGGAGATTCTCACCGTCATCAACGCCCTCAACAACATGAAGCAAGACGACGTCAGCTTTGATTGCGGCACCCGGGGAATTGGCATCCTGGTATCCGACACGATGATGTTTCAGCGCGCCCAGCCCCAGCCCAGCGATCGTGCCATGGGCTTCTTCTACGGCCTGGCACTGCCTTTACTCAAGGCGGGCATCCCCCTCGAAACTGTGCAGTTGGAGAATGTCGTCCACGAGGGCGTACTGGACTCCTTCCGCGTGCTCTTACTCACCTACGAGGGGCAGAAACCCTTGAACCCCGCCTATCATGAGGCCATTGAGCGATGGGTCAAGGCTGGCGGCGTGTTGCTGTACGTTGGGGACGGCTCCGACCCCTACCACGGCGCTCGCGAGTGGTGGAACCATCAGGGTGCGGACGCGGGAACGCCCCAGGACGACCTGTTCCGCCGCATGAACGTCAATGCAGGTGTGTCAGACCCTCAACCCGCCGGCAACGGGTTCGTGCTTGTAGCGAATGAACATCCCGCCAAACTGCAGAGCGATCCCCTCGCCCCGGAACGCGTGCGGCAATGGGTCCGTCAAGCACTGGAAATCACGGGTTCGGCGCTCGAGATGCAACACTACCTGATGCTCCGGCGGGGGCCGTACGTCCTCCTTGTCGTGCTGGACGAATCCATCTCGCGCGACCCCGTGAAACTCGAGGGGGCGTTCATAGACCTGTTTGACCCCTCACTTGAACTGCTGGACACGGTGACACTTCATCCCGGCGAGGTGGCCTTGCTATATGATGTGAAGTGGGGGAGAACTCACCTTCCCTTGCCGACCGTGGCCGTTGCCTCCGCCCGGCTCCGAAACGAATCCCGCGGCCAGGGAGCAATGACGTTTCAGACACGCGGCCCCAAGGGAACCGTCGCAAAGGTGCTCGTCCTGACCCCCCGAGAACCCGCAAAAGTGGAATTGACCCCCGCACTTCCGCTTGATCAGCGCTATAATGCAAGTGAAGGTGTGTTTTTCGTATCATTCGATAATATGGCGGAAGATGTCGCTGTTCGCGTGCAGTTCCCATGAGCGAGAAGGTATCATCATGGCGGCTGTACAAGAGGAGGACATTTTGCTAGACTTGCCGCGTTTTTACCCTGATTGGAGATGGGGAGCAATGTAGAATGTTGGAGTCCAAATTCATAAACCGTATTGCTCAGGAAGTATCGCTGAGAGAGGAGCAGGTTGCCCGCGCCATCGAGCTGTTCGAGGGAGGCGCCACGATCCCCTTCGTTGCGCGTTACCGCAAGGACCTGACCGGCAGCCTCGATGAAACGCGGCTTGAAGCAATTCACGAGCGCGCCCAGTATTTTTCGTCCCTGGCTCAGCGGCGCGACAGTGTCCTCGACATAATCGACAAACAGGGAAAACTCACCGGCGAACTACGGGCCGAAATCGATGCGTGTTTCGACCGGACACACCTCGAAGACTTGTATTTGCCGTTCAAACCCACGCGCCGCACCAAAGCGACGGCCGCCCGCGAAAAGGGTCTCGAACCTCTAGCCGATTTCCTGATGCAACAACTGCTTCTCGAAGGCGCCATCGAGATCTTCGCCGAAAAATACATCGACCCGGCTAAGGCTGTGAGCTCGGCCGAAGAAGCCCTCGAGGGCGCCGGTTTCATCGTGGCCGAGCGCATAAGCACCGACGCCGCTGTCCGCGCCCTTGTCCGCGGACGCATGCTCGACGAGGGCATCATCAAGGCGCACCCCACGAAAAATGCCGAAGGCAAGAAGACCAAATTCGAAACGTACTACAATTTCTCCGAGCCCATCGGCAAGATTCCCTCGCACCGGCTGCTGGCGGTCATGCGCGGTCTCAAAGAAGGCGTCCTGCGCATGGAACTCGTCATCGACGACGAGAACATGATGGCGGACATCCTGAAGCATTACCTCAAAGAATCCGGCTCGCCATTCGAAAAATACCTCAAAGAGATTGTGCGCGACTCGTATAACCGGCTGCTTCGGCCCTCGATCGAGAACGAGGTGCTCGGCATCGCCCGCGAACGTGCCGAGGCCGAAGCCATACGCGTGTTCCGCGAAAATGCCGAAAACCTCCTGCTCCTGGCTCCAGCAGGCCAGATCACGGTAGTCGGCGTCGATCCCGGCCTTCGCACCGGCTGCAAACTCGCCGTGGTGGACCAGACCGGACAGCTCCGCGAACACACGACTATCTTTCCCACCCCGCCGCAAAACGACACGGAGAGCGCCGAGAAAACCCTCGTGGAGATTATTGACAAGTACAACGTCCAGGCGGTCGCCATCGGCAACGGCACGGGTTCGCGGGAAGTGTCGGTCTTTGTTCGCGACGTATTGCGCCGTCTCAACCGGGACACCATTTTCTCGGTCCTTGTCAATGAAGCCGGGGCATCAGTCTACTCAGCCTCCAAGCTGGCTCGCGCGGAGTTTCCAGACCTCGATGTGACGATTCGCGGCGCGATCTCGATTGCGCGCCGCTTGCAGGACCCTCTCGCCGAACTCGTGAAGATTGACCCCCGCCACGTGGGAGTAGGCCAATACCAGCACGACGTGAACCAGAAGAGCCTTCGCGAAGGTCTGCGGACCACCGTTGTCTCCTGCGTGAACAAGGTGGGCGTCGACCTCAACACGGCTTCCGTGTCACTGCTGCGGTATGTTAGCGGGGTACAGTCAAACGTAGCGGAGAATATCGTCGAATTCAGAGCGAAGAACGGCGCTTTCAAAAGCCGCACACAGTTGCTCGAGGTGGATGGCATCGGGGAAAAGGTGTTCGAGCAATGCGCGGGCTTCCTGCGCGTGGCGAATGGCGAAAATGCTCTTGACGCCACGGGAATCCATCCCGAAGCCTACCCCGTAGTCGTACGCATCGCCGACACGGTCCACCTGAGCGTCGACCAGATGCTCAAGGAGCCTAGAGTCCTGAGTGGCCTCGACCTCATGCAATTTGCCGACGATGTGATCGGAACGCATACTCTCGCGGATATCCGCCATGAGCTGCTGAAGCCCGGGCGCGATCCCCGCACGGAATTCAAGGTCCCGAAGTTCCTCGACGATGTCACCTCGGTCGACCAGCTGGAAAACGGGATGGTCATGGAAGGCGTAGTCACCAATGTGACCGATTTCGGCGCTTTTGTAGACATTGGCGTGCATCAGGATGGCCTGGTGCACCTCTCGGAATTGACCAACCGGTTCGTCCAGGATCCCCGGCAGATTGTCAAGGTGGGGGAGATCGTACGCGTGAAGGTCATCAAGGTAGACAAGGAACTGCCGCGCATTTCTTTGTCCATGAAAGCGTTGATACCCCCGCGCAAGAAACACCCCCGGCGTCAGCGCCCTGTCACGGAACGCGCCGCCGAGGGGGGCCAGGCGCCCGAAACGTTGCCGAAACAAGAGACCGAAAACCGGCCTGCACCCCCACAGCGCGAAGAGAGAGAGCAGCGTCCACGGAACCGCAGGGAGCGTAGACCCCGCCGGGAGCAGGCGAAGGCAAAACCCGGCGCCCAGACGCGAACGGGGAAAGATGCCGGCAGTAATCAGCCCCTGAACACGCAGCTCGCGGAACAACTAGCCGCGCTCCGTGCTAAACTGCGTTGACCTTTTCAGGCATCGGGTTCCTCGCCCGCCGTTTCCTTGGAAGCGCCGAATTCGTGTTGGGCCAGAAGTTCTCGTGCCCGGTCCGCGTCGGCATCTTCCACGATGATGCTGATCTTGCCCATTCCGTCGACCGTGAACGGATGTACCGACCGTGAGGCAAGCGAACTCGTCGCGGCGCGTATCCCGTGGGCGTCGAGGAAAGACAAGACGACCTCAACCTCGCCATCACCCCAGCATTCGTGAACAATTGCTGCCATATGCGTGTCCCTTTCCCGGCCCATGTTCCACCCAGTATACACCACAACGGGCAAGGCCAGGGTTTCTCCCGGCAAAGCCATTCTCATGAACGGCATCTGTTGTGCCATCCAAGGAACCGGCATGGGTATCCTGATATTATATCGCTGTACGAACCATTGGCCTGCCCGGCAAGGGGGAGGAGAGCGGCATGGGCTTACGGATTCCGGTCATGACATCGATCTCGATGATTCTGTGCGGTCTTGCCTACAGCCTTACGCCTCCGCCTCCCGTCCAGCCCCCGGAGAACTGGGAGAGCCAAGTCCTTCCCGGATTCACGCCCAGCATCGAATCCGTCATCGTGGCGAATCGCGTTCAGGCCAATATCCAGGAATTGGGCGGGTATACCAAGGCGTGGGGGCCGAAATGCGTCGAGGCCTTGGGTACCCTTTTCGAAGACCCCAGATGGGCGCAATTCTCAAACCAGCTCCTGAACCTGATGGCGCACGCGGACTATCCCGAAATGCGGAAGTGGTTTGAAGACAGGATCGCGCATCTCGCAAGCGTCCCGGCCGCCAACATGCCGCAAGGGGAACCCTGGCAAAGCCTGCGTACGGCCATGACGCTCGATCAAGACCGTTTCCGGCCCATCTTGACCCGATACGTCGAAAACGGCCCGCCGCACATCCGCCGCAGCTCCCTTTGGGTGCTGCTCTCAACGTACGACAACACTTGGGAGAACCTCGCGGCGCTCGAAAAACTTACCAGGCATCTCGGGCAAGATCCCGAGGACGAGAACGCCCGACACGCGATCATGGAGCATATGCGCCTCCGCAAGGGATACCTCCGGGCCGAAGAGCCCATGGCGACGGTACTCGAGAAGGAAAAGAACGGGCGAAAGAGGGAGCAACGATGAAACGGAACGGCATCATCCTTGGCCTGGCGATTCTGTACGCTGCACCGGTTTTCCCTGCGCAGGATGAAGCAGCGTCCCGGCCCGGCGCCGGAGAGTTCAGGGTGCTCGTCGTGAACGGCGAAGGCGCGCCGGTCAGCGGTCTCGAGGTCCAGTGCGGCAATCCGCCCGCAAACACTTATCCGACGCCGCTCGATTGCGCCCCCCTGCGCCAAATCACCGGCGAGAGCGGCCAGTGCGTCTTCTCGGGACTGAACCAGGGCGCCCACAGCGTTTTCGCGGAAAAACAGGGGCTTTCCGCGTGGGGGTCCGTGTATCTTGGGCCTGAGACGTCCTGGCACCAACAGACCACGATAACGCTCGCGTTGCATTACCGCGTCAATGGCATTGCCTCTGAAGCGAATGGTACGCCCATCCCAGGCGTTCTGCTCAGGAGCTACGACGGCCTCGACCTGGGTCTCTCCAGCAACGATGGCGTATTCTCGCTTCCCCTTTCGCAGGCATACGGAAGCACCCAAGTCTATGCCGCGAAACCCGGGTTTGGCACACTCGATACCATGGTCCACGCCGGAGAAGGCGCCGTGCGTTTCATGCTCTTCCCCGGAGCGCGCGCCGAATTGTCGTTTGTGGACGATGCCGGCAACGCCTGCCCCCACCTTCCGGTGACCCTCGTGCGGGACTCGTTTCATCTCCTCCTGCGAACCGATTCCAAGGGCTGCGTGCTTACCCCGTGGCTGGACACCGCCGGCGATCTGCGCGTCCTTACGAGTCTCCGGCAAGGTAACGTGATCACCTTGTTTGATAAATCGGTCTTATTGCACAAGGAGAGCGAGAATACTTTCGTATTCGAGCTGAAGAAAAACCAGGAAGACGCGGTGCTCACCGTCGCGGGCAAGGCCGTGACGGAAAGCAGGGGAGAGCCAGTGACCGGAGTGCTGTACAGCGGTTGGCGGCGGGAAAATGAAAACCGCCTCGACCGGACCGGCCCCGACGGCGCTTTCGCGGTCCGATTCTCCGAGCGCAAAGCCTACGACATCTATTTCGTGCCCGATCGGAAAGACCTTCGTGCGGAGAATCCTGCCCTGCGGGTGGATTTGACCCAGAACACTCCCGTGCACGGGAGTGTTCTGGGTC
>Ga0116185_1000983_pt1 | contig 30230 bp, 20 predicted proteins | sample AD_JPNNA7_MetaG_FD_89754 | JGI IMG/M metagenome (GOLD analysis project Ga0116185, IMG submission 89754) | Active sludge microbial communities of municipal wastewater-treating anaerobic digesters from Japan - AD_JPNNA7_MetaG | ecosystem: Engineered > Bioreactor > Anaerobic > Digestate | place...
CTGCCCTTTCCATCAGATGTTGAATTAGAAAACTATACTTCCCATATTTCAATATTTCTTGAAAACATACTTTATCTTTATGGAACCAGATTTGTCGGGCATCTCGCAGATAAATATGGTGTTGAAAAACTTATTAACTGGTTTTCACTTGAAGAAGATGAATTTTATCCTTCTTTAGAAGCTAAGTTTGAAAAAGTTTACAATACTGATTTCGATGATGAATGGAATAATTTCATAAAAGATGAAACTGAATTTCAAAAACAAAATATTTCAACCTTACAAACAGCACCTTTAACACAAACAAAAAGATTATCAGAAGAAAGTTTTGGATGGATTACAAAACCATATTTTGATTCAAAAGACCGAAGTCTGATTTTCGGTTTTCATAAACCGGGCAATTTAGCACAGATTACAAAATTTGATCTGAAAACAAACTCTTATGAACAAATAGTCAGTTTACCTTCTCCAAGCATAATTCAGATTGCATCGTTGGCTTATGATGAAACGTATAATCAGATGTTTTATACCAGAAATAATAATCAGTTGTTCAGAGATTTGTTAATGTATGATTTCAATTCAAAAAATGAAAAACTGATTTTTGAAGATATAAGAGTTGGCAGTTTAACAATTTCACCTGAAAAACATGAACTCTGGGGTGTTCAGCATCAAAGCGGTAAAGCCGTTCTGGTACGATCAAAATATCCTTATACAGAAGCTCAATCTCTTTCTGCTTTTATGGTTGGTGATGAATTACAGGATTTATCTATTAACAGAAAAGGTGATTTGTTGGCAGTTACTTTACATTTCAGCAACGGTCAGCAAAGTATCGGAATTGCTGACATAAAAGAAATTGATAAAGGAAATCCGATAGTCTTCAAAACAGTAAGCTCAAATGGTACACCCGAAAATCCATCATGGTCGTTAGACGGTAATTATCTTTATTGGAATGCTTATGTGAACGGCGTTGCAAATATTTATAGATATGATGTAGCCACTGAAGAGATTACACCGCTTACAAATACTATTCAAGGTTTATTCCGGCCAATCGAAATCAGTAATGACAGCTTGTTAGCATTTGAATTTACTACAAAGGGTTTTATTCCGGTTGTATTTAAAATCCAAAAAACTGAACGATTACCTGCTATTCAATATTTCGGTCAGAGAATACTTGATAAATCTCCTGAGTTACTTAAATGGAATCTTGAACCTACAAGAATTATAAAAGATACAATCAATGTTTCTGAAGAAAAATCCTACAACTCGGTAAGTTCAGTTTCACTAAAAACATTTATTCCAACTATATCAGGTTTTCAATCAAGAATTGTTCTGGGATTGTATTTACAGTTTAATGATCCGTTACTATTTAATGATTTAATTATTGATGCTGGTATATCTCCTTTTAAAGAAACAACTAATGATATAAAATATCATCTCAGATTAAAATATTCTTATCATCAAAAATTTATTGTTGCGGCTGAATATAATGCAACTGACTTTTATGATCTTTTTAACAAAAGAAAACGTGGAATGTTAGGAGGCAGATTTGCTTTAGGTTATAATTATTTTTTGATTTATGATAATCCATTAAAAATAAAACACTCTACTGAATTATCTTTATATAAGGATATCAAATATATAAATGATAATCAGACCGAAGTAAGCATTCCAGATTATCTGATCTTGAAATCCGAAATTGATATCAAAGATCTCAGAAGGACAATTGGAAGTACCGATTGGGAATCAGGTGACTGGATCAGATTATCAATACTTGGATACACTTCCGATCCGAAAAAGCCCAAATACTCTGGACAGTTAATGGCTGAATGGGACAAATTCTTTTTGTTATTTTTTGATCATAATGTTCTTCAATTTAAAATTGCTACTGGCTATCTTTTTGAAAAAGAGGAAATCCCTGAAACAAAATTTTATTTTGGCGGATTTGGAAACCGTGCTATAGAAAACGAACCTGTTAAACAGTACACCAAAATGTTCAGATTTCCGGGTGTTCCGATTTATAGTATTGTTGCAGATAAATTCGTTAAGGTAATGATTTCTAATTCGCTGCCTGCACTCAGGATTCCGGGTGCATCTTTTCTAGGCATTGATCTGAAAAATATTAATTTCTCAATATTCTCACAGGGATTATATTCAGATTCACCATTGGTAGAAAAAGCAATAGATGCTGGTGCACAACTAAATTTCGTCTTTCAGCATTGGGAAAATCTTGAAACCACTTTATCGGCTGGAATAGCCAAAGCCTGGTGGAACGGAGGGAACGATCACGAATGGTTCATTTCTTTTAAATTGTTAAAAGATTAACCTATTTTAATGCACTTTTTACCTGCAATCTTGAAATATCTAATTAAAATTACTTAATTATGCGGTATAATTATTGTTGCTTTATATATTTGATAGTAGTAAATGTAAAGAAATGAAGTTCTCGGAATTTAAAAAAAATATCGATAGCGGACTGAAATCAACTCTTGATCCGGAATCAAGTTCAGAAAAAACAAAAAATCTTGAAGTTATTTTAAATATACTTAACAGTATAAATAGAACTTTAATTTTAGATGATGTTCTGGAACTTGTTCTTAAAAATGCAATAAGGCTGACAAACTCCGAAAGAGGATTCATTGTACTAAAAAGCAATCTGGGAAAACTCGATTTTAAGTTAGGATTGGATTCAAATGGTAAAGAACTTCCTGAAAATCTTTTTCAGGTAAGCAACTCAGTAGTTGAAGATGTTTTTTATAACGGGCAATCAAGATTTATAGAAGGTGCTCAAAGTGATCTTACTCTCGAATCAAGCAAAAGTATATTAAGATTAGACTTACAAACAATTTTATGTTCGCCGCTGATTTCTGATGGAAATAAAATAGGTGTTATATATGTTGATAGTAAAAAACTCCACAGGATCAAGGAAAAAGATATAACAAATACTTTTGAAATTTTAGCAGGACAAGCTGCTGCTGCAATTAGAAACGCACAACTTTATCAAAGTCAGATAGCTGCAAACGCTGCTCTTCAGGAAGCAAATAATCAACTTATACAAGCTGAAAGAAAAGCTCTGAAGGCTGGTATTGATTCTGAAATCGGACAATCATTACAGGGATTGGTTCATTTGGCTCTTCTTGAAAATGAAAGTTTACTCCGATTAATCGAGAAACTTAAAACCGATATCGGAGATAAACGCAGCGACAGGGAATCCTTATTTTTTGACAGGATAAAATTAAAATCAAAAGTTGCTATCGACAGCATAAGAAGAATACAGAAGTTTGCTCAGGTGCTGATGGAAACAGCAGCAATGAATTTAAATAAAGACAGCGGTGATTTAAATAAAACTATACAGTCCGTTATCAAATACATTTCTCCGATGAAGAAGTTTCAGTTTGTAACTTTTAAAACTCAGCTTAATAACATACCAGTCTGCAGTTATGATTCGGAACAGATACAGCATTTGTTAGTTCATCTATTTAATAATTCTGTTAATGCAAAAAAGGATGCGACAATAAATATTCAATCCAGTTCTGATGAAAAATTTATAAATATATTAATTGAAGATAACGGTCCGGGCATATCTGAAGAAATAAGGAAAAATCTTTTTCAATCCTTTGCACCTAAAGACAATAGCTATGGCTTATTCTTATGCAAAAATATTGTGGATAGACATAAAGGTAAGATTAAACTCCTGGATTCAGATATCGGCACTAAGATAGAAATTTCATTACCTTTGACTTAATAATGGTAACAACTGATTTTTTAAAATATGTAAGTCTGCTATATGATAAAGTCCGCTTCCCTGTTCAGGTAGTTGAACAAAGCGGAAAAATTGTTTATGTAAATGAAGCCTTTACAATATTATGGGGCTATCATATTGATGAGTTAATTGAATATTCGATCTTCAATGATAATGTTTTGAAACGAAGCAAAATTTTAGACAAAATATTCGAAGTTATTAACGGAAAACCTTACACAACTATAGACTATTTTGAAGATTCTCTCCTTCGCTCACGTGATTATGCAGTACCGATTTTAAGAACAAATGTTTTTACAATCAAATACGAAGATGACCTTTATATTGTGATGTATCACGAAGATCAGACTGAAATGCTTTTAACTGAAGAAGAGGTTAAAAAAGCACGCGATGCAAGCTATGAAGCAGAAAGGTTAAAAAATACTTTTTTAAATGTCTTGTCTCACGAACTAAGAACACCGTTAAATATTATTCTGGGTTATTCATCACTAATTAAAGAAAACCTTAGTGAGAAAATAAGTGCAGAAGATAAAATATATCTGGATAATCTGCATAGTGGAAGCGAAAGATTATTTAAAGGTATTACACAGATGCTGGAATTTGCCCAGATAGAAGCTGGCAATTTTACGCTTAATATTGAAACGATAGATCTTATCAGTGTCATTCAGAATTGTATTCCTAATCATCAAAAACTTGCAGCAGAAAAAAATATTGATCTGAAAACAAATTTTTCACATAAAAAGATTTTTGTGGATGCAGATATCCTGTGTGTTGAAAATGCTCTGAATAATCTGATAAGTAACGCAGTTAAATTTACACATCAGGGATATGTAGAAATTGAAGTTAGTCTTCTTGAAGAAAAGAATCTGGCTGTTTGCAAAGTTAAGGATACGGGAATTGGTATTTCAACAAAATACCTGGATCATCTATATCAGCCATTTAGCCAGGAAGATCTTAATATCGGCAGAAACTATGAAGGCAACGGGTTAGGGCTCGCACTTGCAAAAAGATATATTGAAAAACTCGGCGGATCACTGCTTGTGGATAGCATTAAAGGTGTTGGTTCTACTTTTACATTTACAATTCCGCTCAATCAATCGAAGTATCTTACAACAATTATTGAAAAAGACGAATCAGAAAAATCAAATAAAATACTGATGATAGATAACAGCGGTGAGACCTATCAACTTATAAAAGCATTCTTGAAAAATTCTTATACATTGGCTCATCATACAATCAGAGATTTTAAACTTGAATATGTGCAGGATAGTTCATTCAGTCATTTTATTTTTGATGTTGACAAAAACTATTGGCAGCAGGGAATTTTAATTTGTAAAGATATTAAAAGACATGATCCGTTCAAGCGACCAATAATAATTGTCTCAAGCGAATATATTGAAGATAAAATCAAAGAGTTTTATCAGGCTGGTGCTACCAGGTTTTTGGTAAAACCGTTTGGGAAAAATGATCTGACAAAAATTATCAATGAAAGCCTGGAATAAGAAAACATCATTCTTACTTCAGCAAATTCAATAGATGATAATCACCTCTCTATTCTTTCAGAAAACTAAATCACCTTTAAATAAATTCTTCTAATACTTAAATCAGATAAATTTTTATCTTAAAAAAAGTTATAGCAATAACTGTTTATTAATTTGCTTCATTCCAACATAAAACAAATATATTTTTACGTATAAAATAATTAAGGTTAAAGTAGTAGTTATTGTATGTTTGGTGCTGGAATAATCCTTCTTAATAAAGAAAACCAAATCTTATTGTTATTGCGCGATGACAAAACAGATATTCCATTTCCAAATATGTGGGATATTCCGGGTGGCAAAGTGGAACAAAATGAAGATCCCGAATCCACAGTCAGAAGAGAAATGATGGAAGAACTTGGAATTGATGATCTTGGTGATTTAGATTTATTTAAAATTCATAAATCTGAAAATCTTTCTGATTATATTTTCTGGAAGAGAATTGATTTGAATCCTTATGAGATTGAATTAAAAGAAGGACAGAAAATTGAATATTTTGATTTATCAAGAATCCGGAGTACCAAATTAGCTTTTAACTATAATACAGTTTTAGAAGAATTCTTTTTGATGCTTTCAGAAAATGAGTAATGTTCAAAAAATAATTATCGTTGCAGGCATTATAATCATACTTTTTGGATTAACCTGGCCCTGTCTATCAAAATTGCCTTTTGGTAAATTACCCGGCGATATAGTTGTTGATAAACCTAGTTTTAAATTCTTCTTTCCAATAACATCAATGATTATATTAAGTATAATTATTTCTGTAATAGTATGGCTTATTAGAAAATTTTTTAATTAACAATCTTAGTAATTCTATGAAAAATCTTATTAACGTGCTCGTATTTATAATGTTATCTTTCCAAACATTTGCACAGCAAGATCTTAGCGGTATTTGGAGCGGTAAACTTGAAATCCCAAATTCTGTAACACTTACAATTGTATTTAATCTGGCAATTGATACAGACGGAAAATACATAGCAACACTTGATAGTCCTGATCAGGGAGTAAAAGGAATACCAACTGAAAGTACTGAAATAAAAGAAGATTCAATCTTTATTAATATTCCGGTTGTTCACGGAAATTATAAAGGAAAAATATTTTTTGATGAGACTAAGATTGATGGTAAATGGAATCAAGGCGGAATGAGTTTAGACCTTTTATTAAAGAAAACAGATAAGGTCGAATTGCCTAAAAGACCACAAGAGCCAAAAGAGCCTTATTCCTATAATTCAGAAGATGTACTTTTTGAAAATGATATAGATAATGTTGTTCTTGCTGGAACATTAACTTTTCCAAAAAATGGGAATAATTTCCCTGCTGTTATTTTAATTTCTGGTTCTGGCGGGCAAGATAGAAATGAGGAAATATTTAATCATAAACCATTCTTTGTTATAGCTGATTATCTGACAAGAAACGGAATTGCAGTTTTAAGATTTGATGATCGTGGAATTGCACAATCAACAGGTGATCATTCAACTGCCACTACAGAAGACTTTGCACGTGATGTTTTAGCCGGTGTACAATTTCTGAAAGAGAGAAAAGAAATTGATAAAACTAAAATTGGATTGATTGGTCACAGTGAAGGAGGAATTATTGCCCCTTTAGTTGCAACACAAAGTAATGATATTGCATTTATTATAATGATGGCTGGCACAGGCATTCCGGGTGATTCAATTCTTTATCTTCAGGGAGCATTAATACAGCGGGCTGAAGGAATTAGTGAAGAAGAAATTCAAAAATCGTTACAAACTCAGAAAGAACTTTTTTCAATCATTAAGCACAGCACTGATGAAAATCTTGAAAAAGAACTAAAAGAAAAACTCATTGCTGAAATTCAAAAGATGAGTAATGAAGATAAAGCTAAACTCGGAGATCCGGATACATATATTGATATGCAGCTAAAAACTTTAACAAGTCCGTGGTTCAAATATTTTCTGAAATTTAATCCTGCTTCAGTTTTAGAGAAAGTAAAATGTCCGGTGCTTGCTATAAACGGCGAGAAAGATTTACAAGTACCACCCAAAGAAAATTTATCAGCAATTAAAACAGCACTTGAAAAAGGCGGTAATAAAAATTTTGAAGTAGTTGAATTGAAGGGATTGAATCATCTGTTTCAGACCTCGGAAACAGGAAAAATATCTGAATATGGACAAATTGAAGAAACGATTTCTCCATTAGCATTACAAACAATGCTGGATTGGATTAAAAAAGTAGTTAAATAATGAGTTTATTCTTAATTAAAAAAGAAATTAAAAAACATGCAAACCCTGAACAGGCAAGCATACTCCAAAGATTTTTTAAAACAGGAAAAGGCGAATATGGTGAAGGTGATGTTTTTTATGGAATAAAAGTTCCTGAGCAAAGAAAGATTGCAAAGCAGTTCAAGGATTTATCATTTACTGATTTAAGGAGTCTGCTAAATTCAAATATTCACGAAGAAAGATTAATCGCGGCTTTTATACTTGTGGAGCAGTATAAAAAAGGCGATGATAAAAAGAAAAAAGCAGTTTTTGATTTCTATCTGAAAAATAAAAAAGGTATTAATAATTGGGACCTTGTTGATCTTTCTGCACCACAGATTATTGGTGAACATTTGCTTGATAAAGAAAAAGATCCGTTATATAAATTTGCTCACTCAAAAAATCTTTGGGAAAAAAGAATAGCTGTTTTATCTACATTTACATTTATTCGCAATCACTTTTTTGAAGATACATTAAATATTTCTGAAATTCTGCTTAATGATAAACACGATCTTATACAAAAGGCTGTAGGATGGATGTTAAGAGAAATCGGTAAACGGGACTTGATAACTGAAGAAGAATTTTTACAAAAACATTATAAGAAAATGCCCAGGACAATGCTGCGCTACGCAATAGAAAAATTCCCTGAAGAAAAGCGCAAAGCTTATTTGAAGGGAAATATTTAAGTGTAGTTGATGCTTTAATTAATCAATTAAAAAATAAACAATTAAGAAATTTATGTTTAAGAGATTTTTATTTATTATTGTTCTTGCTTATGCAAACATTACGGCTCAGGTTTCTGTAAATCCTGAATCGATTGAATTTCCACAAGTTTTCATTTCATTAACTGACAGTGCTTCTTTCTATATTATCAATAACAATGAATATCCTGTAACAGTAAACATAGCTAAACTTAAAGCAGTTTATGATTTATCTGATACATTATTATTAATACCGCCGGAAGACAGCATTATTGTCTGGATAAAATATCATCCAAACCAAAATGTAATTGACGCAGATGTGGTTATAATTAGAAGTTCGGATAGCACAATTGGTGCTGCTATCAATATAACCGGATCAGCAAAATACGATGATATTTATGATGTCACCACATTCAACAAATATGATGTTGAATTAAAAAGTGCGTTAAATGCTCTTGTTATCAATCATATCTCTTTAGGATATAATTTGGCACGCGATAAAATGTTTATGGAAATCGATAATCAGAAAGTTAATGGACAGGGAGCTTCGCAAAACACTCTGGAGTGTGTTTATACAGGCAGAAAAGCAGTTGGTTATACAAGCAGAACAGATGCACAGAATAATTATAATTTTAATACTGAACACACCTGGCCTCAATCTAACTTTGGTGAAAATGAACCAATGAAATCCGATCTTTATCATTTATTCCCGACAGATAATCCTGCAAATGCAATTCGTTCAAACTATCCTTTTGGAAAAGTTATTGCAAATGTTACCTGGGATTCTGCTGGAAGTAAACTTGGTAAAAATTATTTAAACCAAACAGTCTTTGAGCCAAGAGATGTGCATAAAGGAGATGTAAGCAGATCAATGTTTTATTTTATAACCCGCTATCCTGTTAATTATGGCGGTTTTTTTAATCAGATTCAGGAAAATGTTTTCAGAGAATGGAATAAGCTTGATCCTGTTGGTACAGTAGAAGCAAATCGCAATAATGCAATTGCAAGCTATCAGCAAAAAAGAAATCCGTTTATTGATCATCCTGAATTTGTTGATAGAATATATAGTTTTACCACAAATAATATCAGACCAACAATTGCAAAATTTGATTTACTGCCTTCTTCCCTGCCCTTTGATTCAACAGTTATCACAAATACGTCAGTCAAAAACTTTTTTGCTATTAACACCGGAAGCGCGGCTCTAATAATTGATTCTATAAATATCTCAGATCAAAGATTTCAGATTCCGAATTTAATTACAAGCATTGATCCATATTCCGCAACAAAACTCCAAATTAATTTTACACCTGATAGTGTTAAATCTTATTCTGCAATTCTTACAGTATTTACAAATGCAGGAAGTAAACAAATCAACCTGTCAGGTATTGGAAAAGATAATGCAGTAAATATGAATGATGAAATACAGCAGCCATTAACTTTTACCTTATCTCAGAATTATCCTAACCCATTTAATCCCAGTACTAAAATCAGTTGGCAGTCATCAGTCGGTAGTTGGCAAACTTTGAAAGTTTATGATGTTCTGGGAAATGAAGTTGCAATATTAGTAAATGAATATAAACCGGCAGGCAGCTATGAAGTTGAATTCAACGGTCATTCTGATGAAGGCCAGACTCTTTCGAGCGGTATTTATTTCTATAAAATCCAATGCGATGATTTTGTAGCTGTTAAAAAGATGGTACTTTTAAAATAATTTCAGATGATAAAAAGATTTACCATCTAAATAAAAGAATTAAAGTTGATAATAAAATACTTTTACAATCAGTATTAAAACTATTTTGCCAATATCATTTTTCTTGTTGAACTGAATTTCTGTCCATCAACAGCATCAGCATTTAATCTGCAGAAATAAACACCGCTGTTTAATGAACTTGCATTAAAAGATATCTTATGCTGTCCGGCATTCATCTGATCATTTAATAAAACAGCAATTTCCTGTCCTAATACGTTAAATATTTTTAAACTAACTTTGCTGTCAAATGCAAGATTGAAGTTAATTGTTGTAATAGGATTAAATGGATTTGGATAGTTCTGTTCCAATGAAAATTGTTTTGGTGTTTCCAATTTTACTTCAATGATATCAGAATAAACATAACTGCCATCGTAATCGATTTGTTTTAATCTATAATAAAGAGTATGATTATGATTAAGAGTGAGATTATCAACAAATGAATATTCATGCGATTCGGATGTAGTACCATAACCGGGAACAAAACCAATAACATTCCATTCCTGCTCCGAATGAATCCATTCGGATAATTCTTCATTCCCGAAATTCTCTGACCTTTGGATTTCAAAACCCTGATTGTTTGTTTCTGTAGCTGTTATCCAGTTTAAATAAACTGTGTTTTCTTCAACTGCTGCATTGAATGAAACTAATTCAACCGGAATTATATTTTCCATTTTTATTAACCAAACATCGTGTAACCCGGCGCCAAATGATAATGTATGTCCAACCAAAATTAATCCTCCATCATTTGTTTGCCTTACAAAATATCCAACCTCGGAATAAATTCCTCCAAGAGTTTTAAACCACTCAGTATTACCGTTAGCATCAGTTTTAATCAGATAGAAATCTTCATTTCCCGCACCGAAGGATAGTGTATAACCTAAAATAATAAAGCCGCCATCTGTTGTTTGCTGAATTGAATTACCATAATCTCTGCCTGTTCCGCCAAAAGTTTTCATCCACTTCTGATTCCCCAAACTATCTGTTTTAATTAAAAGCAAATCATAAAGTCCTGCGCCAAAAGAACCAGTATAACCAGTCAGAATATAACCGCCATCAGTTGTTTGCTGAACTGCATAACCACGATCAGCATCAGTACCGCCGAAGTAATTATACCATTGTTGATTTCCAAGCGAATCAGTTTTAACCAGAAAAGCATTACCAATCGCTCCGGGCCCATATGATAAAGTCCAACCAGTAAGAATATATCCTCCATCTGAGGTTGGCGACATATACATAGCTCCGTCAGAACTTATGCCACCGATTGTTTTCTGCCAGACAAGATTTCCATTTGAATTGGTTTTTATCATTAAAATATCTCCGCCATTGCCGTACGAAAACGAAAATCCGGCAAGAAGGAAACCACCATCACTTGTTTGAAGAACTGAATAAGCATAATCATCCTGAGATCCGCCAAATATTCTATCCCATAACTGATTTCCTGATGCATCGGTTTTTACTAAATATACATCATTTGCACCTGCACCGTATGATTTAGTATAACCAGCAATAATATATCCGCCATCAGTTGTTTGTTTAACTGAATAACCTTCATCGTCAGCATTTCCTCCATAAGCTTTAATCCATTGCTGATTCCCGTTTTTATCAGTTTTAATTAACAATACATTTCTGCCGCTCATACTTCCATAAGAACGGGTATACCCCGTGATTACATATCCGCTGTCAGAAGTTTGCTGAACACAATATCCTACATCAATATTACTTCCGCCAAAAGTTTTTGTCCACACAGTATCTGGTATTTGTGGAAGAATAGACTCTGGGATTAAAAACTGAAATAAAAAAAGAATAGCTAAAAAGTATGGACTTGAAAACTTCATCATAAACTCCTTATTGGGAAATTAAACCTAATACTAAATTAAAAACTTTTGAGAAGATAAACGAAGTAAATTGAAATATTTATTTAAGATATGTTTTTTCGTTTTATTAAAAATTTCTCTGCTAAACAATAAAAAAATCCCTCTGATAAATTCCTTATCAGAGGGATCGGTAAAACAAAAAAAGTATATGTTACTTGAGCAGCATCATTTTCTTTGAAGCTACAAAATTACCAGCCTGCAATCTTAAGAAATAAACACCGCTGGCATATTGAGTGCCGTCCCATTGATGCTTATAATAACCGGGCTCAAGAACTTTATCATAAATAGTTTCAACTTCGCATCCCAAAGCATCGTAAATTTTTAAGGTTACTTTAACTTCCTTTGGAATTCCGAATTGAATCATTGTTGCCGGATTAAATGGATTCGGGTAATTCTGTGATAAACTAAACGATGAAGGAATAGCTGAATAATCAACTTCAATTATACTTGAGTAATTTTCTTTTCCATCAAGGTCCACTTGTTTAAGCCTATAATAATATTTCCCTTTACTGTTTAATCCACCATCAATAAAGATGTACTGTTGTTTAGCAGTTGTAGTCCCCTTCCCTTCAATAAATCCAATTTTCCCAAATATCTTTCCATCACTGCTTCTTTCTACATCAAAACCGGAATTGTTTAGCTCAGTTGCTGTTTCCCAGGTTAATTTTACCAGTTGTTCTTCAACTGTTGCTTCAAAAGAAACTAATTCCACCGGTATTATTCCGAGTCCAAAGAAATCCATATATTTTTCCATCAATGCTTTCTTTGTTGCTTCACCCGGAGTATCATTCAAACCACCAAATTCAAACGAAGAACCAATGGTTTTATAAGTATTATTTTCATAAGCAATTGCGCAAGCATAACTCGGACTTTGATTTCTTAAAATAATCTGTGCTGGAGCAACATTGTTTAAGCGATCTATCCAGTTATTATCACCGCTGTAAGTAAAGGTCATACCATCTGTAAATGTACCTGCTTGTCCTAGAATAGTTCCGAGATCACCACTTCCATCTGCGGTACCTGTAATATTAAACATCGAGTGAACTGGAGTTTTTGGATCGTAATACCAGGTATCACCACCTTCCATATAAACCATTCCACCACTGTTCAAAAAGTTTGCTAACAATTGACCTTCAGGATTTGTAAGCTGATGATTGTTGGAATAAACACCCAAGCAAACAAACACTGATTGATATAAGCTTAAATCAGTCGGGAAATCCATTTGATAAACATATGCAATATTTAATGCATCTAATGCTGTCTTCATTGCCGGACTTGAATTATGATTTTTATCTTTACAAACTATCAAAACCGGAATCTTACCAACAACTAAAGTAAAGCTGCTGCTTGATACTATTCCTAATGAAGCAGTCATATTAAAGTTAAAGGCAGCCTGATGACCAGTTGGTGTATTTGAACTTGCAGTAACACTGTATGATTTTGTTAACTTTCCGCCCGGAAGTAAATTGCCGTAATTCTGAGCGCCACTGTTTATAGTAATAAAAGCATCAGTTGTAGTGAGATTACCTTGAACATTAACTGCTTCAGAATGTCCGGTATTGGTTATCTCAACAAAAACATCAGCAGTTTCGCCGGGATCAAGAATACCATTGTTATTTCCGGCTGGATCAGAAACATAGTAATTAGTTTGAGCAAGCACAGGTGCCTGAACTTTAAGAGTAAAATAGCTTACCCAGTTATTATTACCATCTGTTGCTATAACTTCAAATGAAATGTTTTCCTGATCCGGTGTTAATGGATCAACTTCTATTTTAAATCCATTTGCTTTAAATAATTTACCACCGGCTGGTATTGTTCCATAAAATTCAGTTGAATCAATAACTATAACATAGCTGCTGTTGCTTCTTAAAATCAGAGTTACGTTTTCTGCTTGTGAGACACCAACATTATAAGCTCTCAAAGAAAGTAATGGTGATTCTCCATAATCCAATAAAGCATTATTATTACCCAAAGAATCATTAACAACTGTTGAATCAGAAATTACATAAGCACCTTCACTTGGAACAACAGGAACGCTTGCAGTGTATCTGTAATAGTTTTGTTTTGTAACTGTTATTTTAACAGAATTACCAGGAACGATAAAAGGTATATTCATTGCAACTGGATTTCCGGTTCCTTCTGCAACAGCAATAATTTCCCCATTAAGTGTTAAAGCAATCAGTGAATTATTATCGGCTGTTACATTAAACTGAGGATTTCCTGCAATAATTACCGGATTATGTACAACATTAAGAGTCTGAGGCATTTCAGAATATACTGTAGTAAATGCATCTCCATGATGATGGAATAAATAATAGGTAACCATTTTATCGCCAGTATTATATGGCCAGTTGGAATACTGCAGGAAGTATTTACCTACTACGTTTCCAAATGCTGGTAAAAGTCTATCAGGTCCGGGAGCGCCATAATCAGGCATAAAGTCAGGCCACATACCATCAAATAATCCCCAAACATAGGCATCATTAACAAATGAATAAGAAACTTCCGATGCAGCAATTAATCCGAGTGCTCCTTTTTGATGTCTGTGGAAAGCTTCAGCAAAACACTCACCTGACCAGTTAAATTTTCCGGTTAAACAGTTTATTGAAAAAACAAAAACCAAATCATCATTATTTAATCCTGAAAGATTTGAATTTCCATAAGCTGGTTCGCCCCAACCGGTTTCTTCTCCATGATCGCGATGCTGTAACATAAAAGCACCGCTATTGATATCATTATTAATCCTTGTAGCATTACCTCCCCAATCTGTTAAATGCAGAGCAGTTGCCGGAATATATCCTCGTCCGGTTGGACCAAAATAGTTTACCACTAAGCTCGTATTTTGGTTAGACGACCAACTGGTAAATGGCGGGGTTCCGATATAAATAGCATTTTCCCTCTTAGGAGTTTTACCAAGTTTATTTTGCCAGAATCCATTAATAGTTTCTGAACAGATCTGAAACCATCTTTCAGTTTGCCATCCCATAGCCGTAATCGGATTATTATAAAAATTCGGATTTGTGGGAGGATTTCTTTCATATTTTAAAAACTTAGTAATCATTGTCTGCAAATGAGCAGGTGTCTGTGCAGTTATTCTTGCTAAAACAATATCAGCCATATTGTTGTTATTTACATCTGCATAAATATGATCTGATACACAATAGTTATTCCAGGTTGGGCTATGAATTGTATTACCTGTAGTACCATAATCACCAAGCAATAAAACAGCAACCGGCGGAATTGCCCAGGTATTATAAGCGTTATTAATAAAGTTTTCTATTGCCGTTGCATTATTACCGCCTGTTTGAACAGTGGTAAATATACCTGTTTTAATTCCCTGCAAAGTTCTGAACTGTTTAATCGAATCTGCCCATGCAAGAAATGCCGGATCATTCGGACATATTATTACATATTCAAAATCCTGATCTTCTTTATCAGATTTATAATTGTATTGCATCTTTGGCAATGAGTGATAATTAATCAGAACATTATTTAATATCGGATCAAACCATCTGTTGCGAAGTCTATCTTCACCAAAGTGGCCGTTACCACCATTAAATGTTACATTAACTTTTAAATCCCTGTAAACTATAAGCTGCTTGGTAACAGGGTTATATTGGAAAGGTGTAATACCAAGTTGAACAACATCAACACCCCTGATTTCTGTTGGTTTGGAGAGTATTACCGGTTCAGCAGGATAATATTCATTCTGACTATAAATACTATTATTCTTTGCATAGACCAACGGACCTTTATCTGTATCCTTTGGAATTTTAAAAGCCGGAGCTACATCAATGTTTTCCAAAGTTTCTGTTCTGTAGCTCGTAATTTCAAATGTTGCATTAGCACCTTCGGGTATAGCAATAAATCTTGATGTCCCCGGTAGATCAGGTGCACCTTCATCATTCGGTAGAAATATTCCCGGCAGATGAATTGCTTTCATATTTGATTCATCAATGTTAACATCCATCATTTCAAATTCAGAAATGGAAAAATTGATTTGAATACCCGAAGCACTTTCTGTTTCCAGGGTAAATCCCGACTTACCCCAGGAATCAGTGTAACTTACTACCTGTGCGTTAACTTCAATCGACAGGAATAAACAAAGGAAAGCAACAACATACATTCCCTTGCCTAATAAAAGAGTAAATTTTGTTCTCACTATAATCTCCCTTGATTTGTACATTATCTCTATTATTTATTAAGATAAAATGTGGTTTATAAAAAAGTTGTTTAATTTTTATATAGATATGTTTTAAATAAGAAATCCCATTCCGATGTTTTTTGGTTTTACATTTAAAAACTGCAAACGACATAAAAACTAATTCAAATAGTACTCTGAATTATTAAAAGAGAAAGTGCTGCTAACAATTATTGTTTTTGTTCTGTAAAATTAGATACAATAATACTTAAAGTAAACAGTTAATTATATAAAATTTTTAGGTGGAATAATATTTTGGATTAGATTAAAGCTCTACCCCTCATCTATTATTATTTATCGACAACTAATCGACTTAAGTTGTTTCTCTAACTTCTCATAATCTCCCAGATAAGCTCTCATCAGGCTTTTCCAGAGTTTGCCGTGATTTGGATAATGAAAATGTAATAGTTCGTGAACGATAACATACCTGCCAAGTTTTTTATCCATCTCAATTAACTCATCATTAAAGTTTAAGTTGCCATCAGTTGAACAGGATGCCCATTTACGACTCATTGGACGAACAGAAATGCGTTTAAAAGTTACATCCAGCTTGTCAGCGTATTTTACTACTTCTTTCTTAAACTCGTACTTATCTTTCCATTTACTCATTAGCTTTCAATATAATATTAAATAGATCTTCAATAATATGCTTTGCTTTTTCTATGTCATCCATTCGTGATAATAGAGTCAGATACAATTCCTGACGAAGTTCTCTGGTCTCTGCTTCACTTTGTTTCCAGTTAGGATATTTCTTAAAACTTTCAGTAAAACTTTTAGCGGTGTTATCACTGTTACCTATTCCATAATCAGCAAGTTTTTTAGAGAAGAAAAATGTTAAGTCATCAAAGCCTTTTACTTTTTTCTCTTCTTCCTCATTTAATGCTTCCTTAATTAAAGCTTCAAGTTCTTCAAGCGCTGATTGAGTTGTAATTATCCGATCTTCATAATTTTCCTGTATAGCAAGAGCTTTTTCTTTAATTGAAATAAGAACAAGATCACCGCTATGTTCTTCTGCATATTTTCCGATAGTTTTAACAAGATTAATAACTTTTACATTATCCGGCTTCTGTCCTTTCTTTATAAGTTCGATAGTTTTTTCATTTAGTTCGTATGCATCGGTTGTCATTTCAAGATTTTCTATATCAACATTTTCTTTCACAAGGTCAATGGTTTTTCTCTGGAATTCTTTATCAACATAAATATGCTTCGCATAAGCATTACGGACAATGTAATAAATCTGAGTAAGAAGTTTATAATTATCAATATAAGGTCTTATGAATGCATCAGGTGAAATGATTTCATACAACATTTCAACTTCTTTGTAGAATTTAAAAAACTCTTTGCGCCTGGATTTTGATTTGAAATGCTCAATCAGCTTATCAACTTCTTTATCATTATACGGCGGCTTTATCAATTCCAAATATTTTGGAGCTATGCTTTCTAGATTTTTCTTAAATAAATCTTTTAATAATGCCAGGTCTTTAATAACACTTTTTATATCATCTGAATCAAATGCAAGTGCTTTTTCGAGCTTGTCAAATATTCCGATAAAATCTATTACTAATCCGAAAGGTTTTTTCTTTCCTTCCTCATCCTCATAAGGACGGTTTACTCTTGCTATTGCCTGAAGCAATGTATGATCTCTCATCGGTTTATCTAAATACATTGCATATAATATCGGAGCATCGTAGCCGGTTAGCAGTTTTTCAGTAACTATTAAAATTTTTGGCAGGGCTTCATTCTTAGCAAAATTCTTACGAATAGTTTTTTCTTCTTCTTTGTCTATCTGATATTCTTTTAACTGCTCAGTATCGTTATGAGCACTTGTATATACAACCTGAGAGTATTCAGCGGGTAAGTGTTTATCCAATGCTTTTTTGTAAAGTGCACAAGCTTCTCTATCCACTCCGACTAAAAATGCTTTATAACCAAGATTTTCAACATAGGTCTGATAATGTTCAGCAACATACTTTGCAATCTTATTTATTCTTCTTTTACCTTTTAGAAAATGTCTTGTCTGAACTGCTTTCTCTAATATCTTATTCAATTCTTCTATATCGCTTACACCTTCAGCTTCTGCAAGTTTCAGAAATTCTTTCTCAAGAATATCTTCAGGAACTCTCAATTCATTGGGTGCAAGTGAGTAATAAAGCGGTAAAGTTGTTCCATCAGTTATAGAATCTGAAATAGAATATTTATCCAGATAACCTTTTGGATCATCAACTCCGAAAGTTTTAAATGTGCCTCTGCCGTAAGCAGTTTTATCTATTGGTGTGCCTGTAAATCCAATCAGAGTTGCATTAGGAATTGCTGCCATCAGATAATTTCCCAGATCACCGGAAGTTGTTCTGTGTGCTTCATCTACTAAAACATAAATATTTTTTCTCGTGTTGATGTTGGGAGGCATATCATTAAACTTATGAATCATACTAACTATCAAACCACGATAATCATCTTTTAATAAATCTCTCATTGCTGCAATACTGTTTGCGTGAGCAACATTCTGAATTCCTAAAGAAATAAGATTTCGAATCATCTGGTCTTCAAGTTCGTTTCTGTCAATCAATAAAATAATTGTCGGCTTATCTGCTTCCGGTTTTTTAAATATCAGCTCTGATGATTTGATAATAGTGAATGTTTTACCAGATCCCTGAGTATGCCAGACCAATCCCCTTCTCTTTTTAATATCAAGCGCTCTTGTTACAACTTTTTCAACTGCTTCAACCTGATGCTGACGCAAAATATATTTATTCAACTCCTCATCTTTTTCAACAAAAACAATATACTTTTTCAGATAGGATAAGATTCTGTCAATAACAAAAAATGTTTTCACCTTCGATTCAAGGTTCCCAATCTCATCTTCTCCGTCAGAGCCGGATCCAGACTTCCAGTTGAAAAGATTTTTACGGTTTGTATTCCAGGTTACTCCATATAAAAAGCCAAGTGCTTCCGTAACAGTATAGATTTGCTGAGGGATAAGCATTTCCGGAGTTTCTTTGTGGTATCGTCTTATCTGGTCTATTCCTATTGCAAGGGCTTCATCTTTGGTTGCATTTTTACACTCGATTACAATTACAGGAATGCCGTTAATAAAGAATACAATATCTTCCCTGTTGCCATTCCTGCCATTGTTAAAATAATATTCTTCCGAAACGTGATAGGTGTTATTTGTGTGATCATCAAAGTCTATAAGCTTAAGGTTATACTCACGGTTATCCCCTGAGCAAAAGAACGTTTTTTCACCTCTGAGATATTGAAGGAAATCCTTGTTGCCCTGAATATCTGTGCGAAGGCTTTTTAGTTTTGAAAGAAGATTATTGTCTTTTTCTGTGTATTTGGGATTAAACTTAAAAACTTTTTCTAATAAAATATCTTTTAAGAACGGATAAGAATTTTTAGCTCTTTCTGAAGGTAATGTTGCCGAATTATCGAAATGTCTTAGCTTTTCTGTTTCCTGTTGAGATAATATTTCCCAACCTATCTGAGTAGCATACTCTAAAATTCTTTTTTGAACTGCTTTTTTTTCTGTAAATGATTCGCTCATTATTAATTTGTACTGATTTATCAGCTAAATTTATATTGACATCCCTAACTGATTGTATTATATTTGGGTTGTCTTTTAACCCGGCTTGTTCGAAGCCTGACGTTATGCGTCAAGTAGTAAGTAGAACAAGCGGGGTTTTTTATTTTCGACCCTTCCGCTTTGAAAAATTAAAATCTTTTTCAATTTCCTTCGCCTTAAATATCCAGTGCATATATGGCATTGACCATCTTCTGCTCAAATGATCTTTGCAACTAGTCGAAACTCCAATATTAAAATTCGGTGTCATTCTTCTAATTTCTCTGACAATATGCTTATAAAGTTCTTCCTTTGCTATTGTACGCTTCCCTCTTTTTTTTGTGCCTGGAATTTTTTCTTTGTGCTTCTCATTCAATCTAAATGACATTGAACCGAGCACAACGTCAAGGCATTGTAACAAAGGATGGTTATGGGAATCTACCTCTGCTATTTCATCTCTGGAAAGAATAATGTTAGCATTTCTGAAACCCGTATTTTGCTGTAAACCTAATAGATAACCTTTAAATTGTTCTGCTTTCTCACTTTTATCAGGAAATACATCAAAGAATAATCTTAATCTTGTTCCTTCATCACGTTTTGGAATATACTGTAATCCAAATGCGTGTTTAATGAACTGGTAATACAATTTAAAATATTCCAGATCTTTGTTTATTTGTGAATTAGATTTTGGAACATTTACATTGTGAGTAAACATTATTCTAACTTTAATATTACCAGCTCTTATTTCATTAAAAAAATTGCTGACTACAATTTTGTACTTCTCAACATACTGATCTGTAACTTTAGACCACTTGATCTCACCAAATAATTTCTCCTCTGTTTTAATCGCATTCAATTCGTTAGTAATTCTTTCATACTGAGATGCGCCAACAATAACACCACCATAAAAGTTTGCGAAATACTTCCCATATTTATCTGACTCATCACAAAAAATAATATATTCTTTTTCTGTTTTCATCCTGCTAATTTAAATTCAATGTCTTTTACTCTGATTTGACCTGTCACAAGCTTATTTAATGCTGATGTCAAGAAATGCTTATACTGTACTAATATTTCAGAAGTAGACTTAATTTTTTTATCTAATGTTGTTAAAAGCTTCCCAATTTTTACCTGTTCTGATTTGGCAGGATATGCAACTTTTAAATTATAGATTTCTTTTACTGAAAGATTTGCTTGCTTTGTTCCTTTGGCAGTTCTATATAACTTATCTAAAAACTTCCTAGTAAGTAAGAAGTAATAAAAATAATCTAAATCAAGTTGCAATTTCTCATTAAGTAAAATCCTTGCAACACGTTGATTTAATAAAAGTTTCCTATTAAGGATCTTCGGGACTTTAACAACAAAACCATAATCCTCTTTACCCATTGTACCAGTTAGTGAAATAATTAAATCATTTTCATATAAAACATAGGCCGGATATTCCTCAGTGAATGAATTTGGATAAAATACAGGGCTTCTATCTAATTGTAATAAATTCTGATAAAGATTTCCCATCCTGATAAGTTGCGTATTTGAAACAATTACTTTATCAGTGCTTCTAAATCCATATCCTCCTTGCAATTTTGCAACTCTCTCAAAAGGAACTACTTCCCAGCTTTCCGGAATGGGACCAATTTCTGTATGTTTTTGTGGTTCGCCGTATAATCCCTCAGTAAAGAGTTTTTGCATTAAAGCTTTTTTAAGCTCCTGAGTGGTTTTAATTATTTGTTCCTGTTTCTCAATTGCCTGCTGTATTTTGGAAAGTACATAAGCAATCTTTTTTTGCTCGGAAAGAGGTGGGAGAGGGATTTTTATGTTATGCAATTGACTTTTATTGATGGCCTTGAAAGTACTTCCCGTTCCAAGCTTTTCAATTTCATTTTCTATTTTCTTTAAATAATAATAAAGATAAAGATAATCGTTTTGTTTAACTCTAATTGCAGATAATCCCCTACCTATTCCGCTTTTTTCAAATGATAAATTAGTTGGACCAACAGGCGCTCTAACAGAAATCAATATGTCATTTTTTTCTGCAATCTTTGAAGGTGATGTGCACCAAATTCTTGGTTTAGGATATATACTTCCAAAATCAGTTTTACCCTGATAAAATGGCAAGCCATTGCCATTTGAATTATATGTACTAGAAGGTGGAGATTGGCCCATAATTATTTCAGAAGTTTCACTTAATTTATTCAAACCCCAATCCTCAGGGATTAAACCGATATCAGTTTGTTTGAAAGGATCCATTGCTTAGAATTTTATTTAGGTTATCTTTTTTAAACCTGTCAGTCCACAAAATATAATCTGCCCCTTTCGAGATTAAAGCTTCAAGATACTCCGATCTTACTTGTCTTTCTTCATTATTAATTACCGCCAGACCAAGCACTTTTTTTTGTGTAACAGTCTCTCTGACCGATTTTATATCTTCCCAACTAAATAAAAAGTTTGGTAGGTTTAGTTTATTGATATTATTGAATGCTTTAATTACAATCTCTTTTTTCTTGTAAGCTATTTGAAAATCAAAAGTAAATTCTAGTCCGGTGCTTCCTTTAGAAATAAATTGAGGAGTGTAGACAATTTCCTGAGTATCAAGATATTCTTTAACATCCTCTTTGAATATAGAAGCAATTGTATGTTTAGCTAGTGTGTATAGATCATTAATTTCTATAATTGCTGCTAATAAATTATACTTTCGCTGCGGGAAATTTTTTTCATCAGCTTCAATTATTAATTCATTTTCTTTTTCACTAACTCCATAATTTAATAGGACTTTATCCAATATATCTCTTCTCTTTGGAGATCTCGAAATATTTGTACCTACTAAATCCAGGTTATGAAAGGTTCTGCCATCATCGGATAATAAAATTTTACCATTTATCTTTTTAATGAATAATTCAATTGTATCGTTAAATAAACCAAGGAATGGTGTGCTAACCACAGACCAGCCCGATTGTTCATCTGTCTGAACAATTGTTTTACTCTTTAAAAATTTAAAGTAGTCTTCTATAAGCTCATCAATCCAATTCATATTAGAACTCTATCTATTTCTAACTTTGTTACTAAATTTATCCTATTACAAAATGCTAAAAAAACATCACCAACATCTTGATTGCTTTTTAATTCTTTAATCGGAAATTCATCATCAGCTAATGGCAATGCCCATGCCAAAGGTTTATAATCTTAAAGATAAAAATGAATATGATGCTCATTATAATCAAACCACTTTCCAGCATATTTATGAAATTTTAACGGTAAATCATCAATAATTTCTTCAGGATTTTTATGAGTACCATTAAAATCAACACGAATCAACCCAACTTTTGATTGATCTTCCTGATAATATAAAGATACTTTCAATGCTGCTTTTTTACTCTGATAAATTTCAAGAAGAAAAGTAAATTCGAAATCAGATGGAGAACCCAGAGTATATCTTACTGAAAATGGGAATTGCTGTTTAATTCTTAAATCATTAATCAAGACATCGTTCTCCAAAATCTTTTTAGGGAGTTTAATTAAATATTCTGCTTGTTCATTTCTAAACATATACAAAAATAGTTATTTTTGATTAAAATTTATTACAGCGCTTAAGATAGCATCTTTAGTTTGACGTCCCGCTTCGGCGGGACGTTTCTTTTTAAGCTGTTGAAAGAGTTTAAAATAACTACTTTTTCCATAACCCCTAATTTAAATCAGGGGTTTATAAACCAAAAACAATTAACAACCGTTTCAACGGCTTCAAATTAATACCCTAGCTTCTTAAAAATATCTTTTAACTCTTTATCAATTTCTTTTTGTTCCTGTTCAAGTCCTTTTAAGTCCTCAAGTATTTCACCAATGGGTCTGTATGTTTCTTCTTCTGCTGTATGTATATATCGTGTTGGTGATAAGTTATAATCATTTTTAACAATTTCATCTTTATCAATAATCTTACTGAACTTATCAACTTCTTTCCAGTTTAAATAAGTCTCAACAATTTTATTCTGGTTTTCATCAGGAATAAAATTTTTTGGCTGTCCTTTCTGAAACTCTTTGGAGGCATTTATCAGAAGTATTTTATTCTTTCTTTCTCTTGATTTTTTCTTATTAAGAAATAAAATTATTCCCGGTGCTGATGTATTATAAAAAAGATTTTCTGGTAAGTATAAAACACCTTCAATCAAATCCTGTTCAACAAACCATTTTCTGATTTCTTTTTCCCTGTTAGTACTTTGATTTCCGGATCCTCTTGAGACTGCTCCCGTATCAAGAACAATTCCTGCTCTTCCACCGCCTTTGGCGGATTCATTTAATGAAGCTAAAATATGTTGTACCCATCCCCAATCTGCTGTTCCGTTTGGAGGAAAACCAGCAACGAATCTATCAAGCTCATCATTTTCATAAGTGCTCTGGTTAAACGCAGATTGATTCCACATAGGATTAGCTGTAACAAGATCAAACTTTTTAAGTTTATTTCTCTCTTTTCCCGAAGTAGCGGATTCACGGAATTTTGGTAAGTTCATTGTGTCGCCAATTTCAATAGTACCTTCCATATCGTGAATGACCATATTCATATTAGCCATTGCCCAAGTACTTGAAATATATTCCTGTCCGTATAACTGAAGTGGTGCGTACTTTTCTTTGCTTCTTAAGTGCATCTTTTCTTGAAGTACCAACTGGCATTTGATAAGCAATCCAGCAGAACCACAGCAAGGATCATAAATTTCCTGTCCTGGTTCAGGATCAAGAATACGAGCCATAATAATTCCAACTTCTTTCGGTGTATAAAACTCACCTGCACTTTGTCCGCCGCCTTCAGCAAATTTTCTAATTAAATATTCATAGCTTCTGCCGATTATATCAGGTTCTACATCTTTAAGACCTAATCTTTTTTTGCTGATTTCTTCAATCAAATTGCTGAGTTTGTCGTCATCAATATCTCTTTGTCCGTGAGTCGTTGCGTTAAAATCTACTCTGTCTATAATTCCCTGCAAGCGCGGGTTTTCTCTTGCGATATCTCTGAGCTTATTAGTCAGTTCTTCACCGATCTTTGTTGAAAGTTTACGGATAACAGACCAGGTAGCGTCTTCAATATTTTCAGGTCGTAATGGAATATAAAAACGTATTAGCTTCCTGTCTTTTTCAATAAGCTTTAGTGCTTTTTCTTTCCCACCGATCTTATCAGTAATCCTCTGTACTTCGTCATCAAATACATCACAAAGTCTTTTTACAAAAATAAGCGGTAGAATAAAGTCTTTATACTTCGGTGCGTCTTGCGCTCCTCTGATAGCACACGCGGCATCCCATATCCAGGATTCAAGGGATTTAGAGTTGTTATTGTTTCCCATTTAGCAGATTTGTCAAATTGAAATAATAATTTACTTTTCTAAAATTAAAGAAAAGCTTATAGGAAAGGAAAAGAAATTTTGAAAAATTTACTTCACTTTCACAACAACCATTGTCATATCATCATTCGGAGGGGTTGAGCCGCGGAAGTTTTTTACTGCTTCCCATACATTCAGCATAAGTTTTTCTGAAGAATATTCAGTGCTATCTTTAATTAATTCATTAAGTTTTTCATCACCGAATAATTCATCTTTTTCATTCATTGCTTCTGTAATGCCATCAGAAAAAAACGCAATAATCTGTTTGGATTTTATCTTAATCTCTTCTTCTTTTAGCGTCCGTTCAAATACATCACCTTTTTCTAATCCGAGTCCGATACCTTCACTTTTTATTGCTTCAACTTTTCCGTTAGTAGCTGTAATAAGCGGCAGATGTCCGGCTCTGCAAAACTTTACAGTATGATTTTCTATATTGAATAAAGCAAGAGTAAGCGTAACGAACCAGCTCCGTTCCATTGATTCGTATAATCTTTTATTTACTTCAATTAAAATATCTTTCGGACTTATACTAATTTTGGTTGCTATCTGAATCATTGTTTGAAGTTTCGTCATATAAAGTGCTGCTGATAGCCCTTTTCCTGAAACATCACCAACAGCAACAAACAATTTAGTATCTGATATCTGAATCAGGTCAAAATAATCACCGCCCACCTGCATTGCCGGAATCATCTGACCGCTAATATCTAAACCATTAATTTTCGGAATTGCTCTTGGTAATAATCCTTGTTGAATTTTTCTTGCAAGATCAAGATCGCGTTCAATTTTTATCTTTTCAGTTTCCAACTGATATAATCTTGCATTTTCAAGTGCAACTGCTATTTGATTTGCTGCCGCATTAAGCAGTTCGATATCTTTGCCGCCAAACTTTGAGCCTGAATATTTTAATCCAAATAATAATGCTCCAACAACTTTTGATTTTACTATCATCGGAATAACAGTATAAATATTTTCTTCAATTAATTTTTCAGAACTACCGGGAAATGCATTTTTAAAATCCTGCTGCTCAATTACCGGATACTGAGTATAGATTGATTTTTCATCAACCATAGAAATCAGATTAGATTTTTCAATTATCAAATCTGAATTTGAAAAGCCAATCCCACGGGCAAGAAATAAAATATCTTTTTTATAATCTTTAATGAGAATACCAAACTTGTTTATTCTTAGTGCTTCAACAAAGGTTGCCGCAGTAATATCCAATATTTTTTCACTGCCTACAACTGTTGCAACATCATTGCTGAATTGAATTAACACTTTCTGATATGCGAATTGTTCGGGATAAAATTTCTTTGTTAAAAAATTCTGGAACCTGTCTTTAGTTGATTGAAAAACGAATGCAAAAATCAAAAACAGAATACCGGCAACAAATCCCTGACTTTCTGTACCAAACAAATTACCAATCCATTGCCCGAGTAAATAAATCACAACAAAATAAATCCCTGCTATTGTTGCCATTGCAGCACCGTAAATAATAGTGTTTCGTACGACTACACTTACATCAAGCAAATGATATTTAAATATCGCATACGCAAAAGCTAATGGAACAAATACATAAAGTATAATCGGCATATAATATTCAGGCGAATTAAAAACTGTATCAGAAATTGCCGGAGCGATAGTTCCAACATAAATATGGATAAAAATGGCAAACGTAAAAGCAAGAACAAAAATGAATAAAGGCTTTTTAAGATCTTTATTTCTTTCACGGATATATTGGATAATAAGAGAAACCCAGGAAATCCCGTAAATAGCTATCAATAATGCTCCAACCACATCTTGATAAACTCTAAACCAACTTATTGATTCAAAGCGTGTAAAATACAAAGATACCGCCAAGGCAATACCTATTAAGCTTAAAAATAAAGTTAGTATTAGTAATACTAGTTTGACTGATTTTTTTTCAGCAAATCTAAAAGGAGTTGGGAAAGTCCACATAAAGTAAAGCAATATGATTGGACCAAATACCTGACTAGAGATGATAATTGTAACATCTATAGCAGAAATAATCGGATGTTCTTTTATATATTGAACAAAAAGATAATCGAACGGGAAAAGAACATTGGCAGCAGATAAAATACTTGTAACACCCAGAGCGAAAAATAATTTTTGTGATAGACCATCAGGCTTAGCACTGTAAACTATAAAACCAATTAGTAAAAACAGCAAAGCGCTTATTTCTGAAGATAATGAGCCAAACTGAACAAGTTTTTTTACAACAACTTTGGTTTCTATTATCTCACCAGATGGTTTCATAATAGTATAATCAGCAAGCTCGCCATTTTCATATTTATTCAATATAGTTTGAGCTTGAGTTGTACTTTTAAATAGTGAATCACCTTTTAGTTTAATATGATTTATTTCTAAGAGTTTATCACCATCGCGGATACCGGCATTCCAGGAAACACCATCTACTTTTACTTTATCAAAAATAATTTCAACAGAATCTTTAGTAACTTCTTTTGAAATCCATAAACATTCGTCATTTGATTGAACCCTGACATTTAAAGTATAATAAATAGATAAGACACCGATAAATGCGAGAATTATCGAAACCCCGGATGCAATAGTTAATCTATGTTTTAAAAAGAATTTTTTAAAGATATTCATTGTATAAATCGAAAAATTTATTTAGCCTTCAAAACAACCAATGTAATATCATCTGACTGAGTTGTTCCTTCAGCAAATCTTTTAACTTCACATTTAATTTCATTTAATATTATATCAGCAGAATAACCGGCAGATTTTAAACAAATTGATTCCAGAAAGGAATCAGAAAACTCTTCACCTTTTTTATTCATTGCTTCAGAAATTCCATCTGTAAACAGTACAAGCACATCATCTTTTTGCAACTGGATTAGTTCGGAATTATATGGCATTAACGTTTTCATAACTCCTAATATTATTCCCCCTGCTTCTAGTTTAATAATTGAACCATCCCTGATAAGTAACGGAGGATTATGTCCGGCATTAACATAAGTTAACGTTCGTTTTTCATCATTTAACATTCCCCAGAAAAATGTAATAAATTTTCCATCAGCAGTATTTTCAGATATAAGATTATTCAGTAAACCCGTTGCATCAGCAATCGGAATATTCTGTCTGCAAATAACCTGTAAAAATGCCTGTAGATTTGCCATCAGTAACGAAGCAGGAACACCTTTACCAGAAACATCAGCAATTGCAATGCAGTAATTTTCATTATCAAGTTTAATGATATCATAGTAATCTCCGCCAACCTGTTGAGATGTAATATTTATTGCCGCAATCTCAAAATTTTTATGAACCGGAATGGTTTGCGGTAATAAGTTTCTTTGTATTTCTCTCGCTAGATCTAATTCCTCTTCAAGCTTCTGTTTTTCTAAAGCTTCTCTGAATAATCTTCTGTTCTCCAAAGATATAATTGCCAGACTGCCAACTGAAAAAATAAATTCAATATCTGAATCTGTGTAATCAGCATTGTTGAGTCTTCTGCCCAAAATAATTATTCCTTTGGTTTTCCCTCTTATCTGCATTGGAACAATCACATCGATTCCCATTTCAAAAAGTTCAGGATAAAGTAAAGCTACCTGAGTTTTGTTAAGAGAAGACTCGATTTTCTGATAATCATATTTTCGCAGATTAGATAATAATTCGTCAACCGGAATTTTAGGTTCGATAATTTCAATATCAGTTCCATCAAATCTTAACAAAGCATATTTCTGAACCATAAACTGACCGATTAAAGAAAACATCAGCAATCTTGTAACCCTTGTTGATTCAGAATACAAACCAAATTCTTTACTCAGTTCAAAAAGTGAGCTCAATCTTTGGATTCTTGAATCAAGTTCGCGGTTAACTATTTTTAATTCCTCAACGATTAAAGAATTTTGTATTGCTGAAGAAGCGATGTTGAGAATAGTTTTTAAAAATTCAAGATCATCCTTACTGTAAGGCTGTTTATTTAATTTTTCACCAAGTGATACAATTCCTAAACATTCATTTGATGAACTGATTTTTTCAGCAGCAACCAGATTATTATAAATAAAATATTCAGTAAGTTTATCGTTTATGATACAACTTTCATCAATAATAATTTCCGGAAAATCTTTGATTCCCTTTTCGGTAATTCCTTTCTGAGCTCTTAGTAAAAGTTTGTTATTTTTTTTAAGTGCAATAATACCTTTGGTTGCTAAAAACTTACCAAGACAGGTTAATAAAACATTGTTCAGTATAAAGTTGAGGTCAAGACTTGAGTTTATCACTCTGCTGAATTCAACAAGCGCAGTAAGATTTCTTCTGACTTTTAAACTCTCATTGTCTGACATTGCTTTTTCCTATTTTAATACTTTTGGAAAGCAATACTTCGTTGTATTTACCCGGCACAGAATGATATTTAACATCATCCATCAGTGTTTTCATCAGATACATACCAAGTCCGCCGACTTTTTTCTGTCTGTAATACTTTTGCAAATCAGGTTCCGGAATTTTTTCCGGTGAGAATGAATTACCGTAATCTTTAATAGTAACTATAAATTTTTTACCTGACAATTTAAGTTTAATTATAATTTCACCATCAGGTACAGAATGATAAGCGTGTTTAATAATATTAGTGCAGGCTTCATCAACAGCAAGGATAATATTTTCAATAATATCAGAAGCTATTCCTGCATCGGCTGCATAAGAGCTGACGAAATCTCTTATAATTGATAAATTTTCAGTTTTGCTTTTAACTTTTAATTCGTTTGTTTTCACGATTTTATTTTTCTGAAAATTTCTTAATTGCTTCTTCTTCTGAATTAAAGATTTCATAAAGCAAAGGAAAACCCAGCAGATCGAAGATATTGTAAACCTTTTCACTCATACCAGATAATTTAATATCCCCCTTGTTTTGCCTTATCTCTTCAACATAAGCCATAAAAACTCCGAGTCCTGCACTGCTTATGTATGCAAGTTCTTTGAAATCAACAACAATCTTAAATTTGTTTTTGCTAATCAGATTTACAAAATTATTTTCGAGCATAGGTGCAGTATGTGCATCAAGGTAACCTTTAAGATTTATAATGCTAACATCACCTTGTTCTTTAATCGAGGTGTTGAAATCTGCCATTTTTAAACTCCGTTTGAATTATTTTTTTTATTCCACTTTAATATAATTAAAGTTATATCATCATATTGATGATGGCTGCTTGAAAATAATGATACTTCTTTTATTACTTCATCCGCTATTTCATTAACATTTTTATCTGAATTCTC
>Ga0116185_1000984_pt1 | contig 30230 bp, 26 predicted proteins | sample AD_JPNNA7_MetaG_FD_89754 | JGI IMG/M metagenome (GOLD analysis project Ga0116185, IMG submission 89754) | Active sludge microbial communities of municipal wastewater-treating anaerobic digesters from Japan - AD_JPNNA7_MetaG | ecosystem: Engineered > Bioreactor > Anaerobic > Digestate | place...
AAAATTATCAATAATAACTTGTGCACTGTTTGCAAAATCACCAAACTGAGCTTCCCATACAACAAGTGCCAAAGGATCGGCAGTGCTGTAACCATATTCATAACCCAAAATAGCTGCCTCTGATAACGGACTATCGAGAGCTTCAAATTTTGCCTGCTCTGAAGAAATATGATTTAACGGATAAAATTCTTTTCCGGTTTTAATATCTGTAAAAGCAGCATGTCTTTGACTGAAGGTTCCACGAACACTATCCTGTCCGCTTAATCTAACTGGAGTATCTTCGAGCAATAAGCTACCAAATGCAAGTGATTCAGCTAAAGCCCAATCAGCTAATTCTGTGCGGTCAATAAGTTTCCTTCTTTTTTCTAAAAACTTTTCAAGCTTTGGATGTCCAAAAAAAACCTGTGGTAATGTTGTTAATGCAAGGACAATCTTATCAAGATCATTTTCTTTGATAGCAGTGTTTTTATCAGTATGAACTGAACGCAATTCCTGTTTAGTTACAGCCAGAGGCGGTTCGTTTGTAAAAACAGCTTTTTTATTTCTGAGATTATCAAACGATTTGCTTAAAACCTGATTGAATGAGCTGTTCAATTGTTCAACTTCTTCTTTAGTTATAACACCTTCACTTATAAGTTTGTCTTCATAAATTTTTCTTACTGAAGGATGTGATTTTATTTTTTCATATAACAAAGGTTGAGTAAATCCTGGCTCATCACCTTCATTGTGTCCATGTCTTCTATAACCAAATAAATCTATTACAACATCTTTCTTAAAGATAAGTTTATATTCAAATGCAATCTGAGCTACTAATAATGCTGCTTCCGGATCATCACCATTAACATGAAAAATAGGAGCTTGTATTGTTTTAGCCACATCAGTAGCATAAGTAGTAGATCTTGAATCTTGTGGTGTAGTTGTAAATCCTATTTGATTATTAACAATAATATGAATTGTTCCGCCGGTTCTATATCCGCTTAACTGAGAAAGGTTTAATGTTTCTGCAACTATACCTTGTCCGGCAAAAGCTGCATCACCGTGGATTAAAACAGGCATTACTTTTTGATGAGCTACACTATCTCCGAGTCTTTGTTGTTTTGCTCTTACTATTCCTTCTACAACCGGATTAACCCACTCCAAATGACTTGGATTAGATGCAACAGAAATTGTAACAGGTTTTCCGATTTTAGTCGGATATTTTCCAGTAGCACCAAGATGATATTTTACATCACCGGAACCTTGAATAGAATTTTTATCTTTGTTGTCTTCAAACTCATTAAAGATGGATTCATAAGATTTTCCTATAATGTTTGTAAGAACATTTAATCTGCCGCGATGTGCCATACCAAGGACAATTTCCACAATTCCGTGTTCGGCAGAATCATTTAAAATTTTGTCAAGAACCGGAATTAAAGTCTCAGAGCCTTCAAGTGAAAATCGTTTGTGTCCAATAAATTTAGTATGAACAAAATGTTCAAAATCTTCTGCTTCAATTAATTTCTGTAATATTTTCTTTTTGGTTTCATTATCATAAGACGGAATATTTTTATTTGGTTCCATTTTACTTTGCAGCCATACTTTTTCTGCTGGATTCTGAATATGCATATATTCAACACCAATTTTTTCACAATAGGTTTTATGCAGTATATTCATTATCTCTCGCAAAGTTGCTGTTTTAAGCGCACCAAATCCGCCTGTAATAAAATATCTATCCAGATCCCAAACAGTTAAATTAAACGAAGCCGGATCAAGCTCTGGATGATAAACTGCTCTTGTTCCTAAAGGATCAAGATCTGCTAATAAATGTCCGCGAACTCGATACATATTAATTAACTGCAGCACTCTCGCTTGTTTTACAATCTCATCGGTATTGATAGACTGATCAAATCCGCCCGGCTGATAATCAGTTTCCCATTGCAGTGGTCTTGACGGAACTTTTAACGAATCAAAAATCTCCTCATAGAATCCATTGTTACCTAAAAGTAATTCATTTATATCTTTAAGAAACATTCCCAATTCAGCACCTTGAATTATTCTATGATCATAAGTGCTGGATATATTCATTACCTTGCTAATTCCAAGTGAAGAAATTGTTGAAGGAGACATTGCCTGATATTCGGCATTGTATTGAATTGCACCGGTTGCAATTATCGCACCTTGACCAATCATCAAACGGGGCACAGAAGATACAGTTCCGATTGTTCCGGGATTAGTTAATGTAATTGTTGTTCCTAAAAATTCTGATGGATCGATTGTTCCTTTTCGAGATCTTTCAACAATATCATCAAAAGCTTTCCAGTATTCGAGAAAACTTAATTTGTTTGCAGCTTTGATATTGGGAACTAATAAAGATCTGGTTCCATCTTTTCTTTCGATATCAATTGCTAAACCTAAGTTAATGTCTTTCCGAATTATCAAATGAGGTTTGCCATCAATAATTGTAAAACCGTTATTCATTGCTGGATTATTTTTTACGGCTTTTAATATCGCCCAGCTTATCAAGTGTGTAAAAGAAATTTTCCCTTCTTTTTTTCTCTGCAGATGTTGATTTATAACTATTCTGTTTTCTTCCAGAAGTTTAACTGCAATAGTTCTTTGAGATGTTGCAACAGGCACAGTCAGACTTGCAGTCATATTATCAAGAATTCTCTGTGCACTTCCCGCGATTACTTTTAATTCATCATTTGCAGAAGGTTTAGGCATCTCAACATTTTTTGGTAAAGTAATGTAACCGGTAGTTTCTTTATGACTATCTCCGTTCGATTTATTTTTTCCTTCAACATTACCAAAAAAGTTTTTCCATTGTTCAGGAACTTCGTCAGGTTTTTGTGTGTATTGTTTATAAAGGGATTCAACAAACCAAGTGTTGGCACCGAACCTTTCAATTTCTTCTTTTTCTCTTTTAGATATTTTATCGGATTTCATTTATTTACTATTGAACTTTTGTTAATAAAATTTCTTAGTTTATTTTTTAGTAAAATAATTTTAAAAAGTATTTATTTCTTATTTTATTTATTCAGATTAGTATAGATTATACACGACTATATTAGTAAAAATTTATGCATAAAACCAACGATCTTAAGAATATGCGGCTAAATTATGAGCAAGGTCAATTGCTTGAGTCGAATATTGATTTAAATCCATTTAACCAATTTAAAAAATGGTTTGATCAGGCTGTGGAAGCAAAAACTATCGAGCCCAATGCTATGACATTAGCTACTGCTACAAAGGATGGAATTCCTTCTGCAAGAATTGTTTTATTGAAAGAATTTGATGAAACAGGATTTGTTTTCTTTACAAACTATGATAGCAGAAAAGGTAAAGAATTAAATGATAATCCATTTGCAGCAATTTTGTTTTGGTGGCGGGAATTTGAGCGGCAGGTTAGGATTGAAGGAAAGATTGAAAAAATAAGCAGAAAAGAATCTGAAGAATATTTTAATCAACGACCATTAAAAAGCAGATATGGAGCTTTGGTCTCCAATCAAAGTCAAATAGTTGAAAACAGAGAAGCGCTGGAAAAAAGATTTTCAGAATTAGAAAAACAATTTGGAGAAAAACCACCAACACCTGAAAATTGGGGTGGTTATAGATTAATTCCGGTTAAATTTGAATTCTGGCAGGGAAGAGAGAGCAGATTACACGACAGGATTTGTTATCAAAGAGAAAATAATAATTGGAAAATTTTCAGGCTGCAGCCTTAGATTGTTCGAATAAAAGTTCTCAATAATTTTCTGATGTTATTTGATGGTTACGCTAATTTAATTTCAGCATCACTTATATTTTTCTTGTTGAGCTTACTTAAAAATTAAATTTAGTTTTCAGGAATTCAGAATTATAAATAATAGTTCTTGCTGTAATCGCTGTAATAATTATTATTCCACCTATTATTGCATAGAATGACGGCACTTCACCATATCCGATAAAAACCCAAATAGGATTTAGCACAGGTTCAAACAAGGAAATTATTGAAGCTTCAACTGCTATTATCCGTTTTATTCCATAACTGAAAAGTGCATAAGCAAACGCTATCTGAAATACACCAAGCAGAGCTACTAATGTAAAATTCTCTAATGAAATTGTATTCATATCGGTTACAAATGGAATGCAAAACAAAGTAACCATAATGTTGCCATAAAAAATAGACGACTCACCATATTGCGGATTGTTTTTTCTCATTCCTAAAAAGAAAGCTGCAAAAGCAACTCCTGCAAGTAATGCAGCAATGTTTCCCTGAATATCACCCGGAGTAAGATCACCCATAAAAAATAATATCATTCCTAAAAAACAAATAACTATTGTTATAATGTTTATTCTTTCCCAATGTGTTTTTGTTAGCATCGGTTCGAATATTAATACATAAATCGGCGCAGTTGATTGAAGAAAAATTGCATTTGCGGCTGTTGTGGTTTTTGTTGCAATCACAAATAAGATCAGAACGGCAGCATAAGCTAACGAGTTAAATAAGCTTAACTTGTTTACCATTAAAACTCTTTTTCTGAACATCATTGCAAAAACTATTGCTGCAATTGCACATCTGAAAAATGATATCTGCATTGAGTTTAAGGTTACTAATTTTATTAAAAGTCCGCCTGAACTCCATAAAATAGCAGTCAGAAAAACTGCAATTATTCCTTTATTATGTTCTGATAATGTTGACATTAATTTATATGTGATTACAATAATTTATTTTAGTATGACTAAATTACATAAAAAGATTTAATTGAATAATCAGATTTTTGTTTGATGAAATATTTATATGATCCGCCCGGGATATTGAAAGTTATGTTTAGCGGATTTTATTGGAATACGAACAACAATAAAATTCTTCTTACTTTTGACGACGGACCAAATCCTGAAACAACTGAAATTATTTTAAAACGATTAAGTGAAGAAAAAATAAAAGCAATGTTCTTTTGTGTTGGTGAAAATATTAAAAAATATTCTTCTCTGGCAAAAAATATTTTAGATGAAGGACATTCTATAGGCAATCATACTTTTAATCATAAAATATTAAATAAGATATCCGCTGAAGAAAGATCATTTCAGATAAAAGAGACAAACAAAATTGCAGAAGAAAAGCTTGGCTATAGTATAAAATACTTTCGCCCTGCTCACGGCAGATTCCAGATTTCAACATCGGCTTTGCTTAAAGAACATAATCTTAAAAATGTTATGTGGTCTTTGCTTACTTATGATTATAAAAATGATCTTGAAGTAGTTAAATTTGGGGTCAAAAAATATTTAAGAAATAACTCAATAATTGTTTTGCACGATAACATAAAATCAAAAAATATTATTCTTGATTCAATCAGTTTGATTGTTGATGAAGCAAGAAGCAGAAATTATCAATTCGGAGAAGCTGACGAATGTTTGAATTGATTTTTCTGTTTATAATGATCGGATATTTTATTCAATCTGCATTGTTTATGATAGGTGCAAAAATAAAATTTCCAAGAATCTCTGATGATAAACTGCCAACTGCAACAATTATAGTAGCGGCACGAAACGAAGAAGAAAATATTTTAAGAACACTCACATCATTAGATAAACTTGAATATCCCGAAGGTAAACTTCAGATATTGATTGTGGATGATCAATCAACTGATGCAACCGGAAAAATTATTGATGATTTTATTAAAGAAAAATCTCATTTCAAAAAAATAACAACCGAAGAACATCACACAAAACTAATCGGTAAAATGCGAGCATTAGCTTATGCAATTAAAGAAGCAACTGGTGAAGTAATTCTGACTACAGATGCTGATTGCGAAGTTAAACCTCAATGGGCTAAAACTGTTTGTTCATATTATGAAGATAATGTTGCAATAGTAACGGGAGTAACTACACAGATTGCCGATAAATGGTTCCACGGAATGCAGGCAATTGACTTTGTTTATCTTTTAACTGCAGGTGCTGGAACAACAAATCTTAAAATGCCTGTTTCCTGTATTGGTAATAATATGTCATATCGCAAATCAGTTTATGATGAAGTCGGCGGATATGAAAAGCTTCCGTATAGTGTAACAGAGGATTTTACTTTGATGAATGCAATTTATAATCTTGAAAAATATAAAGTCATCTTTCCGGTTGAACCTGATACGCTGGTTACTTCAATTCCTTGTAAAACAATAAAGAGTTTGATCAGTCAGAAAAAAAGATGGGGAGTTGGTGGACTTGGAGTTCCATTCAGAGGTTTTGTAATTATGTTTTGGGGATTTACAGCAAATCTTTTAATTCTATTAACTCCGTTTTTCTATTCACCAATTTGGTTGATGCTGGTTGCATTTAAAATTGCATTGGATTTCTTTTTACTCTATCCTGTTCATATAAAACTTGGTATTGAAAAAAATCTAAAATACTTCTTTCACTTTGAATTATATTACATTATTTATGTTATACTTTTACCTTTTATTGTTTTGCCAAATAAAAAATTAGTCTGGAAAGGAAGAGAATACTGATGCTTTTGCTTTGTAATTATTATGTAACTTTTAAGTGTAATGCCTTTTGTGAGTTTTGCCATTTTGCAGATCACGAAAAATTTAAGCATACGAAAAATGCTTCTTTAGAAGATTTTAAATCAAATGTTTCACAGTTAGCAGAGCTTGGTGTTAAGTTTATTGATCTTACAGGCGGTGAGCCATTGTTAAATAAGGATATTGCTGAGATGGCAAAGTTTGCCCGCAGTCTGAATATGCAAACGAGTATTACAAGCAATGGATTATTATATCATAAGTTTGCTGAAAAGTTAGTCGGCAATGTTAATCTTTTACACTTTTCATTGGATTCGCCCGATGAAGAAGAACATAACAAAATCAGAAATGTTGATTGTTATAAAAGTGTTTTAAAAAGTCTTGATATTGCAAAATCACTTGGCGAATATCCCGACATTTTATTTACAGTTACAAATGAAACCTATAAGAAACTTCCGAGGATGCACGAAATAGCTCAACAATATGATTTAGTATTACTTGTAAATCCGGTTTTTTCATATTTTGGCAATCCCGGACTAAATGAAGAAGCAATTGATTATGTTGATGAATATTGCGATGGAAAGCTTGATGTTTATCTTAATAAAGGTTTTATGAAGTTAAGAAGAGATGGTGGGAACGATATAAATAATCCTAGTTGTAAAGCTGTTTCGCGGGTTATTGTAATTTCACCGGATAATGAAATTATATTGCCTTGTTATCATTTTGCGAGTGACAGAATTCCGATTGACAGACCAATTAAAGAAATCAGGCAAACAGAAAAATATAAATACTTTCTTGAGAATGAAGGGCGATTTGATTTTTGTCAGGGCTGCACAGTCAATTGTTATTTCGAACCATCATTTGCTTTCCCCACAAATCTATATGCTATATCAAGCTTAACATCAAAGTTTAAATACAGCTATAATAAACTTGTTAAACAAAAGATTAAAAAAATTACACATACTTCCAGATGATGTTAATACGGCTCAGAAAACTTTTTATCATATTATTATTTATCTCGCCGGTTACGATTGCTCAGAATCATAATTGGTTTCCTTCGGATATTAATATTCAGCCTTTTACTGCAAATATGCTCGAACCGAAAGCCGGATTTTTAATTTCAACAGATAACAACAAATTAAGATTGGATATTTCTACATCGAGAGATATTATTCATTGGGTTGATGATAATTCTGTAATATCAATCGGTGCAGATGTTTTTACTTTTACAAGATTAAGAAGTAATGATGATTTCAAATTTCCTGTTGAAACAATTGATTATCTGTTTGGTGTAAACGCCGGATATAAAAAACATCTTGAACCTGATAATGAATTTGGTTTCAGGTTCAGATTAAGTCATATCAGCACACATTTGGTTGATGGACAATATGATGCACAAACTCAGAAGTGGAGAGAGGGAAGAGAGCCGTTTGTTTACAGCAAAGAATTTATGGAATTATTTCCATATTATCGTTATAAATCGATCAGAGCTTATTTAGGATTTACTTATATCTTTCATATAATTCCTGCCGAGTTAAAAAAAATAAATATGCAATTCGGTTTTGATTATTTTGCAGCAGAAATAGGAACGGAACTATTTACTCCGTTTGTTGCGTATGATTTTAAGCTGAATGGCATTGATAAATTTATTGGTAATAATATTATTAGTGTTGGTGTTAAATTCGGTAACTGGCAGGCAAGAGGACTTAGTTTTTATTATTCTTACATTTCAGGAACAAGCATTCACGGGCAGTTATTCGATTTAAGAGAAAATTATTCAAACATCGGTTTTAATTTTGAACTATAATGTCAGATCAGTTATTTAACGAACCCAAAATATATGTAACAACCGCTGCTAAAGAAAAGCGCAAGAAAATTAATTCTTATTTAATTCATATCGGATTATTTATTGTTACTTTTATTACAACAACATTAGCGGGAGTTGAATGGACAACCGGGCAATTACCTCCATACGAATTTAATATGCTTGCGAATGGTTTACCTTATTCAATCAGTATTATGCTTATAATTACTTTTCACGAATTCGGACATTACTTTGCTGCAAGATATCATCGTGTTAAAGCTACTTTACCTTATTATATACCATTTCCAACAATTCCATATTTTATAAATTTTGGAACAATGGGCGCAGTTATCAGAACTAAGTCACCGATATATTCGAAGAAAGCAATGTTTGATATCGGAATTGCAGGACCAATATCAGGGTTTGTAGTTTGTCTGGGTATTTTAATCTATGGTTTTACACATGTTCCATCTATTGATTATCTGATTCAGATTCATCCGGATTATTTTTCCAGTGATTATGGAAAAGATGGTTATCAACTGGTTTTTGGCGATTCAATTTTGTTTTCGTTATTAAGATTATTTCTTACCGATCCAAATAATTTTTTCCCGCCGATGAGTGAGATTTATCATTATCCGTATTTATGTGCCGGATGGTTTGGTTTGCTTGTAACAGCAATGAATATGATTCCGGTTGGTCAGCTTGACGGCGGACATATATCTTATACAATGTTTGGCGATAAAAAGCATTTTACGATTTCATCTGTTGCAACTTTAATTCTTGCATTGATTGGTTTTGCAGGAATTATTGATACAATGCTTGAACTGAACCTTGATATTGGCTGGAGCGGCTGGCTGCTTTGGTCCTTTATTCTTTATTTCGTAATTAAGTTAAAACATCCGCCTGTAGCAGATTTATCTTCACTTGACAGCAAAAGAATTTTTCTGGGTTACATTAGTTTTATTATCTTTGTTGTATCGTTTTCACCTACACCTTTAATATTAAAAATAGTGTAGTTTATGGTCTTATTTTTACCTTGCTGGAGTTAGTTTAATACCAAATATTTAATTATATGAAAATCAAAAATTTATCTTTTCTAAGCGTTATTCTCAGTTTTCTTCTTTTATGGGGATGTGAGAAAGATTTTACAAATATCGTTGATGTAGAAAATCCTTCTTATCAGGTTGTAAGGGTTAATGTAAAAAGTTCTTTTCAATATCCTATTGATACGATGGCGGTTTTCAGACTTGAGCTTAATTCTTCTAAAGATATCAACGATGTTTTTTGTGATGTTTATTCTCCTGACAAAAAAAAGATAAACACAGCTCCGTTGTATTTACTTGATAATGGTAATCCGGCAAACGGTGATATTCAAAAAGATGATAATATTTATTCAGCAGTTTTTCCACTCGATTCAAATCAGATTAATGGTAATTACGAAGTAAAATATTTTGTTAACGATAGATTAAATAAAACAAAACAGGTTGCAATATCAGCCTATAATTACAATAATGGGAAATCAAACATTGCTCCGGTAATTTCAAACTCAATTGTTGATCCTGATACGGTTGTTGTTACAACTACAACTTTAATATTAACATCTGTCCAAGCTTATGATCAGAATGGACTTAATGATATTGAAAAGGTTTACTTTGTAGTTTACAGACCTGATGGCACTACAAACGGTAATCAAAACATACTTTACGATGATGGAAACCTTACTGAGCACGGTGATGAAACGGCAGGCGATGGTATCTATTCTCTACTTATTCAAATTAATCAATCGAATACAAAAGGCACTTACAGATTTGAATTCCGGGCAAAAGATCGCGGTGGAAAGTTAAGCAATATTATTAATCATTTTGTACTTATTCAATGAAAAAGATTTATTTAATTCTAATCCTCTTAATTTTATCAAATGTTAAAGGTTTGTCGCAATCATTACCTTTATCTTATGCCTTAACAGATGAAGAGATAAAATTATCAAAAGAACAAGCTCAAAATCCTTTAAGCAATAGCATAATAGATATTATCACAATGGGCGATACAATTTGGTTGGGAACCAGTCGTGGAGTAAGCCTTTCTACAGATAATGGATTGAACTGGACAAATTTTTATGGAAAATCAGATTTTGGAACTGATAATGTTTCTGCTATAGGATTTTATAACGGAGCTTTCTGGTGCGCTACTGCAAGATCAACTGAAGTAACTGGTGGAGGCACTTTACCCGAAGGAACAGGATTAAAATACACTACGGATTTTGGTTTAACCTGGACGAGTATTGCTCAGCCTTTAGATCATCCGGACAGCACAACTGAACGATATGGAATTAATACATTGCGGGCATTACCTGTTACAGTTGCAATTCAGAATCTTGCTTATGATATTGCATTTACTCCCGGAACAATCTGGATTGCAACATTCGCTGGCGGTTTAAGAAAAAGCACTGATAACGGACAGACCTGGAAGAGAGTTGTTCTTCCGCCGGATAATTTAAATTCAATTTCTCCTGATGATACTCTTGATTTTTGTCTTTCACCGGTTGCAGGGAGTTTCTGTGGTTCCGGAAATTTAAATCATAGAGTGTTTTCTGTAATTGCAACTGATGATACTACTCTTTATGTAGGAACAGCAAATGGTATCAATAAATCTACAGATGGAGGAATTAGCTGGACTAAATTTAATGCTCAAAATCAAAATGACCCAATAAGCGGAAATTTTATTACAGCACTTGCTTATAATAAGTATAATAATATTCTCTGGGCTTCTACCTGGAAAGCAGAAGATCAGAACGAATTTTATGGAATTAGTTCTTCATCAAATGGCGGACAAACCTGGAAAACATTTTTAACTGATGAACGTACACATAATTTCGGATTTAAAAATTTTGATGTAATAGTTGCAACTGATAACGGTGTTTTCAGATCATCTGATAACGGACTGAATTGGATTCTCCCGAATTCAATAATAGATAAGGAATCAGGAGCATCATTGAAAACAAAAGTATTTTATGATGCAGATTCATACGGAAACAATATTTGGCTCGGTTCAGCTGATGGATTAGTTAAACTAATTGAAACTCCCGGGCAAATGTGGCAGGGAAACTGGAAGATTTATTTTGCATCATCTTCACTTTCTTCTGATGAAGAAACATACTGTTATCCTAATCCTTTTAATCCAAGACAAGAAGAGTTAAAGATAAAATATAGTACAGGCGGAGAGCAGAAAGATGTAACTATTCAGATTTTTGATTTTGGTTTTAACTATGTCCGAACAGTAATACAAAATGCTTCCCGAAGGCATGATATTGAAGGTCCACCGGATTTTTGGGATGGAAGAGATGAGAATGGAAATTATGTTCCGAACGGAGTTTATTTTTATCGTGTAAAAACAGGCGATGATACTGTATACGGAAAGATACTGGTGATGCAATGAGAAAGATAATTTTATTATTTACAGTATTATTAATTTCCGGAAACTTAATTGCTCAGCCTGAATTTACTGATTTGAGTTCTAAAGTAGGTGCATTTAGCAGAATGGGATTTGGTGCGCGCGGAATCGGAATGGGCAATGCAATGTCATCTGTTATTACAGGTAATTTAGTATCATATTATAATCCGGCTTTATCTCCATTTCAGGAAAATAATTCATTCCAAACCGGTTATTCTTTTTTATCACTCGATCGTTCATTAAACTTTTTAAGCTTTACACGTAAATTTGATTTTTATTCTTCTAAAGATTCATCAGAAGACAGAAAGCCTGTTAGCACGGCGGGAATAAGTGCGGGAATTATTAATGCAGGTGTTGGTTCAATAGATGGAAGAGATGGTGGTGGTTTACATACAAAGGATCTTTCTACATCGGAGAACCAGTTCTTTTTGAGTGTCTCTAACAGATTTTCCAAAAAACTTTCACTTGGTGTAACAATTAAATTTTTCTATTATAAATTATACGAAGAAATAACTTCTGGCGGAGTTGGACTTGATATTGGTGCACTTTATAAGTTTAACGACTATTGGAATGTTTCTCTGGTGTTTTCTGATATTAACAGTAAATATCAATGGGATACCAGACCGGTTTATGACCAACAAGGATTAGCATTAACAGATAATTTTTCGCTGTTAAAAAAAATCGGTGTAAGTTATTACAATCCTGAAATAAAATTATTAGCTGCAGTTGAGTTTGAAAGCAGTAATGCAAGATCGAGTATTATCCGTGCAGGAGCCGAATATAATATTTATGAAAATCTGTTTTTAAGAGCCGGAGTTGATCAGCTTAATTTAAGAAATTTTGATTTTGGCGTTAAGCCGGCATTTGGTTTTTCATATTCAAAAATGTTTGATGGTGTAATGATTGGTGTTGATTATGCTTTTATGATTGAACAATATTCTCCATCCGATAGACATATTGTCGGAGTTAATTTACAATTTTAGATTATCATTAGAATAATTGTACAATGAAACAAATTAGAATTACAAAACAACTTTTACTTTTATTATTACTCACAACCACTGTTGCTTATTCGCAGTCAGCAGGCAATACAGGACTATCATTTCTTAAATACGGATTTGGCGCTCGTAATATAGCAATGGGTGATGCAGGAACAGCTTTATCAAACGATCTTACAAATCTGTTTTACAATCCTGCAAAACTTGCTTTAACTGATGGCTCAGAAGTTCTTTTTATGCACAATGAATGGATTCAGGATGTAAGAAGTGAGGTTGTTGGAGCAAAGACTACGATTTTTGGTTTGCCCTTTGCGTTAGGTTTTAATGTTACTTCTGTTGACGGAATTGAATATAGGGAAATTCCCGGTGAACCGATTACAACTTTTAATGCAAATTATTTCTTCGGAAGTTTATCAACCGGTTTTTTTGTTACAGATGAAATTTCAATGGGCTTAAGTTTTAAATATCTTTATGAAGGCATCCTAAATGATGAAGCAACAGGCTTTGGATTTGATTTTGGTATTAACTACGTTCTGCCTTATGAAGGAGCTACAGCATCAATAGTTTTGAAAAATGTCGGTTCGATGAATGAGCTTAGAAATGAATCAACAAAATTGCCTGCTGAAGTAAGAATCGGAACTGCATATACATATTCATTAGAAGATACAAAATTTGATTTTACCGGCGGTGTTGAATTCCAGAAGTATTTAGATACAGACGACAATCATTTTAATTTTGGTGCTGAAGTTTTATATAATAAACTGATTGCCTTAAGAGCCGGATATCAGAGCGGTTTTGAAAGTCGTGGCTTTACTACAGGTGCCGGATTGATGTGGGGCAATCTGAAATTTGATTATGCATTTCTTCCGTTTAATCTGGGATTAGGTAGTGCAAATTTGTTTTCATTGCAGTTTAAGTTTTAGCGCATATAAAAGTAATATTTTATATACTTGATTTATTAAGAAATCAGGTTTGCTTGTTTCAAATCATTTCAATTGATACTATTTTAACAGCAGGTTATTATTCATTTTACCCAAAACAAGATGTTAGAATATTTCCAGTTTGATGATAAAATTTTATCTCACGAAGAATGGGATAATTTTGTTGATGATTCCGATAACGGAACAATGTTCAGTAAAAGGAGATTTCTCTCTTACCACGCCAAAAATAAATTTAAAGATAAATCATTTTATGTAACTAAAGATGGTAAATTACATTCAATCTTTACTGCAGCCTTAATTGAAAAAGATGGAAAAAAAATTCTTTCATCTCATCCCGGTGCTTCTTACGGCGGATTTGTTTATAAAAGCGATTTGAGCTTTAAAGATGCACACGAACTTGTTGATATACTTTTAGAGCACGCAAAATCTGTAAAAGCTGATAGAATTCAGTTAACAATTGCGCCAATGATTTATCAAACAAAATATTCCGATTATCTTGATTTTGCTTTAGTAAGAAATGGTTTTCAATATCTGAAAAGGGAAGTATCAAGTGTTGTTCAACTGGATTTTGATCCTGAACAGTTGCTTAATACTTTTCGTGCTGAAGCAAGAACTGCTACAAAGAAAGCACTTAAAAAAGGGGTTGAGATTGTTGAGACTGAACGGTTTGATGAATATTATGAAATCTTGCAGAAGAATTTAAAATTGCGTCATGGCGTTAATCCGGCACACACTCTTGATGAACTGAAAAAACTAAAATCACTTTTTCCTTCCAAGATAAGATTGTGGGGTGCTTTTCATAACAATACGATGCTTGCCGGGGTATGTAATTTTTCTGTTAATAAAAATGTCGTCCTTGCGTTTTATATCAGTCACGATGAAACTTATCAGGAATACCGTCCGGTTAATTTACTTTTTTATGAAATAATGAAAAGATATCAAACCGAAGGATTCAGATTTCTGGATTTTGGAATATTTACTGTAGCAATGGAACCAAATTGGGGACTTGGAAGATTTAAAGAGAACTTTGGTGCGCGCGGAATATTCAGAGATACTTTTTATAAAGATTTGTAGAATCGGAATTTATTTATCAATTTTTATTATTCATTAGTATTAGCTTGTTTAGAATGAGCTGTAAAGAACTAATAATATCATACTTCTATAAGCTCAGTATGATATTGAGTAATACTTTTAACAATAGATAAAATTTTATTTGCTTAAAATACTTCACATAGCTCCCATAAATTTTGCAGGCGTTCCGTATGATTTTTATCAGATGCATAATGCCTGCGGAGATTACTCGAGAATAATAACCCTTCATAAGAACGAACGGGTTTTTCCTGAAGATATTTGTTTGAATCTGCCATTACCAAACAATGTGCTTGCAAGGAAATTCCGTTTTATGAAAGTAAAAGCAATTGAGCAGCAAGTTAAATCTACTGCCCATTATTTTAAGCCAAAAAATATTTTTGAAAATCTTTATTTCAATATTTATGATTTTCTGATTCAGCCTAAAATTGAAAAAACAATTTCTGACTATGAACTGAATGATTTTGATATAATCCATTATGATGGCGGATTGGATTTTTACAGAAACAGCAAACAAGCAATCAAATGGAAAAAGCAGGGAAGGAAAATTGTTTGCTGCTATTTCGGAAGTGATTTAAGAATTCGCGGCTTAATAAAAGAGCTTGATGAAATTTCCGATCTTAATATTACCAGCGAATATGATCACTTAGCATTGAAAAAAAATATTGAATATTTATTCTATCCTTATGATACCTCTGAACTTCCGCAGAAGAAAGAAAGGACAAGTGAGGCGATAAAAATTATACATTCACCAACCAATAGAAAATATAAAGGTACCGAGCTTATCATTTCCGTGATTGAAAAAATTAAGAAAAAAAGAAAGATCGAATTTTTACTTATGGAAAATGTTGATCGAAATAAATTGCTTGAGATAAAAAGTCAATGCGATATTTCTATTGATCAGGTTGGCGGAACAATGGGCGGAACCGGCTATGGTAAAGCCGGAGTTGAAACCCTTGCGATGGGTATTCCAACAATCACTAATATGCCTAAAGATTATGCTGATTGGCTTCCGGAAAATCCGTTTGTGGTTGCAAATAATTCTGATGAACTTTATGGATCACTGATCGAATTGATTGACAATGAATCATTGCGACAGGAAATTGGCTTTAAAGGAATGGAATGGATAAAAAAATATCATAGTTTTGAAGGGGTAAATAAAAAGCTAAAACAATTATATAAACAATATGGAATAACCGAAGCTTAATAATTGTAAAGTCATCGAATGAAATTTCCCCAGTAATCTTTATTGATAAGCATCAGCTTTATAAAAATATCTTTGCCCATATTTTATTAAATTTGAGCATAATTTAAAAAACAAAATAAATTAAAATGCAAAATAAAATATCTGTAATCATCATTACTGGAAATGAAGAGAAGAATATCAGGGATTGCCTTGAAAGTGTTAAATGGGCTGATGAATTAATTGTAGTTGATTCTGAGAGTAGTGATAATACCGTTAAGATAGCAAAAGAATATTCAGATAAGGTTTACATTCAAAAGTGGCTGGGCTATGCAAAACAAAAAGAATATGCAATTTCACTCGCAAAAAATGATTGGGTATTAAGCCTTGATGCAGATGAGAGAGTAACAAAAAAACTTTCTGATGAAATACTGAATTATAATTTCGATAATTGCAGGTATTCTGCTTTTAAAATAAAAAGAGATAATTATTTTCTTGATAAAAAGATTAATAGCTGCGGGTGGGGGAATGACTATCAATTAAGGCTTTTTAAAAAATCTAATACTAAACTCAATAATAGATTAGTTCACGAGAAATTTCTTGTGGATGGTGAAGTTTCAAAATTAAATAATCCGATTCTGCATTATTCATATAAAAATCTTAAAGAAGGATTTGATAAAATTAATATTTATTCTTCATTGGAAGCTGAAGAAAAATATAAACGAAAAGGGAGTTCAACATTTAAAATACTATTTTGTCCTGTATTTGCTTTTTTTCATCATTACTTTTTCCGAAAAGGAATTAAAGATGGCAAACACGGTTTGATGATTTCATTAATGCATTCTATAACCAAACTTCAGGTTATGATGAAAGTTTGGGAAATTAAGCAAAATAAAAAATAGTAATGAAACAGAATCGGTATTTAATAGCGAGAATAGATAGAATTGGGGATGTAGTTCTTTCAACTCCGCTTCCGAGAGAAATAAAAAAAAGTGATCCGAATAGTTTCATTGCAGTTTTGGTGCGAGATCAAACTAAGGATATATATTTAAATAATCCCTGGGTTGATGAAATAATTGTTTATGATAAGAGCAATAAAACTAACAAACCATTCTGGGAACTTGTAAAAGAAATAAGAGCACATAAATTCACTCACGGTTTTATGTTGCTGCCAAATGAACGATTAAATTATATTCTTTTTTTAGCAGGAGTAAAAAATCGGGTTGGGGTTGGTCATAAGCTTTATCAGTTCTTAACATTTACAAAATATGTAGATCGTAAAAAATATATTCCGCTTAGGCACGAAGCTGATTATTGTCTGGATATGCTAAGAAAATTTAATCTTTCGATAAATCATATTTACCCGGAAATTTATTTAACTGAAGAAGAAACCAATCAGGCACTGGAACTTAAGAATCAGTTAAAAGCAAAAGGGAAATTATTGTTAGGAGTTCATACAACAAGCGGTAATTCCTCACCCAATCTTTCTGTAAGTGCATACCGGAAGCTGATTGAATTATTATTGGAAAATAAAAACTATGAAGTGCTTGTAACTGATTTAAATCCTGAAAAAGAAATAAGAAATATAGATGGTGTAAAATATATTTTTGGTGGTTGCAGTTTAAGATCAAATATAATAAAATTTTCTATTCTTGATGTTCTTATTTCCAATAGCACAGGTCCTATGCATATTTGCTCCGCATTAAAAGTTCCAACCTTCTCGGTTTTTTGCACCGTAAGCGCCTGCTCAAAAGAATTATGGGGACCTTTAGGGAATCGTTCTTTTATTTTAGAGCCTTCCAAAAGTTATTGCACTACTCAATGCAATTCTGATCCGAAAAAGTGTAATCTTTCAGGGGAAAATGGTTTGACTACGGAGCAAGTTTACAATGGACTTAAAAACTTTATAAATAAATTATATCTTAAATGAATATCCTTATTTGTCCGAATAGTTTCAAAGAATGTGCTGATTCATCAACTATCTCAGAAATAATCCGGGAAAAATTTATAACTGATTCAAAACATAATTTAGAGATAAAACCGTTAACTGATGGAGGCGATGGATTTCTGAAAAGCTGTCAGATTATCTATGATAAAGAAGGCTTTAACTCTTTATTTATAAGAAATTATACTGATGACCTAAATCAATTTAATCTGCTTTATTTAAAAAAAGATAAACGAGTATTTATTGAATCGGCAGATATTATAGGCTTAAAAGTTATTCCTGATTCAAAGAGAAATCCAATGAAATTAAACTCAAAAGACATAGGATTTATCTTAAAAGAATTAAGTTCTCTTGTTAAATCACAAAAAATACAAATCGAATCTGTTTGGATTGGTATCGGTGGCACAGCAACAATTGATTTCGGAATTGGTGCTTGCTCCCAATTGGGATTGAAGTTATTTGATAATAAATCTAAACAACTTGAGCCTGTTCCGCAAAATTTTATAAAAACTCAAAGACTGGAATTCGAATTCCCGAAATTACCTTTTAGAATTATTTGTATTGTGGATGTTGATACTGTACTGATTGGTGACCCGGGCGCAATTGAAATGTTTGGTCCTCAAAAGGGAGCAACTATTGAGGATATTAAAAATATTAAGAATGGCATTAAAAATATTTTAAACTTAATTCAATCTGATTTAAATCTTTCTGTGCCCCAAAATCTTAACGGTGCGGGAGGAGGTTTAGCTGCAGGATTAAATATTTTTTTGAATGCTGAAATAATATCAGCAAAACATTTTATTAGAACTGAAATTTTAAAAGGTATTGACTTTCGAAAAATCGATGCTGTAATCAGTGGTGAAGGAAAATTTGATATACAATCGTTGGAAGGCAAAGCAACCGGAGTTATTGTTGAACTTTGTAAACAATTTTCAATTCCGCTTTTTTTAATTAATGGAAGCACTGAACTACCTGATAAAATAAAACTCCCTGATAATGTTTTTTGTATAAATTTAACAGAATTTTATCATTCAAAGAATGAAGCAATTATTAATTTTGAAGAGGGAATAAAAAGAGCAACTGAAATTGTGATTAAACAGTTAAGTAAATAGACTTTTTAGTCAACTCATTTTTTTTGTAAATTGCTTCAAAACTTTAACAAATTCATAATTATAGAATAGGTTCTGATGAAAGAATATTTAGACCTTGTAAAACTCGTTATAGACAAGGGAACTCATAAAAAATCACGCACAGGAATAGATACGATATCATACTTTGGTGCATTTTATAAAGTTGATCTGCAAAAAGGTTTTCCGCTTTTAACAACAAAAAAAATTGAATGGAAATCTTTGCTTAACGAAGTATTATGGTATCTATCGGGTGAACATCATATAAAAAACTTGAGACAGCATACAAAAATATGGGATGCATGGGCAGATGAATCAGGAAGATTACAAACTGCTTACGGCAGATTCTGGAGAAGATTTCCTGTCCCTTCTGCCAACGCAATATTAGATGGTGAAGTTTATGTTGATGAAAAAAATCCGTTTGTCCGTAAAGAAGAAAACGGAGCATTAACATTTGATCAGGTTGGCTGGGTAATTAATGAAATTAAAAATAATCCGAACTCGAGAAGATTGGTTATTTCTGCGTGGCATCCTGCAAATGCAACTGTAAGTAAACTTCCGCCGTGTCATTATTCTTTTGCATTTAATGTTAACTCAGGAAAATTAAATTGTCATCTAACACAACGTTCAGGTGATATAGCTCTTGGAATTCCTTTTAACTTAGGCGCTTACTCTCTTCTTACTCAGATTATTGCTCAAGAAACTGATTTGGAACTTGGTGAATTTGCGCATACGATCATTGATGCTCATATTTATCACGCTGAAAAAGGAAGTCCGATGGAAAAGTATGATCATCTTGAGGGATTAAAACTGCAATTGCAGCGCGAACCATCTGCTTTACCAAAATTAAAAATTGCCAAAAAAAATATTGACGATTTAAAGTTTGAAGATTTTGAGTTGATCGATTACAAATATCAGGATAAAATAAAATTTGAGGTCGCAGTTTGATAATCAGTCTGATTGTTGCGATTGCAAAAAATGGTGTAATTGGTAAAGCCAGCGGTCAGATGCCCTGGCATGTAAAAGATGAGTTTAAACATTTTAAAAACACTACACTTGGTTTTCCCATTATTATGGGAAGAAAAACTTTCGAGACTCTTGGTAAACCGCTTAAAGAAAGATTAAATATTGTAGTAAGCAGAAATCAAAACTATAAAACTGATTTTGAAGAAGTTGTAATTAAGTCGTCATTACAAAGTGCAATTGATTATTGCAAAGAGTTAAATCCGGAAAAAATTTTTATTATCGGCGGCGGCGAAATTTTTAAGCAGTCAATTCCTTTAGCTGATGAAATGATAATTACTTTTATGAAATTTGATGCTGAAGGCGAAATAAAATATCCTGAATTTGATAGTAAACAATGGAAAATTGAAAAAACAATGGATCACGAATTGTTTGAAGTATTCAGATACAAGAGAAAAAAATAGTGGCTTCACGAATTAAAATATTACCCGAAAATATCGCTAATAAAATTGCAGCCGGCGAAGTTGTGCAGCGTCCTGAATCTGTTGTTAAGGAATTGCTGGAAAATGCAATTGATGCAAAAGCAACAAGCATTGAGCTTATTATTAAACAAGCGGGCAAATCTCTTATTCAGGTTTGCGATAACGGCAGCGGAATGACTGAAGAAGAAGCATTACTTAGTATCAGAAAACATGCTACAAGTAAAATTTCAACTATTGAAGATCTTGAATCAATTAATACTTTGGGTTTTCGCGGCGAAGCTTTAAGCTCAATTGCAGCTGTGTGCCAGCTTGAAATAAAAACAGAAACACACGATGAAGAAATCGGTACTCTGATAAAAATTGAAAATGAAAATGAGATTACAACAGAAAAAATCTCAACTGCCAAAGGAACTTGTGTATCTGTAAAAAATATTTTTTATAACATTCCTGCAAGAAGAAAATTTTTAAAATCCGATACAACTGAATTAAAACACATAGTTGATACTTTTAACAGAATAGCATTAGCAAATCCGGAAATTGCTTTCAGTTTTTACAATTCTGATAATCTTATTTCTGATTATAAAGAGGGAACTCTTGATGAAAGAATACAACAGGTTTTTGCTGATAATATGCTCGATGCGCTGATTCCTGTTAATGAAGAAACTGATTATCTCAGCATTAAAGGTTATATCGGCAAACCATCAATTTTTAAAAAGAGTAAAGGCGAGCAATTTCTTTTTCTGAACAAAAGATTTGTAATCAATAAAAGTATCAATCACGCTGTGTTTACAGCATTCGAAAACATTCTTGAAAAAGGAGATTATCCGTTTTTCATTTTATTCATTTCGCTTGATCCGTCAAAGATTGATGTAAATATTCATCCATCAAAACTTGAAGTGAAGTTCGATGACGAAAAAGACATTTACAATTTTGTTCTTTCAGTAATCCGTAAGAGCATCGGCACACACGATTTAGTGCCGACAATGTCATTTACAGACAGTAATAATGGTGATGAAAAACTTGCATTCAATCCGTTTCAGTCAGTTAAACAGAATGATTTTTCAGACAGACCTTTATTTTCTTCAAGAGAAAGGAGAGAGAGAACCTCAGTAACTGATGAAGAAATTGATCTTGTTTTTGGTGATCTCAAGAAAAATATTTTACCAAGTCCAATTTCAGGTTTTAATGCAGAATCAGATGAAAAAATATTAAGCAGCGATTCTGAAAGTCATCTTGAAAAAAGCGCATCAACAGATTCTGAAACTACTTTCTTGATTCAGCTTCATAACAAATATATTTTATCTCAGATAAAAAGCGGACTGATGATTATTGATCAGCATGTTGCACACGAAAGAATTTTATATGAAAAAGCTTTATCAAGATTAGAAACAAATCTTCCGTTTTCACAGCAATTATTATTTCCGATAAAACTTCAGTTTGATCTTGCAAGCTATGAAATATTAAAAGAGCTTGATCAAATGATTTCTAAACTTGGATTCAAATTAAAATATTTACCAAAGAATTATATCTTAATTGAAGGCGTTCCTGATGATATCAAAAGCGGATCCGAGGAAAAGATATTAAAGGAATTTATTTCTGAATATTTAGCAAATCAATCGCAAAAACATCTTGAAGAGAAAGATAACATCGCAAAGTCTTATTCCTGTAAAGCAGCAATTAAAGCAGGTGATAAACTATCTGAAAAAGAAATGCGTTTACTGATAGATCAACTGTTTGCAACATCAATGCCTTATGTTTGTCCGCACGGAAGACCGATTGTTATTAAAATATCTCTTGAAGAATTTGACAGAAGATTTGGAAGAACTTCTTAAGCAATAAATTTTTTTTTAAAACTATTAAAAAGGTAAATAAATGTCTGATTTAGAATATCTCAAACAAAGAAAAAGTTTCGATGAAAAAGCTAAATCTGCTAAGACAAACGGATTAAAATTTACTACTGTCAGCGGAAAAGATATTAATGTTTTTTACGGACCTGATGATATTGAAAATATTAATTATCTCAGTGAAATCGGTTTTCCGGGTGAATATCCATACACTCGCGGAATTCATTCAAATGGTTATCGCGGAAAAATATGGACGATGCGGCAGTTTGCAGGATTCGGAACTCCCGAAGATACAAATCAAAGATTCCATTATTTATTGGATCATGGACAAACAGGCTTATCCGTTGCGTTTGATCTTCCAACATTGATGGGATGGGATGCAGATGCTCCGTTGAGTGATGGTGAAGTTGGAATTTGCGGTGTTGCAATTTCTTCTTTACAAGATATGGAAATATTATTTGATAAAATTCCGCTTGATAAAGTTTCAACATCTATGACAATCAATTCGCCGGCTGCAATGATCTTTGCGTTTTATCTTGCAGTTGCTCAAAAGCAGGGAGTTGATTTCAAAGATTTGCGCGGAACATTACAGAATGATATTCTTAAAGAATACATCGCACAAAAGGAATTTATTTATCCGCCGACTCCTTCTATGAGAATTATTGTTGATATGATTGAATATTGTAAGAATGAAGTGCCGCAATGGAATCCTGTTTCTGTAAGCGGTTATCATATTCGTGAAGCAGGTTCAACTTCAGTTCAGGAACTTGCTTACACACTTGCAGATGGTTTTGCATATATTGAAGCCTGTATGGAAAGGGGAATGGATGTTGATGAATTTGCACCGAGAATTTCTTTCTTCTTTAATTCCCATTTAGATTTTTTTGAAGAGATTGCAAAGTTCCGTGCGGCAAGAAAAATTTATGCTAAAAGATTAAAAGAAAGATATGGAGCAAAAAATCCTCGTTCGTGGTGGTTACGATTCCATACACAAACTGCCGGATGCACATTAACAGCACAGCAGCCAGAAAATAATATTGTAAGAACTGCATTTCAGGCTTTGGCGGGAGTTCTCGGCGGAACACAATCTTTACACACAAATTCTATGGATGAAACTCTTGCGCTGCCAAGTGAAAAAGCTGTTAAGATTGCTTTAAGAACACAACAATTGATTGCTTATGAAACCGGAGCTATAAATACTGTTGATCCGCTCGGCGGAAGTTATTTTGTCGAAGCATTAACAGATAAAATGGAAAAAGAAGCAAATGAAATTTTTGATGAGATTGACGCTTACGGCGGAGTGATTCCTGCTATTGAAGCCGGTTATTTCCAGAAGGAAATTGCCGATGCTGCATATCGCTATCAAAAAGAAGTTGAAAGAAAAGAAAAGTTTATCGTTGGTGTTAATGAGTTTATTGAAGAAAATGAAAAAATTGAAATCCCGATTTTGACTATTTCACCTGAAGTTCAAAAACAACAGATAAAAAGACTAGCTGAACTAAAACAAAGCCGCAATCAGAAAGATGTTGAGGAGAGTTTAAAAGAAATTAAACAAGCCGCAGTTGATGGTAAAAATCTTATGCCTGTTTTTCTTGATGCTGCAAAAAAATATGTTACACTTGGTGAGATGGTAGGAGAGTTAAAAGAAGTTTTCGGAATTTACGAAGAAACAGCAGTATTCTGATGCTAAAAAATTATTTCGACTTAATAAGAGTTCCGCAATGGATAAAAAACCTATTTGTTTTTGTTCCGTTGTTGTTTTCAATGCACTTGTTCGAGTCAGATTATTTTCTGATTTCATTAAAAGGCTTTTTTGTTTTTTGTCTTGCTTCAAGTTTTATTTATATAATTAACGATATTGTAGATCTTGAAGCAGATGCAAATCATCCTAAAAAGAAAAACAGACCATTGCCATCGGGGAGAATCAGTAAAAACAATGCTATGATCCTTTCTGCTGTAATTTTAATTATTCTTGTTGCATTGACATTTACAACTAATAGAAGTTTTAATTATTTCCTTCTTGGTTTTGTTGTTCTTAATATTCTTTATTCGTTTTACTTTAAACATATCGTTATTCTTGATGTGTTCAGTATTGCAGCCGGATTTTCAATCCGCGTTCTTGCAGGCGCCGCTATTATTAGCGTTCCGATTTCTGATTGGCTGATTTTAACTACGATGTTTATTTCTCTTTTCCTTGGTGTTATGAAACGGCATTCCGAACTTATTCAGGTATCTGATTCAACAACTGCTTCTACACGAAAAGTTCTTACAGATTATTCAGTTACTTTTACAAATCAGATGGCTACAGTTGCAGCGGCAGGAGTTGTAATTTGTTACGCGCTTTATACAGTTGCTCCAAGGACAGTATCTGTTTTTGGAACAGAGAATCTTATCTATACTACTCCGTTTGTTGTCTTTGGAATTTTCAGATATATGTATTTAGAGTATCTGAATCAGAAAGGTGAGAATACAACCCAGATAATGCTTACTGATCTGCCGATGATTGTTACTGTTCTACTTTATTCTTTAACAACAGTTTTGATAATTTATAAGATAATTTAATAATGAAAATTCTGATAAAATTATTTGCAATGTTTGTATTTGTTTTAAGCTTAACAGGTTGTTCATCAACACAGGCACTTAATGATTTGTTCGAAACTAAAATTATAATTAAAGAAATTGAAGCTTGGCTCAACTTAATGCCCGGCGGTCCGGGTTCTTTCCATATTACAGGTAAATATTTTCTATCGGATGAACTAGCTGATGATGAAGTATTTCTTGATAAAGTTATTATCACGGAAGGCGAACAGACTTATTATAATATCAAACCGGAAATACATCCTCAGGAAAGTGATCAAAAGGGACTTAAAGAATTTCAGTTTTACAATTCTATTGATACATCAATCAATCCTATGTTAAGGAATAAAGATAAGATTGATGTCAAATTGATTTTTTCATACAACAAAAATCTGATCGAAAAATCCTTTCGCAATGTTCAGTTGAATAAAGTTTATTAATACTTTTAGTCATGCTGCCCGCCTTCGGCGGATCATTTCAGCTTCGCATCGCAAGTGTCATACTGAATTTATTTCAGTATCTCCATTTATCTGTCATGCTGTCCGCCAAAGACGGATTAGTTCAGCATCTAATTTCTTCAAGAATCAAAACACTAAGATTCTGAAATAAATTCAGAATGACTTATTTCTATTTTAAATTTCAACGCCAATTGTTAAGAAGCCCTCAAATATTCAAACTAATAATCTTCTCAATTGGGATAAACATTATTTTGACTTAAATTTACCGCACAAATTTCAAGAAATTTCTATTGTTAAGACTTAATATTGATTCAAAAGATAAGAGTTCTAAAGCAAGAGCAGGATGGTTTGAAACCGATCACGGTAAAGTTAAAACTCCTATCTTTATGCCGGTTGGAACTCAGGGAACTGTAAAAGCTGTTAATCAAAAATTTTTAGCAGAAGAAATAAAAGCACAGATTGTTCTTTCAAATACTTATCATCTTTATTTAAGACCGGGAACTGAAATTCTTGAGAAAGCCGGCGGACTTCATAAGTTTATGAACTGGCAAAAACCAGTTTTAACCGATAGCGGAGGATATCAGGTATTCAGTCTTTCTGAATTAAGAAAATTGAAACCGGATGGTGTTGAATTCAGATCGCATCTGGATGGATCAAAACATTTTTTTACGCCCGAAAAAGTTATTCAGATTCAACGCAGCATTGGTTCTGATATTATGATGGTTTTAGATGAATGCGCACCTTATCCTTGTGATTATGACTATGCAAAAAAATCTGTCGAACTGACAAGTAATTGGGCGATCTTAAATAAAGACGCATTTGTTAATTCAGAATCTTTATACGGATACAAACAATATCAGTTTGGAATTATTCAGGGCAGTGTTTATAAAGATTTAAGAGAACGTTCTGCAAATGATTTATTGAAACTGGATTTTGACAGCTATGCAATCGGCGGATTAGCTGTTGGTGAGCCGACAGAGCAGATGTATGGGCTTGTTGATTTTACAACTGATTTTATGCCTGAAGAAAGGCCAAGATATTTAATGGGTGTCGGCAGACCAGAAAATATTCTTGAATCAATTGCACTTGGTGTTGATATGTTTGATTGTGTTATGCCTACAAGAAATGCACGGAATGCAAATGTGTTCACCTGGAACGGAACGCTATCTATGCGGAATACAAAGTATAAAGACGATTTTAATCCGCTTGATGAAAAATGTGATTGTTATACTTGCAGAAATTTTAGCCGTGCCTATTTAAGGCATTTATTTATTGCGGAAGAAATTCTTGCTCTCGAACTGGCTTCGACACATAATTTATATTTTTATTTGCAGCTTGTAACTGAAGCAAGAAAACATATTTTAGCCGGTAATTTTTTAGAATGGAAAAAGGAAACAGTAAAAGAAATATCTATTAAAAACTAAAACTTAAAGGAGAATAAATTGGATATATTTTTAGCAATGGCTCCGCAGGGCGGAGAAGCCGGTGGTGGAAGTTTAATCAGCACTTTGATAATGTTTGGTGCTATCTTTGCGATTTTCTATTTTATGATAATAAGACCACAGCAGAAAAGAGCAAAGGAAAGAGAAAAACTTCTGTCTAACATTGAAAAAGGCGATAAGATAATTACAAGCGGAGGAGTTCACGCTACAATAGTCGGTATTGAAGAAAAAACCGTTTTGATTGAAATTGCTCCGAATGTAAAAATAAAAATTGAGCGTTCAGCAATCGGCAGTGTAGTAAAATAGAATATTTGAATAGCTAAAGAAAAATACAATTTAGATGATCATTTATTTTTAAGAATTAACTTAAGAATTAAAATGATCCTTTAAACAAAGAATAAAATTTCTGATATTTATAACGAAAAAAATACAAAACTTTAGTTCTTACTTATTCACTTCTTATTGATGCTGCCCGGATGGTGAAATTGGTAAACACGCTAGCTTCAGGAGCTAGTGAGAGCAATCTCTTAGGGGTTCAAGTCCCCTTTCGGGCACAAACTTATTTAACTTTTATCGGATAGTCATTATGAAAAAAATAGTCCTATCATTACTATTCACAATTTATCCGATATTTTCTTGCAATGCTCAGTGGTTCTGGCAGAATCCCTTACCACAAGGTAATACCTTACTTTCACTTGCTGTTACAAATGATACTACTGCCTATGCTGTTGATCTTAAAGGGGCATTAATTAAAACAACCGATACCGGTCAAAGCTGGTTTAATATTGAAGTTGATGCAAAGAATTTAATGAGTGTTTTCTTTGTAAATGAAAATCTTGGTTTTGTAGCCGGATTATATGGCTCGATCCTTAAAACAGAGAATGCCGGAAATGATTGGACAGACTTTTCAATTTCAGAAACAGTGCATCTTAGATCAATATTTTTTAAGGACAATTATACAGGCTTCTGTGCCGGATTAAACGGAATAATAATCAAAACGACTGACGGTGGTAGTAATTGGGTAAACATTACGAGTGGAACAACAAATGATCTTCGCTCAATCTGTTTTCCGAGTGACAGTATTGGTTTTATTATTGGCAGCAATGGAACGATATTAAAAACAATTGATGGTGGTAATTCATGGTTTAATCAGAATAGCGGATTAACAGAACATCTGATAAGTTTTAGCTTTTTAAATAATTCTACCGGATTCATTGTTGGTTATAACGGGGCTTTATTAAAAACTACTGACAGTGGGAATAATTGGTCTCTGATTAATAATGACATAGGTGTAAGAATACCATTTATAAAATTTTTTAATGAATTAGTGGGTTTTGCAGCTGCGACTACCAGTTCTTTTCAGGGGGCAATTGCAAAAACGACTGATGGCGGTATAACCTGGTCTGTGCAAATTGATAATAATTCAAGGCAACTGTTATCTATAGATTTCTTTAATGACAGTGTTGGTATTATAGTTGGAAATTTTGGCGTTATTTTCAGAACAATTAATGCAGGCGAAACCTGGGAAAATAAATTACAAGGTTATTCTGTTAAATTATCAGACATTTGTCCGATTGATTCAAATAATGTATTTGCAATTGGGAAGAAAGGAACAATTATTTTTACTTCCGATGGTGGAACAAATTGGTTAAGCCAAACAAGTAACACAACAAATGATTTAAACTCTATTTTTTTATTAAATAATGATACAGGATTTATTGCAGGAACAAACGGACTTATTCTTAAAACAACAAATAGGGGAGTAAACTGGAATAGTGTATCAAGCGGTGTAAGTAATAATTTACAATCTCTTTGTTTCATAAATAATAATTTAGGTTTTATAGTTGGAGAAAACGGAAGGATATTAAAGTCAGTAAATGGGGGAACTAACTGGATAAATAAATCAAGCGGTACCTCATCAAATCTAAGAAGCGTTTATTTTGTTGATGAGAATTTTGGTTATACGGTTGGCACAAATGGTGTGATCTTAAAAACTACAAATTCCGGAGAAGGCTGGATAAACCAGACAAGCGGAGTTTCAGCAACTCTGCACGATGTCAGGTTTAAAGATCCGATGACTGGAGTAGCAGTTGGAAATAATGGTGTAATTCTTAAAACTATTAACGGCGGAATTGATTGGATACAAATAACAAGCGGAACAACTGATTCCTTGCTTTCAATCAGATATGTTTCCGATAGTAACGGAAATGCTGTTTATGTTGCTGGTGGTCTCTCTGCAGGAGGTGCTGAAGTAGAGGGCTTAATTCTGAATTCAACAGATGGCGGGGATACCTGGAATTCAATAGATTCTAAAAGCAGCAGAATATTATATTCAATTTGTTTTCCTACTTCATCAATCGGTTATGCAGTTGGTGAGGGTGGTGTTATAATTAAAACATTTGATGTAATTATTCCTGTAGAACTTTTTTCTTTTAGTTCATATATCAATGGAAATACCGTAACTCTTAACTGGCACACAGCAACAGAGTTGAATAATCAAGGATTTGAAGTTCAGAGATTGCAAGATAACAAGATTGGAAAATTGTCCGAATGGATTCCTTCGGAACAAGATTGGGAAAAGATTGGATTTGTGCCCGGATATGGAACAACCACGGAAACTAAATCTTATACCTTTACTGATGAAAATTTACGAACAGGGAAATATCAATACAGATTAAAGCAAATAGATTTTTCCGGAACATTTCAATATTCAAATACAATTGAAGTTGAAATTGTAACTCCGGCTAAGTTTTCTTTAAGACAGAATTATCCTAATCCTTTTAACCCGGTTACAACAATTAAATTTGAATTGCCTGTTTCAGGTAATGTTGAAATATCAATTTTCAATTCGCTTGGAGAAAAAGTTGAAACATTGACTAATAAATATTATGAATCTGGTTACTATCAACTTGAATGGAGGGCTGATAAATATTCATCGGGAGTTTATTATTACCAATTGAAAACAAAAAATTTTGTAGAAACAAAAAAAATGATTTTGCTGAGATAAAACTTAAAAATCTTTGTTTTATAAATTAATTGTTGTTCAATGAAAGAAGGTAAAAAAATAAAGTTAAAAGGATTTTAAAATAAAAGAGGCTATCTTATTTAAACATCAGATTCCGAAATAATCCGCCTCTGGCGGACGGAATGACATTTATAAGACAGCCTCTTTGTATATTAACTATTTATTAGCAATTAGATTCCGAAATAATCCGCCTCTGGCGGACGGAATGACACTTGTAATACAGCTAACTTATAAACCTAAAATCCCAATCTTTCCATATCTGCTACAAGGTTTTTAACAGCATTAACTGAGTTATCGAGCAGGGCCTGTTCTTCGGAATTGAGTGCAAACTCAACAACTTTTTCAACTCCGCCTGACTTGTGATTTTTAGTGCGACACGAGCACAACAAAAAATACATTTTTGTTCTAAAAAATAAGTTTATCAACTAC